>FTEO01000821.1_pt1 | contig 25058 bp, 22 predicted proteins | sample 1640211 | NCBI WGS metagenome assembly FTEO01 (sample SAMEA3914816, study PRJEB12502) | metagenome | biome: forest; material: soil | place: USA | collected 2011-09-16 | depth 0.3 m | reverse complement strand
GCCTTCGGCGGCTGCGCGTCGGTCACGGACTCGGGGCCGCCGGAAAGAATGACGCCGCGCGGATTGAAGGCGCGGACGTCTTCGTCCGACATGTCCCACGGATGAATCTCGGAATAGACGCCGATCTCGCGCACGCGGCGCGCGATGAGCTGCGTGTACTGCGCACCGAAGTCGAGGATGAGAATCCGGTCGGCGTGGATATCCGGATGGGTTGCAGGAACCTGGGTCGAGGGAGATTGGCCCGGACGTGCCACGCTTTGCATTGACGGACTCACGAGACGCGGTAGTTGGGCGCCTCTTTGGTGATGCTCACGTCGTGGACGTGGCTTTCGCGCACCCCCGCATTCGTGATGCGCACGAAGTGTGGGCGCGTGCGGAGGTCGTTGATGTTGCGGCTGCCGGTGTAGCCCATGGCGGCGCGGAGCCCGCCTGCGAGCTGCTGAAGGATCTGCACGACGCTGCCCTTGTAAGGCACGCGGCCTTCCACGCCTTCCGGCACGAGCTTCTCGAGCTCCGTGGCGGCATCCTGGAAGTAGCGGTCCGCCGAGCCGTGCCGTTCGGCCATGGCGCCGAGCGAGCCCATGCCGCGGTAAGACTTGTAGGAAGCGCCCTGGTACAGCTCGACTTCACCGGGAGACTCTTCGGTGCCCGCAAACAGGCTGCCGATCATCACGGCATGCGCGCCGGCGGCGAGCGCCTTCGCGAGGTCGCCAGAGAAACGAATACCGCCATCCGAAATCACAGGCACGTCGGTCTTCGCGATGGCCTCGGCGACCATGGACACCGCTGAAATCTGCGGCACACCGACACCCGCGACGATGCGCGTGGTGCAGATGGAACCGGGGCCGATGCCCACCTTCACGGCATCCGCGCCAGCATCCACGAGCGCGCGCGCGGCCTCGGCCGTGGCGATGTTGCCGGCGACGACCTGCATGTCACCCCAGCGCGCCTTGATACGGCCGACCATCTGGATGACGCCCGTGTGGTGACCATGCGCCGTGTCGACGATAACGAGATCGACACCCGCGTCGCGAAGCGCGGCGACGCGATCCAGCGTATCCGACGTAGTGCCAACCGCCGCGCCGACGCGCAGCCGACCGCCCTCGTCCTTGCACGCGCGCGGGAATTCGGTGGCCTTCTGGAAATCCTTCACCGTGATCATGCCGACGAGATCGTCGCTGCCGTTCACGACCAGAACTTTCTCGATGCGATGCTTGTGCAGCAGCCCGAGCACTTCCTGCTTCGGCGCGTTCTCGCGCACGGTGATCAGGCGCTCTTTCGGCGTCATCACCGCGGAGACGGGCGCGTCGAGCTTTTCTTCGAAGCGCAGGTCACGGTGCGTGACGATGCCGACGACTTTCTTGCCCACCACGACCGGCACACCCGAGATGCCGCGGGCGCGCGTGAGCTCGATCACCTGCCGGATGGTCATGTCGGGCGAGACGGTGATCGGGTCCTTGATGACGCCGGTCTCGTACTTCTTCACGCGGGCCACTTCGATGGCCTGCGCTTCGATGGACATGTTCTTGTGGATGATGCCCATTCCCCCTTCCTGCGCGATGGTGATGGCGAGGCGCGCCTCGGTCACCGTGTCCATCGCCGCGGACAGCAGGGGGATGTTCAGCCGGATTCGCCGCGTCACCTGGGTCGCCAGGTCGGTTTCGCGCGGCAGGATTTCCGAATACGCCGGAACTAAAAGGACATCGTCGAAGGTCAGTGCTTCTTCGAGGATTCGCATGGACCGCCAGGTACCGGCCGGTGCCGGATGCAGCCCCGAAAAGGGGTGCTTGAAGTTGGCGCGCGATTGTACGCATCGCACCCCCCTCGGTAAACCGGTGACGGGGGATGTGGTAGGGTGTCATCCGGGCGCTCTCGGGCCGCAGCGTTTCGCGGCCGCGCTTGCCTCGCCGAACGCCCGCCACACTTGCGAAATGAAGCAGCTACCCCTCGCCCCCGTCGGCACCGCACCCCCCGAACGCAACGTCTACACCGTCTCGCGGCTCAACCGCGAAGTGCGCCTGCTGCTCGAGAAGGGCTTGGCGGTCGTGTGGCTCGAGGGCGAGCTCTCGAACTTCTCCGCCCCGGCCTCCGGTCACTGGTATTTCTCGCTGAAAGACCGCGAAGCCCAGCTTCGCTGCGCCATGTTCCGGACCCGCAACACGGGAATCGGCTTCACGCCCAAAGCCGGCCAGCACGTGCTCGTGCGCGGCCGCGTGACGATGTACGAGGCGCGCGGGGACTACCAGCTCATCGCCGAGCACATGGAAGAAGCCGGCGTCGGCGCGCTGAAGCGCGAGTTCGAACGGCTCAAGGCCAAGCTCGCCGCGGAAGGCCTCTTCGCGCTCGAGCGCAAACGTACGCTGCCACGCTTTCCGCGGCGCATCGGCGTGGTCACCTCGCCCACCGGAGCGGCCATTCGCGATGTTCTCCACGTTCTTGCGCGGCGTTTTCCGCCAGCTTCGGTCATCGTTTACCCGACGCCCGTGCAGGGAGCAGCGGCGGTTCCCGCGATCATCGACGCCATCTCCACGGCCAACGCGCGCGCCGAGTGCGACGTGCTGATCGTGGCGCGCGGCGGCGGCTCGCTGGAAGATCTCTGGGCCTTCAACGACGAGAACGTCGCGCGCGCCATTCACGCGAGCGTGCTGCCCGTGGTGAGCGGCATCGGTCACGAGGTGGATTTCACCATCGCGGACTTCGTGGCAGATGCGCGAGCGCCAACGCCTTCTGGCGCCGCAGAGCTCGTAGTTCCCGACCGAAACGCCTGCCTGGACGTTCTCCGGCGGACGGCCGACCGGCTTGCCGTCGCCATGCGACGCGAGCTGCGCACCGTCACCAGCCGCTTCGACTCGGCGGGTGCGCGGCTCAAGCTGCTGCATCCTGGCGCCCGGCTCCTGCAGCAGGCGCAGCGCCTCGATGATCTGGAACAGAGACTGCAGGGCTCGCTGCGCAACCTGTTCCATGAAAAACGCAGCCGATTGAGCGACGCGCGAGCGCACCTCGTGCACAACTCACCCGAGCGCCGCGTGCGGGATTTTCGCTTGAAGCATGAGGCGCTGGCCGCGCGTCTGGAACACGCCATGAACACCTGCGTGGACCGCGCCGATCATCGCCTCAAGCTCGCCGCGCGCACGTTGAACACCGTGAGCCCGCTCGCCACGCTCGAGCGCGGCTTTGCGATCGTGACGCGCGCCGCAGATGGAGCGCTCGTGACTGATGTAGCGTCACTCAACACGGGCGACGAGATCGAAGCGCGCGTAGCGCGTGGCCGGGTGCGGGCGCAAGTCATCGGCAAAAAGGATTGATCGAGTGAACAGGATCGTGGCGGGCATGCGGCTCGCGAGGGTCGTCTCCTTCAGCATCGGCGCTCTGGCGCTCCTCCTCGGCTCGTCAGCCGTGTTTGCGGCCGAGTCCGACGCCAGCAAGAGCGTGCCACTGCCGCGCGAGAGCCATGTTCCAGGCGGCATCTACACACTCGCCATTCCCGCGACCGCCGGCCAGCCTCCGGCCGTTACCTTCGATGGCGCGCAAGCCATGGTGCTGCGGATGGGAGATCACTGGCTTGCGGTGGTCGGCATTCCGCTCTCCACCGAGCCGGGCAAAGCCGCCGTGGAGATCAAAACCGGCGAAGCGCCGGAGAAGCGCGTCGAATTCGACATCAAGCCGAAGCAGTACACCGTGCAGAAGTTGAAGGTCGAGCCGCGCATGGTGGACCTGTCACCGCAGGATCAGGCGCGCACGGATCGTGAGCGGCCGATCATGCAGGCGGCACTGGCTACATTTTCAGATGAGCCGCCGACGACGCTGCGTCTGCCCGCGCCCGTACCCGGTCCGCGCTCGAGCTCCTATGGCCTGCGACGAGTGTTCAACGACCAGGCGCGTAACCCCCACACCGGCATGGACATCGCGGCACCCACGGGCACGCCGATCAAGGCGCCGGCGGCGGGACGCGTCGTTGCCACGGGCGATTTTTTCTTCAACGGCAACACGGTGCTCATCGATCACGGCCAGGGCCTGATCACGCTCTACTGCCATCTGAGCGCCACGGACGTGAAACAGGGCGACGCGGTCAAGGCCGGCCAGGTCATCGGCAAGGTGGGCGCCACAGGCCGCGTCACGGGCCCGCATCTCCACTGGGCCGTGCAGCTCAATCGCACGTGGGTCGATCCGGCACTGTTCCTGCCGCCAGCGCCGCAAGGCGGGAAGTCAAAAGAACCGACGGCGCACGCGGCGGGCTCAGCTGCCGCAGCGGCGAAGTAGCCGCAGCCGCGAAGTCGCTCTGCCTTCCAGGGCAGTCTCGACAAACGCGAAGTGCGCTTAGCGCCGCGTCTTGCGCGAGCGCCCTGCCGGCCTTCCCGAGCCCGAGGGTTTCCCACTGCCTGACGCTCTGCCGCGTCCGGGCAGCTTGCTTCGCCCTGCGGGCCTGCTTGATGAGCTGCCCGGCGCTTTCGCTTCGGCGCGCTTCGCCTTGGCGCGCCGCTGCTGGGTAAGCTTCGCGTCCGCGCGACGGTTCTTGCTGCCCGGATTGGTGGCTGTGGCTTTGCCCGGACGCGAGGCCGAATTGCGCCGCTCGCGGCGGCCTGCGGTGAACGGGTTGGCGTCCGTGCGAAATTCGAGCGACACCGGTGTCGCGAACAGATCGAAGCTCTTGCGGAACATGTTCGAGAGATAGCGCGAGTACGCATCCGGGACGTGCACGGTCTGGTTGCCGTGAATCACGATGCGGGGCGGATTCTTGCCGCCCTGGTGCGCGTAGCGCAGCTTGATGCGCCGGCCGTGAACGAGAGGCGGCTGATGTGCCGTCATCGCGCGCTCGAGCGCGCGATTGAGCTCCGGTGTGCGCATCTCGCGCATCGCAGCTTCGTACGCACGCACCATGTCGCCGACGAGCTCGCCCACACCCGTGCCGTGCCGCGCGGAGATGAAGTGCATCGGCGCGAACGGCACGAAATCGAGCTTCAGCGCGAGCTGCCGGCGGATCTCGTCGCGTTGATCCATGGGAATGCCATCCCACTTGTTCACGGCAAGCAGCACGGCGCGGCCGCGCTGGAGCGCAAGGCCGAGCACGCTCGCGTCCTGCTCGCCCACGGACTCGTGGGCATCGAGTACGAGAACGACGACGTGCGCATCCTCGATGGCCTGCAGCGTTTTCGCGACGCTCACGCGCTCGACGACGTCCTCCACCTTCGAGCGCCGACGCACGCCCGCCGTGTCGATGAGCAGGAAATCCCGGTCGTCGCGCCGAAAGGGAACGAAGATGCTGTCGCGCGTGGTGCCGGGCTCGTCACTCGCGATCACGCGCTCCTCGCCGAGCAACCGATTCACGAGCGTGGACTTGCCCACGTTCGGCCGCCCGATGACGGCGATGCGAATCGCGGAGTCGTCGTTGTCTTCGCGCTCTGCGGGCTCGAGGCCCGCGAGCACCTGCTCCATGAGCTCATCGATGCCGCGCGAGTGGCTCGCCGAAATGGCGATGGGGTGGCCGAACGCGAGCTCGTGGAATTCCGCGGCGACCACCGACGCATCCAGGCTTTCGGCTTTGTTCACGGCGAGGAACACGGGCTTGCCGGAACGGCGCAATTCGCGCGCGACGAACTGGTCCTGGTGCGTGAGGCCGGCGCGAGCGTCCGCAATGAACACGAAGCGGTCCGCTTCTTCGATGGCGCGCTCGGTCTGGATGCGCATCTGGGTTTCGATGCCGACCGGGTTCTCGACGAGCCCACCCGTATCGATGGCGACGTAGGGCATGCGCCCGACGCGGCCGAACCCGTACTGCCGATCGCGCGTGACACCAGGCACGTCCGCGACGATAGCGTCGCGCGTGCCGGTCAGGACATTGAAGAGCGTCGATTTGCCGACGTTGGGCCGTCCAACGAGCGCGATGATAGGCAGCACATTCTCTACTCGCGAGGCGTGACCGGAGCGGGGGCGGAATCTTCAGCCTTCGGCACCTCCGGGCTTCGGACGGCGCCGGACGACGGTGCCGGAACGGGCTCGGGCGCCGCGGATGCTGGCTCACTCGGCAGTACAGGCGTTGCCGCCGGTGCTGGCGCGACGGGCGCCGCAGGAGCTTTCGCCGGCGCCGGCGCAGGTCTCTTGGCCTCGGCAAGCGCGATGGGCGCCGTACGGAATGCGGTGATGCGCCCGTCGTCATTGATGACGATCACGCGATTCCCTGACGCGACCGGCAAGTTGCTCACCCGGTTGCCACCCGCCTCGGCCCGGCCCGCAAGCGCGCCCGTGCCTTTGTCGAGCCAATGCACGAAACCTTTGAAATCCGCCACGACGATGGCGTCATCCGTTACGACGGGCGCGGACAGGCCGCGGTGGGCGAGTGCCTTCTGCCGCCACGCCTCCGCGCCGGTAGTGCGCTTGAGCGCCACCACTTCGCCATCGGCCGTTGAGATGTAAACGTTGTTGTCGTCCACCGCGAGACCGCGATAACTCGACGCATCCTGCGCCCACCAGATCTGGCCCGTGTCGAGCGCGAGCATCGCCACGCGCCCCTGGAAGCCGACGGCGTAAACATAGTTGCCGACGACTCTCACGGCCGAGTCGATGTCGACGAGCCGCTCGAGCTCCGTGCGCCCTTTCGACGGAGCAACGGTGGCTTCCCACAGCAGCGACCCATCCGCGGAATTGAGCGCGACGACCTTGCCGTTGTCGAAACCGCAGATGACCGACGCGTCCGAGATGACCGGCAGAGCCGTACCCCGCAACGACAGACGCGGAACGGGCTGCTCGTACTGCCAGAGCTCCTTACCCGTATCGAGAGCGAGCCCGCGCAACTTGCCATCGACCGTGCGCACGATGACCGCGTGCGCGGCCACGGCCGGCGCCGACAACACCTCGCCATTCACTTTCGCTCGCCAGCGCTCGGCACCGTCCGCGGCGCTGAGCTCAATGACGGCGCCTTCGCTCGAGCCGACGACCACGAGCCCGTTGCCCGCGCCCGTGCCACCCGCGAGGGGGGCCTTCGTTTTCTTGCGCCATATCGAGCGACCGGACTCGACGTCGAACGCCGCGACATCGCCGCTGCGGCCAGCCGCGAAAACGCGACCGTCGTCGAGGGCGATGCCCAGGCCCAGGCGCAGCACATCACCCTTCTTGCTGGCCACACCCGCATCCCAGCTGTGCTGCACACGCAGCGTGGCGGGAAAATCGGATAGCGCCGCTGGAGGATCGATGTCCTTGTCTTTTTTGCCGCAGGCGGCCAGCAGGGCCAGCGCAAGGAGGGGCAACGTCCGTCGCAGATCTACACGTCGCATTTCTATTTGGCCTCGCCGGATTTCTTGTCGGCCGCGACGGTCGCCCCGGCCGAGCCGGTCGCCGCAGGCGCGATGGTGGATGCCGCAGCGGCGGCAACCGTGTTGTCCGCGAGCAGATCGTCGATCTTCAGATCGAGCGCCTGCGAATCCACGGACTGTGTGAGCGCGCCTTCCCGGGCCACGCGGTATTCCCTGAGGGCGCCCGCCTTGTCGCCCTTGGCGTAGAGCACGTCCCCGCGCGCTTCAGCGAAACGCGGCTTGAACGCACCGGCGTCCACGGCGTTCAGCGTGGTGAGCGCTTCGTCCGGCTTGCTCTGCGAAAGCTGCACGCGCGCCAGCCGCAACCGTGCGATGAGCGCGAGCTGCGCGTCCTTCGTCTTGTCCATCACGCCTTTCAGCGTGTCTGCAGCCTTGCCGAGCTCACCTGCATCCACCTCGACGCGAGCCTGCGCGAGGTGCGCCTGGTCGATGTACGGCGATGAGCCGTAATCGCGCTCGAGCTCACTGGTGAGCGTCTGTGCGCGCGCCTTGTCGCCACGATCGAGCGCCTGCAGCATCTCCTGGTACTTTCCGCCGGCCTCGAGAGCCAGACGGTCCGTACGTGCTTCCCACCAGCGGTAGCCGGCCAGCAGCAGCGCACCGACGGCAACGCCGGCGATGATCCAAGCCCCGTTGGAGCGCAGCCACCCCTTCAGCACTTCCCATTGTTCTTTTTCAGACAGGTAATCGTCCACAACCCCTCTCCTCGCTCAGCGACCCAGCTCACCCAGTTGCGTGGCAACGCGCCCCGGCAGCTCGGCAATCGGGCAGTCGGTCTGACCCGATTCCTGCCGCAAAGGTTTCAACGCAACGACGCCGCGGCCGAGCTCGTCATCACCCAGGATCAATGCCAGAGGCGCACCGCTCTTGTCGGCGCGTCGGAACTGCGCCTTGAAGTTGCCGCCGCCCAGATTCAGCTCGAATCGCCGCTGCGGCAGCTCATTGCGCAAACGCTCGACCAGCTGCAGCGCCTCGGCGCTCGCGCGCGTGCCATTCACCACAACGTACACGTCTGGCGTGGCGGCCGGAGGCGCTTTCTGCGCCTGCACGAGCAGCTCGACGACACGCTCGATGCCCATGGCGAACCCGATGGCAGGCGTCGATTCCCCGCCCAGATGCGCAATGAGGCCATCATAACGGCCACCGGCACATACCGCGTCCTGCGAGCCGAGCGCATCGGTAGTCCACTCGAACACGGTGCGGCTGTAGTAGTCGAGCCCGCGGACGAGCCGCGGATTCACGTGATATTCGATGCCGAGGGAGCCGAGCGCGGTGCAGAGCTCCGCGAAGTGCTCGCGGGACTCCGCGTCGAGATGTTCCGTGAGCACCGGCGCGGAAGCAATGATCTCCCGCATCTCGGGGTTCTTGCTGTCCAGAATGCGCAGTGGATTGCCTTCGAGACGTCGGCGACTGTCGGCATCCAGCCGCGACTCGTGCGCACGGAAGTGCGTGATGAGGAGGTCGCGGTACGCGCGCCGGGAGTCCGGAGTGCCCAGCGAATTCACCTGCAGCTCTACGCGGTCGATGCCGAGCAGGCGCCAGAGCCGCGCCGTCATGGCGATGAGCTCTGCATCCACATCCGGCCCGGCGAACCCGAGCGCCTCGACGTCGAGCTGATGGAACTGGCGATAGCGTCCCTTCTGCGGCTTCTCGTGGCGGAACATAGGGCCGATGCACCAGAGCTTGTGCCGCGCCCCGCGCAGCATGCCGTTCGAGATGGCCGCGCGCACGACGCCCGCGGTGGCCTCCGGCCGCAGCGTGAGCTGCTCGCCGCCCTGGTCCACGAACGTGTACATCTCCTTCTCGACCACGTCGGTGAACTCACCGATGGCGCGCTTGAAGAGACGCGTCTGCTCGACCACGGGCACGCGCATCTCCTGGTAGCCGTAGCCGGCCATGAGATTGCGTACGGTGCCTTCCAGAAACTGCCACGTGCCGATTTCGGCAGGCAGCACGTCGTTCATGCCCCTGACGGCTTGAATGGTGTCCGCCAAAGTCAGCCTCCGTCTGTCGGTGACCGCGTGCGGACGATGCGGCCAGAGCGATTGATCAAGAATTGCGCGGTCTCATCGCGCACGACTTCTGCCGGCACGGCGGCCGGCTTCCCATTCACGTCGAGCGTAACGCCCGGCGCGTTGCCGAGCACGACGCGCAGCGGCGCGGTGCCCGAAACCTTGCGCGATGACGACGCCGAGCCGATGTCGTAGAACAGGCGCTTGCCATTCGCGTCGTAAACCTCGACCCAGCTGTCGGACGCGAATCTCAGCGTCACGTCGACCGTCTGCACGCGCGCAGCGTCCGCAGGCGCGGGCGCCTGCGCTAAAGGTGCCGCGGGAGCGTTGCTGCTCGGGACGACGTGAGAGGCAGGCAGCGCTGCGGCTCCCATCGGCGCAACTGCAGCAGCCGGCGTGGGAGCGGCTGGGGGCTCACCGCCCTCCGCCAACACGGTATCCGGCGCCACAGCGTCCGCGGGCAATGTCTCGGCGACTTCGCGCGGGGCCGTCGGCGTTTTGACGACAATCTTGCCGGGTTCGAGATTTTGCAGAACCCACCACACCGAGCCGACGACTGCGATGCCGATCAGCACGACCAGCGCCGGCACCACGAGCCGCCGGGGGTTCGATGCAGGGCCGACCTTGGGCAACTGCGTGAGGTCCGGCAGCACGGGCTTGGTGGCTGCCGAATACATATCCAGCAGCTCGCCCGTCTGCTCTCCGATCAGCTCCGAATAGTGGCGCAGGTGTCCCTTCACGAACACCGGCGCGCCGAGCGCATCGAACCGCTCCGCTTCGAGCGACTCGATCACCTTCGCATCGACATGGAGCTTCTCGGCGACCTGCAGCAGCGTCAGGCCCGCCCGCTCGCGGCCAGACCGCAATCGCGCACCAATGCCGGAGCGTATGTCGCTCCCGATGATCGCAGACATGACATTCAGCCCGGGTTGCGTTTGGGCTCGGACAGCGAGCGAAATTGCTCGGAGCCCGGGAATTCGACCCGCAGACGACGCACGTACTTTTCCTCGGCCATGTGATCGCCGAGCGCACGATTGAGGCGGATCCCGAGCATCAGGAGCTCCGGCGTCGCATCGAAGGCGGTCAGGTACTTGTCCACCTGTTCGCGGCCTTCCGCAAGCCGCCCGCGCTCGAAATCGAGATCCGCGGACTGGTACACCGCTTCGGTGTAGTTCGGGTGGATCTGCAAGGCACGCTGGAACGTGGTGCTGGCGTCATCGAGGCGCTTCGCTGCGCGCAGACACACTCCGGCGTTCGTGTAAGCAGCCTCGGGCGTGCGATAGAGCGGGTTGCGCGCGGCTTCCAGAAAGCGCTTCACGCCTTCCTCCGTGCGGCCCTGCCGGCACAGGTACACCGCGTAGTTGTTCAGGATCTGCGGTTCTTTCGGCGCGAGACGCACGGCCATGCGCCATTGCTCGTCCGCTTCCTTCGTAATGTCGAGCCGCTCGTACAACAGCGCGAGCACGCTGTGAATTTCCGGATCGCGCGGGTTGTACTTCTCGGCGCGCTCGAGCTTCTCTTTCGCGAGAGCGAGATTGCCTTGCCTCAGGTACACGGTGCCGAGCTGCTTGTTGAGTGACGACGCCTTCTGCGACTCGGACTGCTCGGATTTGAGCTGGGTGCCCCCGGTGGTGGTGGTCGTGCAAGCCGCAAACAGGATGCAGGCGGCGGCGACCAGAATCCGGAGCGCATGTTTCATGGCTGTACCGTAACTCCGATGAGCTTGCTGCCGAGACGAACAGTGGTTCGATCGATGACGCGGCCCGCGAGCTGCCCGCACGCCGCATCGATGTCATCGCCGCGCGTGCGTCGCACCGTGGCAATGAGCCCACGGCTGATCAGCTCGTCGCGAAAGCTCTGGATGGCCTCGCGCGAGGAGCGTTTGTAACGGTTGCCCGGGAACGGGTTGAAGGGAATCAGGTTGACCTTCGCCGGGTGACCCTTCAGCAGGCGCGCGAGCGCGCGAGCCTGGGCCAGCGAGTCGTTCACGCCATCGAGCATGACGTATTCGAAGGTGATGCTGCGGCCGTTCTGTTCGTCGATGTAGTTCCAGCAGGCTTCGAGCAGCTCTTTGATCGGGTGCACGCGATTGATGGGCACGAGCTCGTTGCGCAGCTCGTCGTCCGGCGCATGCAGGGACACGGCGAGCGCGACGTTCACTTCTTCGGCAAGCTTGTACATCTGCGGCACGAGGCCGGACGTGGACAGCGTGACGCGCCGGCGTGAGAGATCGAAGCCGAGATCGTCGGTGAAAATGCGCAGCGCCGGGATCACGTTGCGGAAGTTCGCCAGCGGCTCGCCCATGCCCATGAGCACCACGTTCGTGACGGCGCGCTGATCCGGCAGACCGGACGTGCCGAGCTCACGGTTCGCGAGCCACACCTGGCCGACGATCTCCGCCGTGGTGAGATTACGGTTGAATCCCTGCTGTGCGGTGGAGCAGAACGAGCAATCGAGCGCACAGCCCACCTGCGAGGAAATGCAGAGCGTGCCGCGGTCCGGTTCCGGGATGAACACCATCTCGAACGCCTGCTTCGCGTCCGCGCGCAGCAGCCACTTGCGCGTGCCATCCGTGGAGTGCTGCGAAGTGACGATCTCCGGCACGCGAATCTCGGCGCGCTCCACGAGCGCGGCGCGGAATTTCTTGGCGAGATCCGTCATCGCCTCGAACTCACCCTGACCGCGCTTGTACATCCAGCTCCACAGCTGGCGCGCACGGAAGGGCTCACTGCCGAGCTCCCGCACGAACGCTTCGAGCTCGGGCCGTGTCAGGCCCAGCAGATTTTCGCGTTCGATGACCGGAGCGTCGGACATGGCATCAGCTGCGCGCGTGCAGCTCCGTGCCGGCGAAGAAGTACGCGATCTCGCGCGCCGCGGTGTCCGCTGCGTCCGAACCGTGCACGACGTTGCGCTCGATGCTCTCTGCGAGGTCCGCACGGATGGTGCCCGGTGCGGCCTTCTTCGGATCGGTGGCGCCCATGATCTCGCGATTCTTGGCGATGGCGTTGTCGCCTTCCAGCACCTGAATGACGACGGGGCCCGAGGTCATGTAGCGCACGAGATCCTTGTAGAACGGACGCTCCTGGTGCACGGCATAGAACGCTTCGGCTTCGAGCTGCGAAAGATGGCGCATGCGCGCGGCAACGATGGACAGCCCGGCCTTCTCGAAGCGGCGATACACCTCGCCGATGAGATTACGGACAACACCATCAGGCTTGACGATAGACAGAGTGCGCTCGAGCGCCATGGGACTTCGACCTCCGGATTTGAGCTTCAGTGCGGACTCGCCCGCGGCTGGCACGCTGAGGCGCGCCGGCGCAGGGGCGTAGTGGGCCGGGGAGTCTACTGGTTGGCAGCCCCTGCCGCAATTTTAAGGAGGGGCGGAAGTGCCGGTTCTGTAAGGATTTTCGGCCGCGCCCGCCGGCACTGAAGGTGTTGTCCGCAAAAGCGCCAGGCCGCGCAGGCCGCAGGCGACTTTTGCCAATTGATCAGACGGAGAAGCTCTCGCCGCAGCCGCACTCGCCCTTGATGTTGGGATTGCTGAAGCGGAACGCCTCGTTCAGGCCCTGCTTCACGAAGTCCACGACGGTGCCATCGATGAGCTTGAGACTCCCGGGGTCGACGAACACGCGCACCCCCCGGTCCTCGAACACCACATCGTCGGGCTGCTGCCCTTCCGCGTAGTTCACGACGTATGCGAAGCCCGAACAGCCCGTCTTGCGAACGCCGAGGCGCAGGCCGAGGCCGTGCCCGCGCGTAGCCAGGAACGAGCGGACGCGGTTGGCTGCAGATTCGGTCAGTGAAATAGACATATTCGGCTACCAGATTCTACGTCAGGCCCACTGGTTCAGGGCGGCTCGTAACGCATCTTCGACCGTGAGGAGCCGTCCCAGTTTCTCGACAGGAACATCCAGCGCTTCGAGCCATGCAGCCGGCGTGCCGGGGATCAGATCCACCCGCGTGCGCCCCGGCAACTGCTCGGTAAGCCAGGAAGTCACGGCCAGAGTATGGGGACACCCATACGCCTGAAAAAGGGCGGCCTTCACACTGCCTCCCGTCACGCGAAGGTGAAATCGGACCCAGGCCTCCTCCGCACTTCCCGCTTCGCCACGGACCACCATAGCCCCCGAAGCAACATCTGTGTCAGATAGCTGAAGCACGCCACCTCCGGGCAGCGCGTCGAAGTAGCGACGCGCAAGCGGGCTCAGCGTGTCCAGCTCGTAGAGGTTCGATGCCGGGTTTTCCAGCGTCTGGAAGGACTTATCCGCGCTCGCAGGCGAAATGGCGCGCAGGCGCTGCACCTGGGTGCGAACTGCCGCGGCCGCGTCATCGATGTCGGCTACGGTCGTGCTTCGGCCCAGGCTGAAGCGAAGCGAGCTCTGCGCGAGCTGCGTGTTTCGGCCGAGCGCCCGCAGCACATACGACGGCTCAGACGACGCAGAGTTGCACGCGGATCCGGTCGTCACGGCAACCGACGGGATGCCGGTGACCAGGCTTTCGCCTTCCACGCCCACGAAGGACACGTTAAGGATTTCGGGCAGCCGTGGTGCAGCTTCGCCGTTGAGATGCACCCCCCCGAGGCGGGCGAGCTCCTGCCAAAGGTGGTCGCGAAGCGCCGCAATTCGCGCCGGCTCCGCCGCAAGCGCGCCACGCGCAATCTCGCACGCCACTCCGAAACCGATGATCTGGTGGGTGGGCAGCGTGCCAGGTCGAAGCCCCCTCTCCTGCCCTCCGCCGAAACTGACCGAGCGCAGTAACGGACGCACCGTCCGCCGCACGTACAACGCTCCGATTCCCTTCGGCCCGTACAGTTTGTGGCCCGTGAACGACAGAAGATCGACCGGCAGGGTGCTGACATCGACGGGCAGCTTCCCCACCGACTGCGCGGCGTCCGAATGAAACGAGATGCCACGCTCCCGGCACATCTCACCGATGGCACGAACGTCCTGCACGACGCCGGTCTCGTTGTTCACGTGCATGACGGAGACGAGCGTGGTGTCCGGGCGAAGCGCCGCCCGGACGGACTCCGGGGCGATGCGGCCCGACGCCTCCGGAGCCAGGTAGGTGACCGTGAACCCCTCGCGTTCGAGCTGTCTGCAGGGATCGAGCACCGCCTTGTGCTCGATGCGAGAGGTAATGACGTGCCACCCGCGATCCGCATTCGCGCGGGCGATGCCGAGAATGGCGAGATTGTTCGACTCGGTGGCACCCGAGGTGAAGACGATCTCCTCCGGCCGCGCCCCGATCAGCTGCGCCACCTGGGCGCGAGCGGCCTCGATGCGCACCTGCGCGCGGCGACCGAACACATGCGTGATCGAGCCGGAATTACCGTAGTCCGCTGCCTCACCCAGTGCATCGCTCATGGCGCGTGCCACAGCGGGATCGACGGGTGTGGTCGCAGCGTAATCGAGATAGATCGGCGCGCTCATCGGCTGCCGGCAGATCGCCTGCGGTTCTGCACGGCGGTAAGAAACCCGCGCACGATGTTCATCTCGTTCTGGTCGAGCTCGGCCCGCTGCATGGCGCGACGAATGCGCGCCATGAGATTCGTTCCGGCCTGGGTCCGATCCCGGAAATCCACTTGCTCCAGTACCTCGGCCAGATGGACGTACAAGCGCTCCATCTCCGCGGGCGTGGCAAGCGGTGCAGTACGCGGGTCATCCACCACGGGCTTTGCCCACGCACGGAACAGCTCGTACGACACCAACTGCACCGCCATCGCGAGATTCAGAGACAAGTACGCGGAGTTCGCGGGGATCCGAATGAGCACATGGGCGCTGTCCAGCGCCTCGTTCGGCAGCCCTGAGCGCTCGGCACCGAACAGCACAGCGGCGGGGGAAGTGCGCGCCGCGACAGCGATGCGCTCGGCGGCGTCCCGCACGTCGAGCACACGGAAATTCTGATCGCGATCACGCGAAGTTGTGGCCGCGACAAAGCCGCAGCCTTCAAGTGCCTCGCCGAGGGACTCGACCACCCGCGCACGGGCCAGCACGTCGTCCGCACCCGCGGCCCTCGCAACGGCTTCCTCATGGGGAAACAGCTTGGGCCGCACGAGCACGAGCTCGTCCAGCGCCATGTTTTTCATCGCGCGCGCGACGGCTCCGATGTTGCCGGGGTGTGAGGGGTCGACGAGAACGATACGGATCGGGGCGGAGGTCATCTGGTAGGCTACGGCGCTCATTTTTCGCAACTGCCGCAGCTTAAATGCCCGTCCACGCGCTTCTCAACATCGCCGTCCGCGCCGCCCGCAATGCCGGGGAAATCATCATCCGGAGCATGAATCGCCTGGAGAGCCTGCAGATCACCTCGAAGGGCCGGAACGACTTCGTCACCGAGGTGGACCAGGCGGCCGAGCGGGAGATCATCGCGCACATCCGCAAGCACTATCCGAACCACGCCTTCCTCGCGGAGGAAAGCGGCGAGACGCCCGGCAAGAATGGCGGGAACGAAACCCTCTGGATCATCGACCCGCTCGACGGCACCACGAATTTCCTCCACGGCTTCCCCACGTTCTCGGTCTCCATTGCCTGCCAGATCCGCGGCAAGCTCGAGCATGCCGTCGTCTACGACCCCATCAGCCAGGAAATCTTCACAGCCTCGCGTGGGAACGGAGCGCATCTCGACAATCACCGTATCCGTGTGAGCAAGCACCGCGGGCTCGAGGGCGCGCTGATCGGCACGGGCTTCCCCTATCGCGAGAACACCAAATACCTCGACGCCTACATGGCGATGCTGAGGACGGTGATGGAACAGTCTGCCGGTGTCCGTCGCCCCGGCTCCGCGGCGCTCGACCTTGCGTACGTTGCAGCGGGACGCACGGATGCTTTCTGGGAAATCGGCCTCAAGCCCTGGGATACGGCGGCCGGCACGCTGCTCATTCAGGAAGCCGGCGGGCGCATCGGCACGCTCACGGGCGGCGCGTACAACCAGGGCGGCAACGTGCTCGCGGGATCGCCGAAAGTCTACGACGCCCTGCTCGAAGCACTCGCGCCCCACATTCCCGAATCGCTGCGCGAAGACTAGCTCAATCGGAAAGATGTGATCCGGCCGTAGCGCGCCTCGCGTCCGCTCAACGCCCTGTAGTAGAGTCCGGCGCACTTTAAGAATCTCGGGGGCCGACACGATGAGCAAGCGCGGAATTTTCGCGACGATCCCGATCGCCGAGTTGTCGAAGGACCGGGAAGGTGCGTCGCTGAACCGCTCGCTCGGTCCTGGTGCGCTCATTGCCATCGGCATTGGCGGCATCATCGGTACGGGCATCTTCGTGTTGACGGGCCTTGCCGCCGCCCAGCACGCCGGCCCCGCGATCCCGCTCTCGTTCATCATGGCCGCGCTCGGCTGCGTCTTCGCGGGACTCTGCTACGCCGAGTTCTCCTCCATGGTGCCGGTCGCCGGCAGCGCCTACGCCTACAGCTATGCCACGCTCGGCGAATTCGTCGCGTGGTTCGTCGGCTGGAATCTCGTGCTCGAGTACCTGTTTGCAGCAGCCACCGTCGCGGTGGGCTGGGCGCGATATTTCGTCAAATTGTTCGAGTTCTTCGGCATCCCGTTTCTGCCCATGGCGCTCATCACGGCGCCGTTCGGCGTGGGCCCGGATGGCCATTCCATCGTCATGACCGGCGGGTTTCTGAATTTGCCCGCCGTGCTCATCACGGCCCTCGTCACCACCATCTGCTACGTCGGGATTCGCCAGTCCGCCACCGTGAACGGCATCGTCGTCGCCATCAAGGTGACGGTCGTGATCTTCGTCATCGCGTTCGGCGCGTACTACGTGAACACGGCCAACTGGCACCCCTACATTCCGCCGAACACCGGCAAGTTCGGTGAGTTCGGCGTCTCGGGCATCCTGCGCGCCTCGGGCATCATCTTCTTCGCGTACATCGGCTTCGATGCGGTGTCGACGGCGGCGCAGGAAGCGCGCAACCCGCAACGGGACATGCCCATTGGCATTCTGGGCAGCCTCATCATCTGCACCGTGCTCTACATCGCCATGTCCGCGGTGCTCACCGGCCTGGTGCCCTACCCGATGCTGAACGACGCCGCGCCGGTGGCCGTTGCGCTCCAGGCGCATACCGCGCTGAGGTGGCTCACGGGCTGGGTCATCGTCGGCGCCATCGCCGGCCTCACCTCCGTGATCCTGGTGATGATCCTGGCGCAGGCCCGCATCTTCCTCACGATGGCGCACCACGGGCTCATCCCGCCCGTCTTCGCGAAGGTGCACCCGAAATTCCGGACGCCGCACGTGGCCACCGCCGTCACCGGCGTATTTGCCGCCATCGTGGCCGGCCTGCTGCCCATCGGCTTGCTCGGCGAGCTGGTGTCGATCGGCACCCTGATCGCGTTCATGGTGGTCTGCATTGGCGTGCTGGTGCTGCGTTACAAGCGGCCGGAGCTGCCGCGCCCCTTCCGGGTGAAATGGGTGTGGCTCGTGAGCATCCTTGGCGTAGGCTTCTGCGGAGCCATGGCGCTGACGTTGCCGCCTGACACCTGGTACCGGCTCATCATCTGGACAGCGATCGGTGTGGTGATCTACTTCACTTACAGCTATCGTCGGAGCAAGCTTCAGAACGGTGACGTGGTGGAAAGCCCACCGGTCCGGGCGAGCTGAACAGGCTCGAGGTCGGATCCGCCAAGGGCAGACAGAGATTACGCGCGGCCCGGCATCCGGGGCGCGGGAACGGTCAGGGCACAGGTCGGCTGCGAGCCGGGCGAGCAGGGCTGAGGGACACAAGAATAAACGGGGGGTCCGGTCGGCGGCGACGATCAGCCGCCGACATCTTCACTCTCGGGGCGCTTGCCTCGGTCCAGCAGGCGCCGCAGCCGGATGTTGATCATCTCGACCACCACCGAGAACGCCATCGCGAAGTAGAGGTAGCCCTTCGGAATCTTGAAGTGCGCGCCCTCCGCGATGAGCGCCACGCCGATCAGGATCAGAAACGACAGCGCCAGGATCTTGATCGTGGGATGCCGGTCCACGAACGTGGCGATCGCTCCCGACACGAGCATCATCACGAGGATCGACACGATCACTGCCGCGACCATCACCGGCAGCTGATTCGCGAGCCCCACGGCTGTGAACACCGAATCGAGCGAAAACACGATGTCGATGACGCCGATCTGCGCCACCGTCAGCAGGAAGCCTGAATAGACGCGCGCGTGGCGCTCCTCCGCCGCTCCTTCGAGCGTGTGGTGGATCTCGAGCACGCTCTTCACCAGCAGGAAGAGGCCGCCCACGAACAGGATGAGGTCGCGGCCGGAGACGCCCTGCTCGCCGAGGTGGAACCACGGCTTCACGAGTCGCGTAAGCCACACGATGGAGAACAGCAGTGCCACGCGCGTGACCATGGCGAACGCGAGACCGCTGATACGCGCAGAGTTGCGCTGCGGTGGCGGCAGCCGTCCCACCAGGATCGAAATGAAGATGATGTTGTCGATGCCGAGGACGATCTCGAGCAGCGACAGGGTGACGAATGCGATCCAGGCCTGGGGGTCGGTGAGCAGCTCCAGCATTATCGTGCGCGCCGCGTCCCGCTAATCGGGGCTCAAGGCAGATGGTCGACGGCCGTCTTCTTCACCGACGGGAAGACGTGCTCGGCCCTGAGGCCCAGGTCGAGCGCGACCGCGCTCGAGATCCAGATGGACGAATACGTGCCCGCCACGATGCCGATGAGCAGCGCTTCGGAGAAGCCGCGCAGCACCGGCCCGCCGAGGAACAGCAGCGCCACGACCACGATCGACGTGACGACCTTCGTCATGATGGTGCGCGAGAGTGTCTGGTTGATGGCCTGATCCAGTACCACCTCGGGGGCAAGCCGGCGGCTCCCCTCGAAGCGTTCGCGGATCCGGTCGAACACGACCACGGTGTCATTCAGCGAATAGCCGATGACCGCGAGAATGGCCGCTACCACGGCGAGATAGAACGACGTCTGCGTAAACGAGAAGGCGCCGAGCACCAGGATAGGATCGTGCAGCACGGCGAGGATGGCGCCTGCAGACAGCCGCCACGTGTGAAAGCGAAGGGCGAGGTAGCCGGCAATGAGCAACAGGGTGAACGACATCGCCCAGATGGCGCTGCTCTTCAACTCTGCACCCACTTGCGGTCCGACCACATCGAGCTGCGTGATCTGCGCGCCCGGATCGACCGTCTTCAGCGCCGCATCGACACGATTGCGAATGACGTCCCCGCTCTGCCCGGTGATCGGCGGCAGACGGATGGCGATGTCGCGCGAAGAACCGAAACTCTGGGCCTGCGGCTCAGTGAAGCCTGCCGCGGTGAGGGCGGAGCGCACTTTGTCCACATCGACTGCGTTGGGAAACTTCGCCGCCACGCTCACTCCGCCGGTGAAGTCGATGGCGTAGTTGAGGCCGCGGGTCGCGAACGACGCGAAGCAGATGATCATGAGAACGGCCGACAGCCCGTACCACACCTTGCGGGTGGCCATGAACGGGAAGTTGGTCTGCTTGTGAAAGAATTCCACGCGGGCGTGCCCTTTAAATGGAGAGTCTGGCGAGCTTGCGCTTGCCGCCGTACATGAGCGTGAGCAGCGCGCGGCTCCCCATGAGCGCCGTGAACATCGACGTGCCGATACCGAGCGTGAGCACGATGGCGAAGCTGCGGATCGGCCCGGTGCCAAACACCCAGAGCACGAGGCCGGCGATGAGCGTTGTGACGTTGGAGTCGGCGATGGCCGAGAACGCCTTCTCGAAACCTGCGCGAATGGCAGCCTGCGGCGACACGCCGTTGCGCAGCTCTTCGCGGATGCGCTCGTAAATCAGCACGTTGGCATCCACCGCCATACCGACCGTCAGGATGATGCCGGCGATGCCTGGCAGCGAGAGTGAAGAGCGCATCAGCGCCAGCAGTGCGGTGAGCAACACGACGTTCGACAGCAGCACGGCATCCGCCACGAGCCCGAAGGTCTTGTAGTAGATCGCCATGAAGATGAATACGCCGAGCATGCCGATGATGAGCGCGTTCACGCCCTTGTCGATGTTCTCCTGACCCAGGCTCGGGCCGACCGCGCGCTCTTCCACCACGAAGATGGGCGCAGCGAGCGAACCCGCGCGCAGCAGCAGCGCAAGCTCACGCGCTTCGCCGGCCTGCAGACCCGTGATCTCGAACTGGTTACCGAAGATGCCCTTGATGGTGGCGCTGCTGATCACTTCCTGCTTGGTGACTTCGTGCGTCTTCGGCTTGCCGTCTTCCATGACCGGCTTGCCATCGACGATCACCGGCTCGCGGCTCTTCTCGATGAACACGACGCCCATGCGCCGGCCCACGTTCTGCCGCGTGGTCTTCAGCATTTCCTCGCCGCCGCGGGCGTCGAGGTGAATGGAGACGCCGGGGCCTGACTGCGTGGCCGCGGTCTTGGCATCCGTGAGCTGATCGCCGGTGACGATGAGATCGCGCTTCAGCAGGATGGGCTGGTTCGAGCCCCGCATCGTGTAGAGCTTCGAGCCGAGCGGCGCGCGGCCGCGCTGCGCGGCTTCGAACGCGTTGTTCTGCATGTCCTCGAGGCGCCACTCGAGGGTTGCCACCTTGCCGAGGATGTCCTTCACTTCTGCCGAGTTCTGCACGCCGGGCAGCTGGACGTTGATGCGATCGAGCCCCTGCCGCTGCACGATGGGCTCGGCGACACCGAGCTCGTTCACGCGATTGCGCAGGGTTTCGATGTTCTTCTGGATCGCGTTGTCCTGCCGCTCGCGGATCTGTTTTTCCGTGAGCACGCCCTGCACGGCAGGGCCGGTCGAGAGCGTAGTGGTCGTGAGCGTGAGATCCGTAATGCCCTTGGACAGCACCGCCCGCACCGCATCCGGATCGGAGTTGGGCGGCAGCGTGACACGCACTGCATTCGGCACGTCGCTGTCGACGGCGACAGGGTTGACATCCACGAACGGGATCTTCGCGTCATTCAGCAGACGCCGCATTTCCTGCGAATAGTTGTCGAGTACCTGCGAGACCGCGCCGGCGACATCCACCTGATACAGCAGGTAGAGGCCACCCCGCAGATCGAGGCCGAGCGGCATCGGCCGCAGGCCGATCTTGCTGAAGAGCTCCGGCGCACGCGTGGCGAGCGACAGCGCGCTCACGTAGTCCTGCGCGAACTTCTCGTTGACCACGTCCCGCGCGTGGAGCTGATCCGGCACATCCTTGAACTGCAGGGTCAGCCGCCCATCTTCGATGGCGCTGCGCGTGAACGGGACTTTCTGGTCGGTGAGGTACTGCTCAATGGTGTGCTGAGCGGTGACGTCGATCGGCGCGCGATCCTTGCGCGCGACCTGCAGTGCGAGGGCCTGCCCGAACACCGTCGGCAGCGCCAGGACCAGCGCGAAGACCAGAACGACCCCGACGAGAATGTACTTCCAGCGCGCGTACTCGAGCATGATCAGCTGCTTTTCAGCGTGCCCTTGGGCATCTGCGAGGTGATCTGGAACTTCTGCACCTTGACGCGCACGCCGTCGGCGATCTCGAGCGTGACGAACGAATCGCCCACGTCGACGAGCTTGCCGAGGAGCCCGCCACCGGTGACGACTTCATCGCCGACCGAGAGACGCGACACCATCGCCTGATGGTCTTTCGCCTTCTTCTGCTGCGGGCGGATGAGCAGGAAATAGAAGATGGCAATGAAGACCACCATCATCAACAGCGGCGCAAATTGCCCGCCGGGGGTCCCACCGGCGCTTTGCGCCATGGCTTCCGGAATCAAACCGTTCATAACTGCACCTTGGAGTGAAAGCCTCGAGACGCCTGGGGAAACCGTGCTCCCCCGTGGGGGTGAGCCTGCGTCCGGGCGCGAAGGGGCGGCATTATGCCACAGCGTCCGGCGGCGCCTGCCCCGATAGATTCCGGACTCGATAATCCCGGGCAAACGCCGCAAAACGGCCTTCGGCGATGGCCGCGCGGATCGAACGCATGAGGTCCAGGTAGAAATACAGGTTGTGAATCGTGTTCAGGCGCGAGCCCAGGATCTCATTGCAACGGTCGAGGTGGCGGAGATAGGAGCGCGAGTAGTTGCGGCAGGTGTAGCAGCCGCAGGCCGGGTCGAGAGGCGACAGGTCCGCGTGGTGCACGCTATTGCGGATATTCACCACGCCCTGGGAGGTGAACAGGTGGCCGTTGCGTGCATGGCGGGTGGGGATTACGCAATCGAACATATCGACGCCGCGAAGCACGGCTGCGACGATGTCTTCGGGGCGGCCGACGCCCATGAGATAGCGCGGACGATCGGCCGGCATGTGCGGCACCACGGTCTCGAGCACCTTCAGCCGCTCCTCTTCGGGCTCGCCCACGGCAAGCCCGCCGATGGCGAGGCCCGGCCAGTCGTGCCGCAGCAGCTCCTCGAGTGAGGCGAGGCGCAGCGCGGCGTGCATACCACCCTGAACGATGGCGAACAATCCGCCCGGCGGGTCTTCGTTTCGGTAGTAGTGCGCACGACTTCTCTCGGCCCAACGCATGGAACGCTCCATGGATGCCCGGGCCTGGTCTTCGGTCGCCGGATATGGCGTGCATTCATCCAGCACCATGGCGATGTCGGAGCGCAGCTTGAGCTGCACGTCCATCGAATCCTCCGGCTGCAGGCGCACTTCAGCGCCGTCGAGCGGCGAGCGGAAGCGCACGCCCTCCTCGGTGATCTTGCGCAGGCTCCTCAGACTGAAAACCTGGAAGCCGCCCGAGTCCGTGAGGATCGGCCGCTGCCAGTGCATGAAGCCGTGCAGGCCGCCATGCGCATCCACGACATCCGCGCCCGGCCGCAGCATGAGATGGAATGTGTTGCCGAGAACGATCTGCGCGCCGAGCCCTTCGAGCTCCTCGGGCGTCATCGCCTTGACGGTGCCGTAGGTGCCGATGGGCATGAATGCCGGCGTCTCGACCACGCCATGCTTTGCCGTGAGCCGGCCGGTGCGCGCGGCGCCATCGGTGGCCAGCACTTCGAATCGAGGTCTCATCGCGGAACCGTGGGCGTCACGAACATGGCATCGCCGTAGCTGAAAAAACGATAGCGTAACTGCACGGCGTGCCGATAGGCCGCCAGCACGTGGTCCGTTCCTGCGAAGGCCGCGACCAGCATCAGGAGCGTCGACTCGGGCAGATGGAAGTTGGTAATGAGCGCATCGACCACCCGGAATTGAAACCCTGGCGTGATAAAGAGCTGCGTATCGCCCTCGAACGGCCTGAGCTCCTGCGCGGCAAGCGCGGAAGCCTCGAGCGCGCGAGCCACCGTCGTACCCACCGCCACCACCCGCCCTCCCGCAGCGCGCGTGCTCGCGATGGCATCGCACGTTGTCTCCCTCACCGAAACCCACTCGGCATGCATGGTATGCGCAGCGAGATCGTCCGCGCGCACGGGCTGGAACGTTCCGGCGCCGACATGAAGCGTCACGAACGCCCGCTTCACCTGGCGCGCATCGAGCGCCGCGATCAGCGGCGCGTCGAAATGGAGACTCGCCGTCGGAGCCGCCACAGCTCCCGCATGCTCGGCAAAAATGCTCTGGTAGCGTTCGCGATCTCCGGCGCCCGGCGAGCGGTGGATGTACGGGGGCAGTGGCACTTCGCCCCATCGTTCGAAGAATTCGAGCGCGGGCCGGGGCAGCGCGACTTGCCATAAGTCGCCGTGCTTCGCGACGACCCGGACGGGACCGCCCTCGGTTGCGATCTCGAGCTCTTCACGGATCGCCTTGCTGGCCCGCAGCTGCACGAGCGCGTGGCGCTCGCCCATCGGGCGCTCGAGAAAAATCTCGACGCGCCCGCCGGAAGGCTTGAATCCCACGAGGCGCGCGGCCACCACGCGCGTGTCGTTGAAGACCAGCAGATCGCCCGGCTGCAGAAATTCAGGCAAATCGCGGAAATTGCGGTCCGCCAGCGCGCCCTCGCGACCCTCGAGCACGAGCAGCCGGCTTGCGGACCGCTCGGCCAGCGGGCTCTGGGCAATCAGCTCTTCGGGAAGCTCATAAGAGAAGTCGGCGCGGCGCACCCGCGCATGGTAGCGCGCTTCTTGCCTTAGAGCGGTTCGGCCGGGGAGGGGACCCGGGTCGTGCGTGTGCGGCGATTGCTGCGCGTGTCTTCCGGCAGCGTGATGTCGAGATCGAGCGGCTTGCGATCGCGCATCACGTGGAGCACGAGCTTCTCGCCCGGCTGATACGAACGCAGGATCCGCGTGATGTGCGAGCCGCTCGTCGGCACGCGCCCATCGATCGTGACGATGACATCGCCATCCTGCAGCTTGAACACATCGTTCTGCGGAGCGCGCACGACGAGCACGCCCTTGTCGGTGCCGAAGTAGCGGCCGAGTTGCGGCGTCAGCGTGGTGAGATCCATGCCTTCGATGTCGCTGCGGCCTGCGCCGAAGCCGAACGACGGGTCGTACGGCGGGTAGTTGTAGCGGGGAATCTGGCTCGGATCGATGTTCACCTGCGGTGCCTTGAAATTGAAGCCCGGCGGCGGGTCCGTGCGGTACACGAACGTGTGGGCATCGAAGGGCCGCGCCACGACCTCGAAGTCTTTCGACTTGCCGTCTCGCATGACGCGCACTTTGACTTTGCTCTCGGGCGGCACGTCGCGCAGAAAACGCACTACGTCGCGTGCTGCGTCCGATCCCTTCACTTCCTTGCCATCCACGGCGACGATCAGATCGCCCGCGCGAATGCCCGCCTGCTCTGCCGGCCCACCGGGACTCACGTCCTGAACTTTCGCTCCGCCGCTGCCACCGGGCTGGAGCTGCACGCCAATCACCGTGCGACG
>FTEO01000504.1_pt1 | contig 25114 bp, 24 predicted proteins | sample 1640211 | NCBI WGS metagenome assembly FTEO01 (sample SAMEA3914816, study PRJEB12502) | metagenome | biome: forest; material: soil | place: USA | collected 2011-09-16 | depth 0.3 m | reverse complement strand
GCGAAGCCGCGCGCGAAGCTGTTCCACTTGCATAGTCGGACGCTACAGAAGTTTGCAAACCGCGCAACGCCGTTGCTGCGCAGGGACGGAGCCACTGTCCGAAAAAGGGCCGCAGGCCACTTTTTCCAATTAAGGAGGGCTGGTGATTCTGCGAGAGATAGCCGCGAGCTGGGGGAGCAGCTCAGGTCCGTGGTTCTCCACGCGCTGGAGCCAGGAGAACTGCATCGTCTGTGCGCGCACGCGTCACTGCGAGTATCCGCTCTCTCAACAACGGCTCTGCATCAAGGCCGTGTGGGGCGGGCGCGAGGATTGTTTCATCGATGGACGCCGCGTCTCGATAGACGATGACACGTTCATCATCCTGGGCGAGGCCCACATCTACGCGAGTCGCCTGAATGCGGTCGCGCCGGTGACGACCTTCTCGATCTTCTTCCGGCCGCACCTGTTGCAGGACGTGCGGCGCACGCTTGCGAGCTCACCCGAGCGAATGCTCGGCGATCCGTACGAGCACGCCTCAGCGCCGGTCGATTTTTCGGAGAACGTGCGTCGGCATGATCGATCCATCACGCCCGTGCTCAACTTCATCCGTCATCATGTCGAAGCGGGTCTTGCTGATGAAGCGTGGTACGAGGAGCAGCTGCGCTTTCTGTTACAGCGGATGCTCGGGGTGCATCGCCAGGACGTGCAAACCACGGAGCTGATTCCGGCGGCGCGTCCCGCTACGCGCAAGGAATTGTTCCGGCGCGTCGGGCTTGGCGCGGATTTCATCAACACGCATTTTGCGGAGCCCATTGCGCTCGAAGACATCGCAGCCGCCGCGATGCTGTCGCCGTATCACTGCCTGCGTGTGTTCAAGGTCGTGCACGGCTGCACGCCGAATGGCTACCTCACGAGGAAGCGGATACAGGCGGCGGAGAGGCTTCTGCAGAGCTCGGCGACGCAGGTGGACGAGGTGGCGGCGAACGTAGGGTTTCAGAGTCGCACGACGCTGTTCCGCCAGATGCGGCACTTGCGGGGTCTCGCGCCGAGCACCATCCGGAACGACGCGCGCCGCCGCGAGCCCCGGGAAGGCCGCGCGGCGCCGCCACCCGGAGTGCCGGGGTCGCCTGTTGCCTGATAAGACCTGTTACGGCAACTATTGCTTGAAGAAGGTCAGGAGGTCCTTGTTCACGCGATCCTTCTCCGTGGAGCAGATGCCGTGCGCGCCGCCCTTGTACACGATGAGCTGCGCGTTCTTGACCAGCTTCACGGTGAGGAGCCCGGCCGCGCCGATCGGCACGATCTGGTCATCGTCGCCGTGAATGACCAGCGTCGGCACGTCGATCTCTTTCAGGTCCTTGTGGAAGTCGCTCTCGGAGAACTGCTTGATGCAGTCGTAGAGCCCCTTGTGGCCGCCCATCATGCTCTGCAGCCAGAAGGAGTCGCGCAGGCCCTGTGACACCTTCGCACCCGGGCGATTGGCGCCGAAGAACGGCGCTGAGAGGTCCTTGTAGAACTGCGAACGATCGGCGAGCGAGGCGGCGCGCAGGCCATCGAACACTTCGAGAGGCGTGCCGTTCGGGTTGTCGGCAGTCTTCAGCATCAACGGCGGGATCGCGCTGATGAGCACGGCTTTCGCCACGCGCTTCATGCCGTGCCGGCCAAGGTAGCGTGTGACTTCGCCGCCGCCCGTGGAATGGCCGACGTGGATGGCGTCCTTCAGATCGAGCTGTTCCGCGAGCGCGGCGAGATCGTCCGCGTAGGTGTCCATGTCGTTGCCGTCCCACGTCTGCGTGGAGCGGCCGTGCGAGCGGCGGTCGTGCGCGATGCAGCGAAAGCCGTTCGAGGCGAGGAAGAACATCTGGTCTTCCCAGGCGTCGGCCGTGAGGGGCCAGCCGTGGCTGAAAACCACCGGCTGTCCCTTGCCCCAGTCCTTGTAATAGAGCTGTGTGCCGTCTTTCGTGGTGATCGTGCTCATGTGTGTGCCCCGGGTGGATTGGGGCGCCATGCTAGGCGCTCGGTGTGGCAGTTGCTTGAACACTCCTGAATCGATTTGGCTCGATCGTGCCGGCCGTACTCGTCCACTGCGCTCCTTCAACCGGGAATGGCAAGTTGCCGCACGATCCTTCAAGCGCGTGCTACGCTGCCGCCGTAGAATAAAAAAGATCCAGTCGGCAAGCTTCGGGAGAGCCATCATGATTTTGGGCATGTCCACCGCAGCGTTCACGCTGCTTCACGTGATCATCAGCCTCATCGGCATCGCCGCGGGCTTCGTGGTGGTTTTCGGGATGCTCGGCTCGAAGCGGCTCCCCGGCTGGACCGCGGTATTTCTCGTCACCACAGTGCTGACCAGCGTGACGGGATTCTTCTTTCACTCCGCGAAGTTCGGCCCGCCCCACGTGATCGGCATCATCTCCCTGGTGGTGCTTGTCGTTGCACTCGCGGCAATCTATGTCTACCACCTCGCCGGTGCCTCGCGTTGGGTTTACGTCGTGACCTCCGTGTTCGCGCTGTATCTCAATACGTTCGTTGGCGTGGTGCAGGCGTTCAACAAGATTCCGGCGCTGAATGCGCTCGCACCCACCCAGAGTAGCGAGCCTGCGTTCATCATTGCGCAGACGGCCACGTTGGTGCTGTTCGTGGTGCTGGGCGTGCTCGCGGTGAAGCGGTTCCACCCGGTGGCGCCGATGCGCCCTGCATTTGCTTAGCGCTGCGCGGCGGGCTTAACGCAGCGCAGCGGGCCTAACCGCCGTAGCCGCCATCCACGTTCAGCACGGTGCCGGTGACGTAGGAAGCGCCCGGGCTTGCCAGAAAAACGACGCCTGCCGCGATCTCGTCCACTCCCGCGAAGCGAGTCATGGCTGCAGATTGCTTCTGCATCGCCGATAGTGCAGCCGTGGGTGTTCCAGACGAGTCCGGCCCGATCGAGCCGGCCTGAAGTACGTTCACCGTGATGCTGCGCGGAGCGAGATCACGCGCTGCGGCGCGACTGTACCCAATCACCGCCGCCTTCGTCGCCGCGTAGTCCGCCACACCAATCGTGCGCCCATGCAGGGCCAGGCTACAGCCGATAGTGATGATCCGACTGCCTTCATCCATGAACTTGACGGCGCAGCGGATGGCCGCCACCACGCCGAGAAAATTCACGGCGTATTGATGATCGAAGGCATCGAGATCGTTGTCCGGATCGTCCACCGTGCCGGTGACGGTGACGCCGGCATTGTTCACGAGGATGTCGAGGCGACCGAAGTGATTCACCACCGAGGTGATCAGTGCATCGACCTGCGCGCTGTCAGCGATATCCGCCTGAAAGGCGGCGCTGCGGACTCCGCAGGCCTCGATCTGCCGGACGGTGTCATTCGCTCGGTCCGCCGAGAGCCGATACCCGATGGCAACGTCGGCCCCCTGGTTGGCGAGCGCCAGCGCAATGGAGGCTCCGATGTCACCCGAGCCGCCGGTGACCAGGGTAACTTTGCCTGAGAGAGGTCTGCTCATCGCAATGGGGTGTCCACGAATGACCCCATCTGGCCTCGAATACCCGCGGACTGGCTAGTGAGTTCGGGTCCTGATTTGAAGGAACGTGCACCTCTTGTGCGCGTGATGCCACAGCGTGAAACGCTTTCGATCCGGAACAGGACGTTCGCTGTGTGCTGCGGCCGACGGCCGCCCCAACCGGCTCAAGCGCGGACGCGGTCCGCGCCAAGCTCTCGCAGCAAGGCGTCGGCTTGCATCAGGTCTGCTGAGAGAAAGCCTTCCTTGAAGCGCGCGTGCACGGGCTGCAGCACGCCGAACGCCTCATGTCGGCGGCCGGTGCTGATCATGAGCTCGGCCAGGCTCATGGCAGCCCGCAGCTCCCAAGACAACTGCTCCTGCGTGGCGGCAACGTCGAGCGCGGTGCGAAAGTGCCGTTCCGCCAGCGCTGCCGCCGTGGGCGCGGAGTCTTTTCTGACGAGCTCCCCTTTGATGCGCAGGAGCTCGGGCAAATACCAACGTTCCTCGTTCCGCTCGGCGCGAGTCAGCGCGTTGTCGATGGCGCGCCGCGCCGGCTCGAGCTCGCCGACGCGACCGAGCGCGTCCGCCATCTCGCCGAGCAACGCCGCATAGCGCAGCGAGAAGTTGATGCCGGGCAGCTTCTCCAGCGTATCCCGCAACGCCGTGACGCCGTTCGCGAAGTCACCGCGCTTGATCATGAGCACGCTCTGGAAACCGCGCGCCTCGGCTTGCCAGGACACGAGTGCATTGCGCGTGGCGTGCTCGAGCAGCATCTGCACAAAACGGTCTGCCATGGCGAGATCGCCCAGCAGCAGCGCCAATGGCGACGCCTTGGCCAGCGCGTTGCAGAGGGATGTGGTGTGCCGCAGGGCGATAGCTTCTTCGATGCTGGTGCGGACCGCGCGCAACGCCTGGTCCGGACAACCCTGCAGCCACAGAATCTCAGCGTGAATGATCTGCGCCGTGACTCGCAGATCGAACTGAAACCGGATCACGTGCGAACGGCGCGTTTCGCCATGGTAGCGCCGGAGCATGCGCTCGAGATGTTCGCGCGCGCGAGTCTCCGCGCCGAGGTAGTGAAGCGAGAAGCCGATCATGCGATCCCCGATCGCTTCATCGAGCGGGTCCGCTGACTGCGGCGCCGCTTCGCGAAAGCGCTCGGCGAACAGCAGCGCTTCGCGATACACGCCGTTGTTCAGGCGGTCCACACACAATCCCCACAGCGCTCGCAGCTGGTAATCGACGTCGTGCAGCTCTTCGGCTGCTGCAAGCGCGGCGGTGAGTGCGGCGTGTGTGTCCTGCGCGGCGCCCTTGGTGTACATGAGCGCCAGGCCGAGCGCCGCGTTGAGCCGCATGGTGTATTGCGTTTCGGCGGAAGCTTTGCGAGACAGCGCCTGCTCCGCTCGCGTGCGACATTCCTGCATCATCGAAAGATGCATCCAGAGAGGCACGGCGGCGGCCGCGAGCGCCACGCCGATTTCCTCATCGCCACCTGCAGCGAACGCCCAATCGAGAGCGGCCCGCAGGTTGTCTATGTGATGGCCGTAGGCCGCGAGCCATTCCTCTGAGCGCAGCGTCTGCCACTGCGTGGCCGCGCGCTCGAACGTCTCGCGAAAGTGCTGCGCGTGACGGCGCGACGCGGATTGAAGCTCGCCTTCGTCCGCAAGCTTCTCGAGCGCGTAGGAGCGCGTCATGTCGAGCAGGCGATAGCGGACGATGTCACCGCTCACATCGGCGGTGATCAGGGACTTGGCACCGAGCGCGGTGACGATGTCCGGTACATCTGAGGCTGTGACGATTTCGTTCGCCGCGACGGCCGCCGCGGCTTCGAGTGTGAAGCTGCCCTTGAACACCGCCAGCCGGCGCAGAATCGCCTGCTCGAGGGTCGGAAGAATCTCGTAGCTCCAGTCGAGCGTGGCGCGCAGGGTCTGGTGCCGGGGCAGGGCGGTACGCCGCCCGCGAGTCAGTACCCGAAACCGATCGTCGAGTCGCGAAGCAAGCTCGCGCACGCTGTGGCTCTCCAGCACGGCCGCAGCCAGCTCGATGGCCAGGGGAATGCCATCCAGCCGGCGGCAGATGTCGGCGACGATGGGCACGTCCGCATCCGTGAGCTCATACGTTTCGAGGGTGGCGAGCGCGCGCTCGGCGAAGAGGGCGATGGCCGGATAGTCGAGCGCCTCGCTGACCGTGAGATGTGCCGGGGGCGCGGGAAATTCGAGTGAGGGGAGGCGATGAACCCACTCGCCCTCGGCGCGCAGGGGCTCGCGGCTCGTGGCCAGAATGTGAGCGCCGGGTGCGCCTTTCAGAACCGCCTCCGCCAGCGCTGCCACGGTCGAGATCACATGCTCGCAGGTGTCGAGCACGATCAGCGTGCGTTTGTCGCGCACGAAGCTGACGATGACGAAGGTCGGATCCTCGGAATGGATCGAGAGCCCCAGCGCAGTGGCCAGCGCGGCCGGCACGAGTGCGGGGTCCGTAACGGTGGCGAGGTCGATGAAGACGGCGCCCTGTTCGTAGGAGTCGTGCAGCTTTTCGGCGGCCGCGAGCGCGACCGTGGTCTTGCCGATGCCGCCGGGACCCACGACGGTTACGAAACGGCGCCGCGGCAGCTGCATGGCAATGGCGCTGACGCTGTCGTCGCGGCCGATCATGCGAGTAAGCGGAGCCGGCAGATGCGGTACATCGGCAACCGCCGGGCTGCGGGGCGCGGGCGCCTGCGGCGAGTGGCTCGGCGTGACGGGCGCGACGAAGCGATAGCCGCGGCCCGACACGTTGACGATGTAGCGCGCGCCGGCTTGCCCATCGCCCAGCACCTTGCGCAAGGCAGCAATGTGCACGCGCAGATTGGCCTCTTCCACGACGGTTTGCGGCCACGCGCGGGCGATGAGCGTGTCCTTGCTCACGAGCTGGCCTGCGCGCTCGACGAGTGCCGAGAGAATGTCGAACGCGCGGCCGCCGAGACGCACCGGCTTGTCCGCTTCGAGGAGCACGCCTTGCTCCGGCAGGAGGCGAAATGCGCCAAACGCGAGGGCCTGTGCCCCGTCGGTGAGCATCCGATCCGTCACGACTTGAGTTCTCTCTCCAGGGCTTCGGCTCGACAGTGCGGGCGGACGAGTTCGGCTACAAGATTTTACAGGTATTAATTCGCCTTCCGAAGCTTACGGCGGAAACAATTCATCGCAAGACCGGCCGGGCCTGCCGCGTACGACTGATGCGCCTCGGTCTCAACCCATTCCAAGGGGAAGGATCCATGTCCGATTCAAGGTTTTCTGAGGCCCCAGCCGGTTCTGCCGTCGTCGAACCGCGTCTCGAGTACATTCTGGGCAAGCTGCTACAGGAGGCGCGGGACTGCCTTGATTCAGATCCTGAAGCGGCGGAGGCCTGTCTCGCCCGCGCGTGCGAGCTGCTGCAGGTGTCTCGCGAGCGTGCGGAGCCCGGTGCTACCACCGAGGCGGCTCCAGCCCCGGCGCGCACGGGCCTTGCCGTGTGGCAGATCCGGCGCGTGAAGGCGTTCATCGACGAGCGTCTGGGCGCCAGCATCAAGATCGCCGATTTCGCGCGGCTCACCGGCCTCAGCCCCAGCTATTTTTCGCGCGCCTTCAAGGGAAGCTTCGGCGAATCGCCGCATGCGTACATCGTGCGCCGGCGCATGGAGCGGGTGCAGGAGCTCATGCTCACGAGCGACGAGTCGCTGTGCCAGATCGCGCTGTCCTGCGGCCTTGCAGACCAGTCGCACTTGTCCAAGCTGTTTCGCCAGGTGATCGGCGTAACCCCGAATGCATGGCGCCGCGCTCGGCGGGGCCATGCGAAGCCCCGCCCGCAGAGCGCGGTGGCGTTCGTCCAATCTATTGCCGCGGCGGGTTGAGCGCCCGCTAGCCCGGGGCCTTGCGGAAGACGAGCACGAAGCGGTCCGTCTTGCCGAGCATCGGCTCCTTGTAGGAAATCTGGTCGCGCTTGTCCTCCGGCTTGCGTAGCAGGTCGGAGTGGCCCACGAGCGTGAGACCGCGCGACTCGAAATCTTTGCGAGCGAAGGCTTCGTCGATCCGGTGCAGTGGGGATGCGTCCGCGTTGCCCGTGCCGGCCTTCGCGGAATGGTCCACCAGCAGCAGCACGCCTCCGGGCTTCAGTGAGCTCGCCACCTGGTCGAGTACCCTGGCGACGTCCACTTTCGGCCAGTTCTTGGGGTCCGTGTCGACCCAGTACAGATCGTGGTAGACCTTGATCAGCAGCACCGCATCGAGCGTGCCCGTGCCGAGCTTCATGTCGTTGAAGTCGACGGTGCGGTGTTCCACGTTCGGCAGGCGGTTCTGCGCGATACGCGCCTGCCACGCGCCGTCGCTCCAACGGTCGAACGATGCGTTGTTGAGCATCAGCACGTGCCCCTTGGGACCCACCACGTTGCCCAAGAGCTCGCTGTAGTAACCGTCTCCCGCCAGCAGATCGGCCACGTGCATGCCGGGTTTGATGCCGGTGAGCCGCAGGATCTCCGCGGGGTGATCGAGGGCGTCCCGCTTCACGTCGTCGGCGCTGCGCGCGGGACTCTTCACCGCCGCATCGTAGGCGTCTGCCGCCGCGGCGCTGCTCACACAGAACACCAGGCCAAGTGCCGCGGCCGCGGCAATCATGGCGCCAGTCAATTGGGCTTTCCGGGCCATCGCATTCTCCCCTGCGGATGCGCGTTGAGTTGGCGCAGAGCCTAGGAGAAGGGGGCGACACCGACAATTGGCCGCTGGCCGTCGCGACCGCGTGTGGACCTCGGCTGGTCGCATTTCCCGGTATTTCTATCCCCACGCGGATTTTCGACCGCCTGGGTTCGGGCTGGCTCGCTGGCGTGAGAGCTGCGCGCGCCACTAAGATCGCCGTCGTGCTGCGACAAGAACTCCGCGCCGGACGATAGCGTGCTGCCCCTCATCGGCATCATTCTGGTGGTCGTGGGGTTTGCGCTTCGCCTGAATCCACTGCTCGTCGTCACGGGTGCCGGGCTCGCCACCGGCATTGCGGCGGGTCTCGATTTCCGCTCCGTCGTCGCGACGTTCGGGCATGCGTTCATCGAGAACCGATACGTTGCCATCGCGTGGCTGATCCTGCCGGTGATCGGTCTGCTGGAACGCGCGGGTTTGCGGGAGCGGGCGCGCGATGCGATGGCGCGCATTCGCACGGCCACGACGGGCAGGCTGCTGATCGTCTACTTCGTGGTGCGGCAGGCGACTGCGGCGCTGGGGCTGACTTCGCTCGGTGGGCATGCGCAGATGGTGCGGCCGCTGGTCGCGCCGATGGCCGAGGCGCTTGCCGAGCAACGCGTTGGCCCCCTGACGCGCGGGCTGCAACACTTCATTCGCGCGCACACTGCCGCGACTGACAACATCGCGCTGTTCTTCGGTGAAGATCTTTTCATTGCGATTGGCTCCATTCTGCTGATGAAAGGATTTCTCGCGCAGAACGGCATCGTGATCGAGCCGATGCATTTCGCGTTGTGGGCAATCCCCACGGCGGTGCTGGCGCTCATCGTGCACGGAGCGCGGCTCCTGTTGCTGGATCGCAAGCTTGCCGCACTCGCGAAACATCGAGCGCTGTCGGACGGGGAACCGTGATCACGCTCGAACACATCTATGTGTTGATGGGGCTGTTGCTCGCGGTGGTGGCCTGGCTGGGTGCGCGGGATCGAACGAGACCCAAGCGCTTCAACAGCGCAGCGTTCTGGGGTTTGTATGCCATGACGTTTCTCGTGGGCTCGCGTTTGCCAGACATCGTGAACGGCGCGCTCGTGATAGCCATGGTGCTGATCGCGGGCATTGGCAAGCTCGGCTCCGGTGCAGCGTCCGGCACGAGCGCGGAGGCGCGGGAGGCGAATGCGAAGCGGTGGCGAAACAGCCTTTTCTTCATGGCGCTGATCGTTCCCGTCGTCACCGTCGTGGGCGTGCTCGCGCTCAAACATGTGGATATCGGCGGCCAGCCGCTCGCGCAGGCCAACAACACCACGCTCATTGCGCTGGCGCTGGCAATCCTGATCTCGCTCGGGGTCATCATGCGCCGGACGCGAGCCCCGCTGATCGCGCCGTTCCAGGAGGCACGCCGCCTGTTCGACACTATCGGCTGGGCGGCCGTTCTGCCGCAGCTGCTTGCGGCACTGGGAGCACTGTTCGCTGCGGCGGGCGTTGGCGAGACGATCGCCGCTTTCGCGAAACACTGGATCGACGTGGACAACGCATTGCTTGTTGTCGCGACTTATACACTCGGCATGGCGGTGTTCACCGTGATCATGGGTAATGCGTTCGCCGCGTTTCCGGTGATGACAGCCGGCATCGGTTTGCCTCTCATCGTGGGCCGCCTCGGCGGGAATCCGGCGATCGTTGCTTCCATTGGCATGCTGTCTGGTTTCTGCGGCACGTTGATGACGCCGATGGCCGCCAACTTCAATATCGTTCCGGCCGCGCTGCTCGAGCTGCCGGATCAAAACGCGGTGATCAAGGCGCAGGTGCCCACGGCGCTCATGCTGCTCGTTGCCAATACACTGCTCATGTACTTCCTCGCGTTCAGGTTCTGATCATGCCGCTGACTCTCACGCTCGCCTCTCGCTTTGCCGCTCTCGCGCTGTCGCATGTCACACGTGAGTATCCGCACAAGCTGGATCACGTGGTGAATGCTGCGGCGGATCTGCACGGGCCACGCGCCTTGCATCCGATTTTCTATGGCAGCTTCGACTGGCATTCGTGCGTACACGGATATTGGCTGCTCGCGCGCGTGTACCGACGCTTTCCCGACATGCCCGAAGCTCGATCGATTCGCGAGACGATCGACGCGCACTTCACCGACGCGAATGTGGCCCGCGAGGTGGCGTATCTCGCGCAGCCATTCCGGGGGACTTTTGAGCGTCCGTATGGTTGGGCGTGGCTGCTGATGCTGGCCGCTGAGTTGGCCCGACACGAAAGCGACGAGGGGCAACACTGGAGCCGCACGCTAGCTCCGTTGGCGCAGGCGTTCGCGTCTCGCATGTACGAGTACCTGCCGAAGGCCACTTATCCGGTGCGGGCAGGGGTTCATTCCAATACGGCGTTTGCGCTGCGTCTCGCAGCGGATTACGCGGAGGCGGTGAAAGATCAGTCTCTGGGAGATGTGCTTCTCGCGAAAGCGCGTGCCTGGTACGGCAGCGATCGCGATTGCCAGGCATGGGAGCCGGCGGGCGATGATTTCCTCTCGCCCGCGCTGATCGAAGCGGAGTGCATGCGGCGTTTGTTGCCCGCCGACGAGTTTGCGATCTGGATGACTGGCTTCCTGCCGCGCCTGACCCAGCACGATCCTTCGACGCTGTTTCAGCCCGCATCTGTGACTGACCGATCAGACGGCAAGATCGCGCACCTCGATGGTTTCAACCTCAGTCGCGCCTGGTGCTGGCGCTCGCTCGCGAGCGCGTGGCCGCCGTCGGATCCCCGCCGCGCCATCGCGAACGACGCCGCCGAGCGGCACCTCACGAGCGCCTTGCCCCACGTCGCAGGTGACTACATGGGTGAGCACTGGCTTGCAACGTTTGCACTTCTGGCGCTGGACGCGTAGCTCGATTCTCGACCGGACGGCGAGACGCACGCCGTGAGGTCTGAGTCCTGGTTTCGAGCGTCGGCCGCGCCGCGGAGCTCGACACAGTGCGATACATTTGCACGCCGCGTGCCCTCGTGGCGGTGCGCCTTCCTGATCCCGTCTTATCGCTCCGGGCGCTGGCGTACCGTACGCGCGAACCGTCGCACTGGCCGAGCGTCACGGCGCGTACCAGTGCAGGCGGCGGAGTGACTCACTCGAGCATCCCAACTGGAGATGTGTGCCTATGAAGCCCACGCGTACGTTGCTGCCTCTTCTCGCTCTCGCTCTCATTCCTTGCATTGCCGCTGCTCAGGATGCACCGCCGCCGGGTGGCGCGCGCCCGACTCCGGAAAGCATCATGGAGCGCCTCGACAAGAACAAGGACGGGTTCATTTCGAAAGACGAAGTCGCGGGCTCGCGTCTCGCCGACCGCTTCGACGAGCTCGACACCAACAAGGATGGCAAGCTCTCGCTCGATGAGCTGAAAGCCATGCGGCGCCCCGGCGGCTGAGCGCCGGATCGGGGGCGCCTCACGAGCCCGTAAGGACTTCGTGATGCGCCCTCGTGGCGGTATTTCCGCGCAATCCTCGCGCGATCGAGCCGGTGCCCGCGTACCTTTGCGACTCATGAAGTCGACACGAACAAGGATGGCAAGGTCTCGCTCGATGAGCTGAAGGCCATGCACCGCCCGAAGAGCTGATCGACCCGATCCAGAACGCGTCACGAGACATTCGCTGTGCTCGTGACGTGTCGGATCTGCCGCTGTCGCGGCGAGGCGCTATTTCGGCAGGAGCGGCGGGCTGAGACCCGGAGATTCCGGAAGACTGAGCGCCTTCAGCCGCGCATTCCAATCCGCTTCCGACAAGTTCATCGCCACTTCCCCGGTCTGTGTGTTGAGCACGAAGTAGCCCTGCTTGGAGTCGGCGGCCGTGTCCCCCGCAGGCTTTGCTGGCGCGCCGGCGGGTGCTGTCGTTGCGGCCTGAACCTGGCCAGTGACGACATCGTGCAGGACGACGTAGCGGGCGATCGGGCCAGGCACCACGACACGGCCCTTGCGCTTGACGATCGTCGGCTCACCCTTCTTGCCGTGAACCATGTCGTACCCGTTCGGAAGCGCAATCACGAAGTCCGACGCCGCGGTCACCGTGCCCGTGAAGACGGCCGCGCTCAACAGAAAAAACAACGCTGCGGTAATCCAGTTCTTACGCGTAATCATCGTTCTCGCTCAGTGGCCCACAGACGGGGAAATTATCGCCGATGCGGCGCCCGGCGAGCACGCCCGAGAGCCCGGCGGGATTCGTATCGCCCGCACCGTGGGCTGGGCAAGCCCCGTGAAAGCGTACGGGTTGCTCCAACCCGGGAAGGGGGCGGGTCAGTTTGCCGCGAACTTCTTCGCCAGCCCTTGCCGCTTGAACTGTTCGACGATGAAGTCGACGAACACCCGCGACTTTGCAGGCAGCAGCTTCGTGCTCGCAAAGTAGAGCGAGAGGGGGCCGGCGTCTGCATGCCACTCGGGCAGCAGGCGCACCAATGTTCCGCTCTTCAGGTGCGGCAGCGCGTGAGGCATGGCGACGAATGCAACCCCCAAGCCCATCACCGCGCAGCGGCAGATCGCCTCGGGATCGGTGAGGATGAGGCGGGGCTGCATCTCCACAGAAATCTCTTCGCCGGCCCGATTGCGCAACGACCACGCGCGCAGACGGCCGCTGAGTGCCGAACGCATCACGATGCCCTCGTGTTTCTGCAGGTCCGCCGGTTTCTTCGGCCGCGCAATCTGCGCCAGGTAGGAAGGTGAGGCCACGGGAACAACGTGCACCCGTGCCAGCTCGCGCGCCACGATGCCGGGCGTGAGCTCGACGCCGCCGCCAATGGCCGCGTCGAATCCCTCCACGATGAGATCGACCTGCCGATTGTCGAAGTGCCAGTCCGGCACCACGGCGGGGTAGCGAGAGAGGAAGTCCTGCAGCAGCGGCACTAAGTAGTCGAGCGCAAATGCCGGGGACATGCTGACCTTGAGTCGCCCCGCGGGCTCGCCTGCAGCGTTCGAAACGCTTGCGATGGCTGTCTGCAATGTGTCCAGCCCACCGCTGACTTCGCGCAGGAAATGCTCACCGGACTCGGTGAGCGTGAGCCGGCGCGTGCTCCGCTGAAACAGCCGCACTCGCAGGTTGGCCTCGAGCCGCGCCACGTTCTTGCTCACCGCCGCCGGTGTGAGGCCGAGCCGCCGCGCCGCCGCCGAGAAGCTGCCGGACTCGGCGCTGCGCACGAACGATTCCAGATTGATCAGCGTTTCCATGGCAGGAGTTTATACAAACAGTTGAAAGTATTTCCACGGATTGCCGCCTACTGCCGCAGTAATACGAGGATCACTATCGCCGCACGAGTGGGCACTACAGACACACCCGGTATCGATGGAGATCCTATGAAGATTGGCATTCTCGGCGCGGGCGGCATCGGTCAGGCCTTTGCAAGTCAGGTGGCGAAGGCGGGATACGACGTCATCGTCAGCAACAGCCGCGGTCCGGAGACCTTGCAGGACTTCGTGAGTCGGTTCGGGCGCAACGTGAAAGCGGGCATGCGCGAAGAAGCGGCTCGCGCAGAGGTGGTGGTACTTGCCGCGCAATGGCAGCAGGTGCCCGGAGCGCTCGCCGATCTTCCTGCATGGAACGGGCGGATCCTGATCGACGCGACGAACCCGGTGGTGATGCCGGATTTCCGGCTGGCGGATCTCGGTGGCAGGACCTCGAGCGAAGTAGTGGCATCCCTGGCGCCTGGCGCGCGCGTGGTCAAAACCGCGAACACGTTGCCGCCGCCCGTGTTGGGCTCGGATCCGAAGCAGCCGGGCGGGCACCGTGTGCTTTTCTTGTCGGGGGACGATGCCGCTGCGAAAGCGGATGTCGCGGCGATTCTGGAGAAGGTGGGCTTTGCGCCGGTGGATCTCGGCACACTCGCCATCGGCGGAACGTTGCAGCAGTTTCCCGGCGGCCCGCTGCCGGGGCTGAATCTCAGCAAATGGGGTTGAAGCTGCGAAACGTCGTAGCGCAAGCAATCCAATAGCTGACGCAAAACCGACGGCGGAGACAAGTCCTATAGCAGATACGCCAGCGCATCCGCGCATGACTGCTCGATCTTGAGAGTCAGCAGATCGTCCGCGCGGGTGCGGCCGAGATTGATGGCCGCGATGGGTTTGGCGGCGGCCGCCGCGGCCTGCGCGAAGCGGAAGCCCGAATACACCATGAGCGACGAGCCGACGATCAGCATGGCGTCCGCCTGCTGCAGCCGTTCCATCGAAGTCTTCACGCGCTCGGTGGGCACGCTCTCGCCGAAGAACACGACGTCGGGCTTCAGCACACCACCGCAGTGAGGGCAGGGCGGCACATCGAATGACGAGAAGTCATGGCCGTCGAGATCCGCATCGCCATCGGGAGCTTCGAAGGCATCGAGCCCAGCCCACCAGGGGTTGCGCGCGAGGAGATCCTCCTGCATTTGCGCGCGTGGCAGCAACTCATGGCACTGCATGCAGCGCACCTGCTCGAGCCGGCCATGCAGATCGATCACGTCGAGACTGCCCGCGGCCTGGTGCAGGCCATCCACGTTCTGCGTGACGAGCAGCTCTACCTGCCCGCGTTCCTCGAGCCGCGCGAGCGCGCGATGCGCGCCGTTCGGGCCCGCGCGCCCAAAGCGCCGCCAGCCGATGAGGCTGCGCGCCCAATAACGCTGCCGCGTTGCGAGGCTACCCATGAACGCCTGCAACGTGACGGGCTGGGCGCGCTTCCAGCCGCCGTTTTCATCCCGATAGTCCGGGATGCCCGAATCGGTGCTGCAGCCTGCACCCGTCAGCAAGAAGAGCCGCGGATATTCATCGATGAAGTGGTGGAGCGCGCTGGCTGGCATGGCACCCTGGCTGGTTTCGAGTCTCATGATAAAGGAGTGGGTAGAATCCGCGGATGCCCCAAAAGAAGTCCTCGCGCAAGACTCCAAAGAAAAAGCCCGCGCCCATTGATCTCGGGCCACTCAATGCCACCTGGCGGCTCGGCGGCGCGAGCTACCTGCCTTTGCGGCTGCTGTTGGTCGCAAAGCTGAGCGACCGCTACATCGCCCGCCTGCTGTCCGACAAGGCGGGCCTTTCCGTGGCCGAGTGGCGTGTCGTGGCCCAGCTTGCGCTGCTGGACGACAGCTCCGTGCGGGAGCTTTCCACCCAGGCCTGGGTCGACCCGGCCGAAGTGAGCCGCGCCGTGGCCGGGCTCGAGAAGCGGCAGCTCGTCGAGCGGCACTTCAACGAGCGCGACCGGCGCTCGCCGCGTTTTTCGCTCACCCGCAAGGGCTTGCAGCATTTCAAGGCGTTCCGCTCGCACTGGGGCGAGTTCCAGAACTCGCTCGTTGCAAAGCTGACGGGTGCCGAGATCGCGGCCATGGAGCACGCCATGTCCGTGCTCGCGCGGGCATGCCTCGACCTCCTGGACCAGGACGCCGTCTAGTGATCGAGACCCGGGGGTGCACGTTGACACCTGCGATACGTTGGGCTCCAATCGCTGCGATTCAATGATTTATCAATGAACCGCGGACGCAGGCTCCGGGGCGGGACTTGCGGGCGCGAGAGGGGGCGGGCATGCCGCAGGCTGAGAGCAATCGGATCGCCGTGCGCGATCCCCGGACCGGAAGCATCGACTTCTGGCTGACGAGCGCATCCCGGGAAGACGTTGCCGAGCGTTGTGCCACGTTGCGTCGTGCGCAGCAGGCCTGGGGCGAGGCGCCCGTCGAATATCGCATCGGCATCATGCAACGCTGGGCGGAACGCATTCAGGCGAACCGCGCGCAGATCACTGCGGCAGATAGCCGGGATACCGGCGGCGGCCAGATCTCACAGATCGCGGTCGACATGGTGCTTGGGTTCTTGCGTCACCAGGCATTCGCCGCACCGGCTGCGTTCAAGCGTGCCGTGCGCCAGGGTCGCTCACCGACCATGCCCACTATTGGCTACGACAGCGTGCTGAAGCCGTACCCGCTGGTGGGCGTGATCAGTCCATGGAATGCGCCCACCATGCTGTCGATGCTGCACGCGATTCCGCCTCTGTTTGCGGGTTGTGCCGTCATCACGAAGCCCTCGGAAGTCACGCCGCGATTCGTCGAGCCGTTGCGTCGTTCCGTGCAGGAAGTGCCGGAGCTCGCCGCGGTGTTCGATTTCGTGCTCGGCGACGGCGCCACGGGCGCGGCGGTCGTGGATCACGTAGACATGGTGTCGTTCACCGGCAGCGTGCCCAATGGCCGGCGCGTAGCGGAAGCCTGTGCGCGTCGCCTGATTCCCTGCGAGCTCGAGCTGGGAGGCAAAGATCCCGCCATCATCGCGGCGACCGCGGATCTCGACGCAGCCGCGTCTGCGGTGCTGCGTGGCGCAGTCACCTCCACCGGCCAGGTGTGTTTTTCGATCGAGCGCGTGTACGTGGACGCCGCCGTGCACGATGACTTCGTGGCACGCCTCGTCGAAAAGGCGAACCGCATCGAGATCAACTACCCGGACCCCGCTCGCGGCCATCTCAGCCCGTTCATCTCGGCGCGCCAGGCCGAGATCGTCGATGCGCATCTGGAGGATGCGCTCGCGAAGGGCGCGAAGCTCCGCTGCGGCGGCAAGAGCTTTCAACTGGGCGGTGGGTTGTACATGAAACCCACCGTGCTCACGGACGTGACGCACGACATGGTCGTCATGAAAGACGAAACGTTCGGGCCCGTCATTCCCGTGATGCGCTTCAAGACGCAAGACGAAGCCGTCGCGCTCGCGAACGACACGTACTTCGGCCTTTCCGCCGCGGTGCTGGCGGGCACGGAAGAAGAAGCGCTGCGCATCGCGCGGCGCGTGAATGCGGGCAACGTCAGCGTTCAGGATGCGTTTCTCACGTTCGCCGCAGCGCCTGCCGAGGCAGACGCGTTCGCATGCTCAGGCATTGGTGGCAAGCGTTCCGGCATCGAGCGGTATCTGCGGCGCCAGGCGCTGCTCATCAATTCCGCGAAGCCGGCCTGCCTGCTCGAAGAAAATCTGCGCGCGGTCGGCTAAGGCATCGCCCGAGGAGACTGCCATGGAAATCCGTTTTCCGAATCTGCCGCTGTACGAAGGCTGGGGCGATCCGCATCGCGTCGAGTCCACCATCGATGGCCTCGAGCTGATTTCGGGCCACGTACCCCAGACTCTGAACGGCACGTGGTATCGCGCCGGCCCGGACCGCCAGTACCCGCCGCTCACCGGTGATGACATCTTCATCGACGGCGAGGGCATGGCGCACATGTTCCGCTTCGACCGGGGGCACGTGGAATATCGCAGCCGCTGGGTGCGCAACGAGCGCTTCCTGCTGCAGGAGCGCGCGCGGCGCTCGTTGTTCGGCCGTTACCGCAACCGGTACACGAACGACCCGAGTGTGCAGGGTGCGCACATGGGCACCTCGAACACGAATCTCATCTTCCACGCCGGCAAGCTGCTCGCCCTCAAGGAAGATGACCTGCCGTACGAGCTGGACCCCAATACCCTCGAGACCCGGCGCCGCTTCGATTACGACGGCCAGGTGAAGGCGCTCTGCATGAGCGCGCACCCGAAGGTGGACACGGTGAACGACCGGCTGCTCACGTTCGCCTATCAGGCGAAGGGCGATGCCACCACCGACATCGTGTTCTACGAGATCGATGGCAACGGCCGCCTCGCCGATGAGATCTGGTTCGACATGCCGTATGCCGCGAACGTGCACGACTTCGGCGTCACGCCGCATTACGCCGTGTTTGCGTTCTTTCCGCTGATCACGAGCCTCGAGCACATCAAGCAGGGCGGCACGTACTACCAGTGGCACCCGGACAAACAGACTGTCGTCGCGGTGGTGCCACGGCATGGCACGCGTTCGGACATCCGTTTCTTCCGCGGCCCGGCCATGAGCGCCGGCCACATCATGAATGCCTTCGAAGAGGGCTCGAGCGTCTGTCTCGACCTGTGTCTGTACAACGGCAACTGCTTTCCGTTCTTCAAGACGCCGAGTGGAGAGGCGACGCCGCCAGTTCCGCCGTTGCTGACGCGCATGCGCTTCGATCTTGCGGACGCTTCGGATGAATTCCAGCGGCGCGTGATCACTCCGATCCCGGGGGAGATGCCGCGCACGGACGATCGCTATCAGGGTCTGCCGTACCGGAACGGATTCCTCATCATCGGCCGCTCGGAGGATGGCTCGAGCGGCATCGCGCGCGTGAACACGGCGACGGGCGAGCCGAAGATGTGGCAACCCGGTCCGCGCTCGTCGGTGCATGAAGTGCAGTTCGTACCGCGAACGCCGGACTCGCCGGAAGGCGACGGCTGGCTGCTCGTCATCGTGAACCGGCTGGACCGCAACGTCAGCGAGCTTGCGATTCTCGATGCGCAGAAAGTGGAGGCGGGGCCCGTGGCGCTGCTGAAGATCCAGACGCGCGTGCGGTCCACGTTTCACGGAACGTGGGTGCCGGCCGAGACGCTTGCGAGTGGACACCACTCCATGCGGCTTGCGGCGGCTCAGTAACGCCAGTCTTGCGTCGGGCTCCATTCACGCAGGGTTATCCCAGTGGAGTGCAATGGCTATCCCGGTGGAGCCGGAGGCGAGGAGGCGTGTTGAGCTGAGCGCGTGCAGCGGTGTGTGAGACGAAGGCACCGCTGCCATCCCGTGTGAGGGGTCCGCATTCGAGGGGGCGAGATTGATGAACAAGAATATCTGCAAGGTACAGCTTGCCGGAGCAGGCGCGCTTTGCATCGCGCAGGGGTTCATGAGCACGGCGGCGTACGCGCAACCGGCGGATGAGCCATCTGCGGTACTTCAGGAAGTCACCATCACGGCGCAGCGGCGCGAGGAATCCGCGCAACGGGCTTCAGTTGCGATCCAGGTGGTGGGCGCGGAGCAGTTGAGCGCCGGTGGCGTGACGCAGGCAACGGACCTTTCGAACGTGGTGCCGGGTCTCACCGTCAGTCTTGGCGGAACGAGCGTGCAGACGTACCTGCGCGGCGTGGGCAGCTTCGCAACCGACGCAAGCGCCGAGTCTTCCGTGGCGTACAACATCAATGGTGTGTACATCTCGCGCCCGCCGGGCATCGGTCCGATATTTTTCGATCTCGCACGCGTTGAAGTGCTGAAGGGGCCGCAGGGCACGCTCTACGGTCGCAATGCCTCGGGCGGTGCCATCAACGTGATTACCAACCGCCCCTCGCAGGAATTTGGCGGCAGCGTCAGCGTGGAAGGCGGCAACGACTCCTACCGGCAAGTGACCGGCGTATTGAACGTGCCCGTCTCGAGCACGTTTGCGTTCCGTGCGGCAGGGCAGGTCGCGGATCGGGATGGATTCCTCACGGACGGCTACAACGATCAAAAGACACGCGCCGCGCGACTCCTGGGCCTGTGGAATCCGTCGGATGACGTCTCGCTCCTCGTGACCGGCGAGTACGCACACATCGGCGGGCAGGGTGACGGCGCCGTGCGTCGCTCCACGCTGCGGCCTCTGCCGAGCGATCCGTGGACCGGCCCTTCCGAGCCCGGCTCGCAGCCGCCCACGGCCTTCATTCCCGGCGGCACGAAGATTCTCGCCGATGGACTTGCCGACAACGACATTCGCGCGCTGAGCGCGGAGCTCAACTGGAAGCTGCCGTTCGCCACGCTCACGTTCATTCCCGCCGCGCGCAAGCTCGATCTCGACAACATCACGTATCCGGGCTTTCGCTTCGTCACGCACGAGACTTCCGAGCAGCACAGCGGCGAGCTGCGTCTCGGAGACACCACCAAGCGGCTCAACTGGGTCGCCGGCGCGTACTACTTCGATGAGGACCAGACGGAGCACTATCACCTCAACGCCAACCCGATCCAGGAGAGCATCGTCGACGTCGGCCTGCACAACAAAAGCTGGGCGGTGTTCGGCCAGACCACGTTCAGCGTCACGGAAGCGCTGCGTCTCATCGGGGGTGTGCGTTACACGGATGAGAAGAAGGACCAGACGGGCTTCACCACCGCGGTCCTGCCCGTGCCGGGCACCGCGAACAACGCCGGCAGCCGCAGCTTCAACGACGTCAACTGGAAGGCCGGGCTCGAATACGATGTTGCGCCCGATTCGATGCTGTTCGTCACCCTGGCCACCGGCTTCAAGGCCGGCGGCTTCTTCCCAAGCGTGCCCGCGCCAGACAACTCGTATGATCCGGAGAAGCTGCGCGCCTTCACGTTCGGGTCTCGCAATCGTTTCGCGGACAATCGTCTGCAGCTGAACGGCGAAGCGTTCTACTGGAAGTACGACGACAAGCAGGAGCGATATCTCGGTGCTACGCCGAGTGGCACCACTGGCCTGCTCACTACCAACGCGGGCTCGGCCACGCTCTACGGCGGCAACATCGACATTCAGTTCGCCGCAACGACCGCGGACCGTCTGCGCTTCGGCGTGGAGTACCTGCACTCGCGGTACGACGACTTCAAGTACACCGCGTACAACCCGACGGGTGGGTCTTATCCGGTACAAGCGAGCGGCTGCGTGCTCGGCGCGGCCTCGCCGCTGACGCTCACGCCGAACCCCATCGATACGCAGCAGACTGTGGATTGCTCCGGCAAGCAGCTGGTGAAGGCGCCAGAGTGGTCGGGCTCAGCGGGCTACGAGCACACGTTCGGTCTCGCCAGCGGCCAGCTCGTAGCAGGTGTGAATGCAACGTTCGCGACACGTGAATATTTGACCACGGACTTCATCAAGTCCGCGCAGGACAACGGCTACGCGCTCGTCAACGCGGATCTCACGTACCACGCGCCGAACGATCGCTGGTCGATCGGCGCCTGGGGTCGCAATCTGACGAATGAGGCGGTGTACTCCGGAGGGTTCCGATATCCCTTCTCGCGCGCCGTGGCCGCGGGTGGCGATCCTACGCTTGGCTACATGAACATCCGGCCGCCGCGAACCTACGGGCTGCGCGCAAGCTACGGGTTCTGATGATGGCGGAAGCGGCACTGCGCGCGCAGGCCCGGCGACTCGCCACCGAGCTTCGCAAACTCGGTCCGGAGATCACGCCGGACATGTTGAGCGGGACCACGGCTTTGTTCGCACCCATGCACACCACGGATGCGGCGGATCGTGTGCAGATCACGCGTGATCTGCACTATGGCTCCGCGGAGCGCCATCGACTCGACATCTTCGCGCCGAGCCCGCGCGCTGGCGAACTGCAGCCCGTGCTGCTGTTCGTTCATGGAGGAGGTTTCATCGGCGGCGACAAGAGAACCCGCGGCAGCCCGTTCTTCGACAACGTAGGTCGGTGGGCCGCGAAGCAAAGTCTCGTCGGCGTGACAATGACTTATCGACTGGCGCCCGAGCATCCCTGGCCTGCGGGTAGCGACGACGTGAGGGCCGCGGTTGCGTGGATACGCGAGAACATCGCGAGCTACGGCGGCGATGCCGCTCGAGTCGTGGTGATGGGGCAATCTGCAGGCGCCGTGCACGTGGCAGGCTTCCTTGCACGCGATCACCGCGAGGCCGATGCATGGCGCCCGGCGGGCGCGATTCTCGTCTCAGGTCTTTACGACACGCTGACGATGGAACGGAATGCGCTGTTCCGGCTGTACTTCGGCGAGGAGCCGGCCGCGAGTGCCGCGTTCCTGACTGCGCTCGCCAGCACCCCCGTGCCGTTCATGACGGTGACAGCGGAAATCGATCCATTGGATTTTCTGCGGCAGACCGCGGTGCTGCACGATGCTTGCATCCGGCAGAGCGGCAAGCTGCCACGCTTCGTGCAGGCGAGCGGCGACAATCATCTTTCCACGGTGCTGCAGCTCGATTCGAGCGTGGACCGGCTCGGCAGCACACTGTTCGAGTTCATTGCGGACACTACCGGATAGGCAGCAACACATCGCCATGGAGCAAATCGAAGCGCGGTCCACGGCTGGGCTCGCGCCTCCTCAACGGATTGAATACTGGAACGACATCGCAGCGCAGGCGCGCTCACCGAGCGTCTGGCATTCCGAGGACGCGCCTCGATTCTCCGGCCGCTTGCGACGCACGCGCATCGATGATTTTGCGGTCACGGAAGTCTGCGTTACGCCATCGATCGTGCGCCACGGCGCACAGCACGTGGCCCGCACGCAGGACGCGCTCTTTGCACTGAAACTGCAGATCGACGGCGAGAGCGTCACGCGCCAGAGCGGTCGCGAAGCGAAGTTGAGTGCGGGAGATTTCACGCTCTGCGACAGCCTGCGTCCGTACGAGATGCTGTGCGCTGTGGACAATCGCGTTCTGGTGCTCGCCATTCCGGAAATACTGTTGCGGCGTCATGTGGCGTCTCCGGAAAAGCTCACGGCCGTCGCCATGTGCGGCCGCACCGGCACGAGCGGGCTGCTCTCCGGTTTTCTGCTGACCCTGTGGCGTCAGTTCCCTGAGGGCACTGATCCGCTCGTGACTCCTCACATCGGCCAGGCCGTGCTGAACCTGCTTGCCGGCGCCTATGCCGCGGCACCGCCAGCGCATTCCGCAAGGCCATCGATGGCTGCGCTGCATCGTGTGCGCATCCTCGCGCATGTGGAAAAGCATCTCGCGGATCCGGATCTCACGCCCGCGCGCATTGCCGACGCATGCCACATCAAGCTGCACTATCTGCGCAAGCTCTTCGCCGAAGAAGACGAGACGCTCGTCAAGCTCATCCTGCGGCGTCGCCTCGAAGAATGCGCTCGCAGCCTGAGCGCAGACGGCCGGGACCATCGCACGGTGACGGACATCGCCTTTGCCCTCGGCTTCAACAACGCGACGTACTTTGGCCGCGTGTTCCGTGAGCGCTATGGCCTCACGCCGACGCAATTCCGTCTACGGGCGCATCACTGCTGATCACGTCTGAGCTGACCGGAATCTTCAAAGGGTCAAGCGGCACTCACTTCACGGTCACGCGCCACTTTACCGTCGCGCTCAGAGGGAACGTGGTGTGCACCGGGCCGCCCACCTGGTTGAAGTTCTCGATGGTGCCCGTCCCTTCAGCCGCATCCACGCCCACGGTCCACTTCTCCTGCACAGTATCTTCGAGAAAGTCGCGGCAGTCGTTGTACCTTATCCGACGCGCAGTCTCTGTGCCGTCGCGTAGGGTCCTTTGCCCCGTCGTCGACGTTTTGGTTCCGCCTGCGCGATACAGACCTGGGACCAGTGCGGGCTTCGGGGTTCTATTCCATAAGCCAGAGGTTCCCGGCACTAGCACCAGCGCCGGGGTTCCTGTTGGGCGAGCTAGGGCGCCTGGCGCCTACGCCGAGCTGGCGTCGGGCTTGCCAATTTGCGGCGACGTATGAACCGCCAAAATCCCTAGCTTCTGCCCTGAACATTTTCGGGCTGTAATCCACCCGCCTCGCCTGTAGTCTTCCGGACATGCAGGAGCCCCTGGACGCCTGGTTCAAACGCGAAATACTGTCGCACGAGCCTGTGCTACTGCGCTATTTGGCCCGCGTCTGGCCGCGCAAGCACGAAATCGAAGATCTGCGCCAAGAGACCTACGTCCGGGTCTATACCGCCGCGGTGACGTCGCGTCCCACATCGCCGCGATCGTTTCTCTTCACTACCGCCCACCACTTGATGGCTGACCGCGTGCGCCACGAGCGCGTCGTCTCAATTGAGGCAGTTGGGGATATCGATGCTCTGAACGTCTTAGTGGACGAGATCTCGGTCGAGCGGCGCATCGATGCCCGACAGGAGCTGAAGCTACTTGCCCGGGCACTCGATCTGCTGCCACGGAAATGCCGCGAAGTGTTGTGGCTGAGGCGAGTCGAGGGACTGTCACAAAGGCAAGTCGCTGAGCGACTGGGCGTAGGGGAAAAGACGGTTGAGCATCATGTATCGAAAGGGGCACGGCTTCTGGCCGAGTATATGCTGAGCGGAAAAGCAGACCGCTTCGGCAGCACAGGCGCGACGTCGCTCGCGGAGAATGACAGTGAGCACGGAAAGCTATAAGAAGATCGACGAAATGGCCTGCGACTGGCTCGCTCAGCGAGACTCGGGCGACTGGACCGATGAGCATGAGCGCCGTTTCGAACAGTGGCTGAACGAGTCGCCGCTGCACCGCGTGGCGTACCTGCGCATGGAGCACGTATGGGAGCGCTCCGAGCGGCTCAAAGCACTGGGCGCGGGGATACCGCCGGGTGTCATACCACCGCCCAATGGATGGAACCTATCCCCTTTTTTCGATCCCGGTACTGCCGCCGCCGCGCCTGTCGCCAGCGCGGCCGAGAGCGCTAATCCCCGGCACCGGCACCCAACTCGCACGCGCTATCTCGCCCTCGCGACAGCAGCAACGATCGTAGTGACCGCCGCATTGAGTGCCGCGTATCACTTCTGGCCCAGTGGTACCTCGTATACAACCCCGGTCGGCGGTCTTGCCTCCGTGCCTATGTCAGACGGCTCGAAGGTCACACTCAATACTGACAGCCAAATTCGCGTCGCCGTCACGGAGAAAGAACGCCGCGTCGAGCTCGAGCAAGGCGAAGCGTTCTTCGAAGTGGCTAAAGATTCCACCAGACCTTTCATCGTAGGTGCGGGCAACAAGCGCGTCATCGCCGTCGGCACGAAATTTTCGGTCAGGCGTGACGCGAGCGATATCCAGGTCGTTGTCACCGAAGGCAAGGTGCGAGTGGAAACGGAAGACCACAAGTCCTCGGCCTTCGCGGAACCCTTGGCTGCGGGAACGATCGCGCGGGCCAGCGACGCAGGTGTCTTGCTCCAGACGAAGCAATTGGGCGAAGCAGAAGAACACTTGAGCTGGCGTCAGGGTGTTCTCGTGTTTCGTCAGATGACGCTTGCTGATGCGAGCGCCGAATTCAACCGCTATAACACCCGGAAAATCGTCATCGAGGATCCCGGTGTCGCCGCGCTACGCGTGGCGGGTAGCTTCCGTGCCAACAACGTCGAGGCATTCGTACGGCTGCTCGAGCGCGGCTATCCGGTCCGCACCCAGGAACGGGGCGATCAGCTCGTCCTGACCGCGAGATAACGCAGGGTCTGCGTTTGATGTCGAGGCGACGCCGCTCAGGGAAGTCAGAATGTAGTTTCTCGTTCACAAAACTAGGGATTTTCGGACTCTCCGCGTCTCAGT
>FTEO01000966.1_pt1 | contig 25229 bp, 23 predicted proteins | sample 1640211 | NCBI WGS metagenome assembly FTEO01 (sample SAMEA3914816, study PRJEB12502) | metagenome | biome: forest; material: soil | place: USA | collected 2011-09-16 | depth 0.3 m | reverse complement strand
CCTGCTGCAGCAGGTCCATCTCCTTCACAAGCGACGCGAAGTCCGGGTCGGAGTGTGAGTACGTGCGCGTGATGTCGCTGGCGTAGCCTGCGAACTCCGCGCCGGCATCAATCAACAGCGAATGGCGTTCGGGCGGCGCGCTGCGCTCCAGCACCTGGTAGTGGAGAACGGCCGCGCCGGAATTCAGCGCGATGATCGGGTTGTACGGCAACTCCTGCTCGCGCTGTCCGCAGGCTTGCAGGAACGCGAGCTCGATCTCGAACTCGGTAGCGCCCTGCTTGAACGCACTGGCGGCGGCCACGTGGCCGCGTGTTCCCCGGCGACTGGCCTCCCGCATGCAAATCAATTCGTACGGTGTCTTCGCGGCACGTTCGTAGTCGAGTCGCGCGGTGAGCGGCTCGGGGTTCAACGCACCGACACCCCAGGAAGCGAGCTCGGGGAGCGCATCGCCCACGTAGGCCGTGCGGCTCAGATCATCCGGCAGCAGCAAACGGGCCGCCGCGCGATCCGAGATCGCCTGCAGATCGAAATGGCGCGTCCAGTAGCTCTCCGGCAAATCCGCCGGCTTATGCCAGTAGTCCCGCGGGCGATAGAACAGGAGTCGCGGCCGACGGCCCGGCTCAATGTAGAGAAAGCAGTCCGGAACGTCCGTGAGCGGGGCCCAGAGCTTGAAAGGCGCGTTCACCTTGAAGGGATAGTGCTGATCGTCGAGGAATACGAGCGGCGCTGCGCCTGAATGGAGCAGCAGGCTCGCATGGCCCGTCGCTTCCAGTGCACGTGAGGTGCGCCGCATGACGGCGTCGAGGTGAGCAGCGTAGGTTGCCTCGAGATCATCCGCGCAACTCGGCATCGTCAGTCCTCGAATAGGGAAGGTCGGACAGGATTGTAGACGCGTCGCCGCTGTCGTTCTGAGCCGACATAAGCTTAAGCGCCAGTTTCCAATCGCTGGTTAAGCCTATAGAATCCTTCGCCGCGCCGTGCGATTTGAAAAATCCATGCGCAGACCCGTCTAGTTGATGCGTTTTCTCACCACTCTTGCTTCTCGGGGTATCGATCGATGAACACCAAACTTGCTCTTAGCGCTCTTGTTGCTGCGCTGATGCTGACGGCCTGCGCGAAGCAGGAAGCGGCCAGCACCGACACACCGGCCGCCGCTCCGGCTGCCACTGAAGCTCCGGCTGCTGCGCCGGACGCCGCTGCCACACCGCCTGCCGAAGGTACGGCTGCTCCTGCTGATGCCGCTGCCGCCCCGCCGGCCCCGGCCGAGCCGCCGAAGCAGTAAGCCGCAAGGTACTGCTCGAGCCCTGAAGGCTCAAAGACGGCCCGGACAGGAGCGCGAGCCCCTGTCCGGGCCGTGTGTTTTGGGACTTGATGAAAACGCTGTGAGACGACCGTGACTGTCAGCGTGCGCGATGCGCGAAGCTCCGAGGCCGATCGGCTCTGGATCGAAAGCGTCTACCGCGACTACCTCGATGACCTCGCGCCATTGAATACCGGCATCTTCCCGGTGCTCGGTGAGGTCGGCCATCGCGAGCCGGACCAGATCACGCGCTGGTTCGCCGATTCCACCTCGTTTCCGCTCGCCATCGTCAAAGCGAGCAAGCCTGTGGGCTTCGCCATGGTGGCGCGCGGCGCCCAGACGCCAGGGCGTCCACTGGTGGATTACCGGATGGCGGAATTCTTCATCGCCCGCTCGCAGCGGCGTCTGGGGATCGGCCGCACGGCCGTGCAGCTCATCCTCAATCGCTTCGCGGGTCGCTGGGAAATCACCGAGTACCTGCGCAATCCCACAGCCGTGAGTTTCTGGAGGCGCGTCGTCGCGCTCTACACGCAGGGCAACTACCAGGAGCGCATCGTGAATGGTGAAGTGCGCCAGATGTTCCAGTCCGGAGTTCCGGCGCGGCGCTGACCCTGACGTCTACCCGGCCTTGTGCTTCTGGATGTGAGTCGGCGCGTGCGAGCACGCGCTGCAGCCGTGCTGCAGTTCCTGAATGACGCCCTGACGCAGACGAGCGAGCCACCGACCCCACGCGTGCACCGTATCGGCCTGGAGTTGATCGAGCACGCGGAGCTTGAGGCGAGCGGGCGACAGTCGCCACGCGACAAACACCGCGCTGCCCATCACGAGCAACGCGACCACGAGTGCCTGCACTATCGTTTGCACGTCAGCCTCCGCCCAGCATCACGGCGACATGGTAAGTCACGAACGACGCCGCGTAGGCGAGCGCGAAGAGATAGCCCGCCATGATGAGAGGGTAGCGCCAGGAGTTGGTTTCCCGCTTCACGACGGCCAGCGTGGACAGGCACTGCGGCGCGAACACATACCAGGCGAGCAGCGACAGCGCCGTCGCGAGGCTCCAGCTCGACGCAATGATGGGCGTCAGGGCGCCCGCCACGTCATCGCCGCTGGCGGACATCGAATACACGGTGCCGAGCGCGCCCACTGCAATCTCGCGCGCCGCCATCCCGGGCACCAGCGCGATGGAGATCTGCCAATTGAAACCGATGGGCGCAAAGATGTACTGCAGCCCGTGTCCGAGCATGCCCGCGATGCTGTACTCGATGGCCGGGCCCGTGGCACCCGGCGGCGGCGCAGGGAAGCTCGCGAGGAACCACAACACGATCATCAGCGTAAGAATGATGGTGCCGACGCGCCCAAGGAAGATGCGCACGCGCTCCCACAATCCGAGCAGCAGATTGCGCAGATTCGGCGTGCGGTATTCCGGCAGCTCCATCAGGAGCGGCCGCTCTTCACCGCGCATCATGGTGAGCTTGAGAACGAACGCGACGAGCATGGCGCCGAGCACGCCTGCCAGATACAGCGCGAACAGCACGAGCCCGCGCAAGTTGAAGAGGCCAGCGACGGGGCGCGACGGAATGAATGCGCCGATGAGCAGCGCATACACGGGCAGCCGCGCCGAGCAGGTCATGAGCGGCGCGATCATGATGGTGGCGATGCGATCGCGCGGCGATGGAATCGTACGCGTGGCCATGACGCCCGGGATGGCGCACGCGAAGCTCGAGAGCAGCGGAATGAACGCGCGGCCCGAGAGGCCGACCTTGCCCATCAGCCTGTCGAGCAGAAATGCCGCGCGCGGCAGATAGCCCGAGTCTTCGAGCACGAGAATGAAGAAGAACAGGATCAGGATCTGTGGCAGGAACACGAGCACGCTGCCAACGCCTGCCACCACGCCATCCACGAGCAGGCTGCGCAGCGGCCCTTCGCTCATCGAGGCGGCGATCCATCCACCGACTTTCGCGATGCCGGCCTGGATCGCATCCATCGGCACTTCGGCCCAGCTGAAGACGGCCTGGAACATCAGGAACAACACGACGGCCAGCAGCAGCGGCCCGCCTACGGGGTGCAGCACCACTCCGTCGAGTCTGGTCAGGAGCGCAAGGCGCGCCGGCACTCGGTAGCCCACCTCTTCGAGAATCCGGCGGACCTCGTGCTGGGTGGCGACCACATCCGCCGCGCTCACCGTGGGCGCATCGATGCGACCGATGCGCGCCGCGAAGTCGTGTCGATCGATCGCTTCCACCAGCGCTCGTTCGCCGCCGGACTGCACAGCCACCGTTTCAACCACGGGGATGCCCAGAGCCTTCTCGAGCGCGGCGCGATCCAGGCGGTAGCCGCGCGAGCGCGCGAGGTCGCTCATGTTGAGCGCGACGATCAGCGGGCGGCCGAGCCGCTTCAGATCGAGGACGAGCCGCAGGTTGAGGCGCAGGTTGGTCGCATCGACCACGCACACGAGCAGATCCGGCGGCGGCTCACTCGCATGGCGGCCGAGCACGACATCTCGCGCGATCGCTTCATCGAGACTCGTGGGTTCGAGGCTGTATGCGCCCGGCAGATCGAGCAGCCGGTAAACGCGCCCGGTGACGGGCCCGATGAACCGCCCTTCCTTGCGCTCGACCGTGACGCCCGGATAGTTCGCGACTTTCTGGCGGCTGCCGGTGAGCCGATTGAAGAGTGCGGTCTTGCCGCAATTCGGCACGCCGATCAGCGAGAGGCTCAGGCCCGCCGCCGACCCGACCGCTGCATTCATCGGGGTGCGGGGACAGGGGTCACGTCGACCCAGACTGTCTCGACCTCGCGGCGGCGAAGGGCGAACGTGGTGGTGCCAACGCGCACCACGAACGGATCACCGCCCGGGAGCGCCTGCGCGAGCACCTCGATGCGCTCACCGCTCACGAACCCGAGCTCGGTGAGCCGACGCTCCACGGGGCTGAACGTATTCGAGTCGAGGCCGACGCCGATAACGGCGCCGACAGTGCCCGGCGTCAGCACGCTGAGGCTCATTGAGCCTGGCGCCAGCGAGACACCTCTGGGAGCGGCGATAGCATCCATGGATCAGAGTATGGATGAGAACTGTTCGCATCGGCAATGCGAACTCGTGCTATTTGAGAGCGAAGTGCCACTGCGTGGCCTGCGCAGCGTCTGGCTCGAGGTTCCGGTTAACGTATTCACGCCCTGGGGCCTGTCTAACCGCTGGTCTAGCCCCTGGCGCCGGCCGTCTTCGCCGCCGGCCGAGCCTTCGCCCCAGCCTGCTTCGCCAGCAACGGACGCAGGAACTGCCCGGTATACGAGCGCTCGTTCTCCGCGAGCTCATACGGCGTGCCGGTCCCTACGATCGTGCCGCCGCCTTCGCCGCCCTCCGGCCCGAGGTCGATGAGCCAGTCCGCCGTCTTGATGACGTCGAGGTTGTGCTCGATGACGACGATGGTGTTGCCCTCGTCACGCAGGCGATGCAGCACCTCGAGGAGTTGCGCCACGTCGTGGAAGTGCAGGCCGGTGGTGGGCTCATCCAGGATGTACAGCGTGCGCCCGGTGGCGCGCTTCGCGAGCTCCCGAGCAAGCTTCACACGCTGCGCTTCACCGCCTGACAGCGTGGTGGCGTTCTGCCCGAGGCGCAGGTACGAGAGGCCCACGTCCACGAGCGTCTGCAACTTTCCCGCGATGCCCGGCACGTTCTGAAAAAAGCGCAGGGCTTCCTCGACGGTCATTTCGAGCACTTCGTGGACGTTCTTGCCGCGGAAGCGGATCTCGAGCGTCTCGCGGTTATAGCGCTGGCCTCTGCAAACGTCGCACGGCACGTAGACGTCCGGCAGGAAGTGCATCTCGACCTTGATGACACCATCGCCCTGACAGGCCTCGCAGCGTCCGCCCTTCACGTTGAAGCTGAAGCGTCCTGCGTCGTAGCCGCGGGCGCGCGATTCGGGCACGGCGGAAAACAACTCGCGCAACGGACCGAAGAGTCCGGTGTACGTGGCCGGGTTGGAGCGCGGTGTGCGGCCGATGGGGCTTTGATCGATGTCGATGATGCGGTCGATCTGGTCGAGGCCATCGATGCGTTCCACCGGCGTGGCGTCGAGCATCGTGCCGTTCAGATGCGCGGCCGCGTGTTTGAACAGCGTGTCGATGATGAGCGTGGATTTGCCGGAGCCCGACACGCCCGTGACGCACGTGAGTAGCCCGAGCGGCACATCCACCGACAGGCTGCGCAGGTTGTTGCCTGTCGCTCCGACGATGCGGATCTGCTTGTCCGGCGCCGGCGGCGTGAGAACCTTGGGCAACTCGATCTGTCTCTTGCCGCTCAGGTACTGCCCGGTGATCGACGCAGGGTTCGCTTCGATCTCCTGCGGCGTGCCGTGCGCTACGAGCTCGCCGCCATGCACGCCCGCACCCGGCCCCATGTCGATCACATGGTCGGCCGAGAGAATGGCGTCCTCGTCGTGCTCCACCACGATCACCGTGTTGCCGATGTCGCGCAGCTGCTTGAGTGTGGCGAGCAGCCGGCGATTGTCACGCTGATGCAGGCCGATCGACGGCTCATCGAGGATGTACATCACGCCGGTGAGGCCGGAGCCCACCTGGCTTGCAAGACGGATGCGCTGGGCTTCGCCGCCGGAGAGGGATTCGGCGCTGCGATCGAGCGTAAGGTAGTCGAGGCCCACGTCGACGAGAAAGCGCAGCCGCTCGGCCACGTCCTTCACGATCTTCGTGGCGACTTCGCCGCGCCAGCCGGCGAGATTCAAACCGCGAAAGAACTCGAGTGCGCGGCCCACGGTGAGATGCGCTACCTCGGGCAGGGGTCGATCCGCCACGAACACGAAACGCGCGGCGCGATTCAAGCGCGTGCCATGACAGTCCGGGCACGGTTGCATGCCGAGATACTTCGACAGCTCCTCGCGCACCGTCGTCGATTCGGTCTCGCGATAACGCCGTTCGAGGTTCGGCACGATGCCTTCGAACTTGTGCTTCTTGCGGGAGGTCTTGCCCTTGCCTTCGGTGTAGCGGAAGGCGATCTCCTCATCTCCACTGCCGTTCAGCACCGCCTTCTGCACCTTGACGGGCAGCTCGGTCCACGGCGTTTCGATGTCGAAGTCGTAATGACGCGCGAGGGACTGGATGAGCTGGAAGTAGTACGCGTTGCGCCGGTCCCAGCCGCGGATCGCGCCGCTCGCGAGTGACAGACTGGGATTCGTGACGACGCGCGCCGGATCGAAGAATTCCTTCACGCCGAGACCGTCGCAGGTGGGGCAGGCGCCGGAGGGACTGTTGAAGGAGAACAGCTTCGGTTCGAGCGTAGGTACGCTGTAGCCGCACACCGGGCAGGCGTGTTTGCTCGAGAATACGATCTCCTCACGCTCGGGCTCATCCAGGAACATGAGGCGAGCCAGCCCGCCGGAGATGCGTAGCGCTGTCTCGAAAGACTCCGCCAGTCGCTGCCCCACGTCGGGCTTTACACGGAACCGGTCTACCACCGCTTCGATGGTGTGCTTGCGCTTGGGGTCGAGCTTCGGCAGCGCGTCGAGCTCGTGCAGCCGTCCATCGATGCGCACGCGGACGAACCCCTGGCCCGCGAGGTCCTCGAGCGTTTCGGCGTGCTCGCCTTTGCGGTCCGCGATGAGGGGCGCGAGGAGTGCCGCGGCGGTGCCTTCGGGGAGCTTCAGCACCTGGTCGACCATCTGGCTCACGGTCTGCGCGGACAGGTCGATACCGTGGTCCGGGCAGCGCGGCACGCCGGCGCGCGCGAACAGCAGGCGCAGGTAGTCGTAGATCTCCGTGACCGTGCCGACGGTCGACCGCGGGTTGTGCGAAGTCGCCTTCTGCTCGATGGCGATCGCCGGGGACAGGCCTTCGATGCTGTCCACGTCCGGCTTGTCCATCATCGACAGGAACTGGCGCGCGTAGGCCGACAGGGACTCGACGTAGCGCCGCTGCCCTTCCGCATAGAGCGTGTCGAATGCGAGCGAGGACTTGCCCGACCCGGACAGGCCCGTGATCACGGTCAGCCGGTCACGGGGCACGTCCACGTCGACATTCTTGAGGTTGTGCGTGCGCGCCCCGCGTACGCGAATCTGCTGCATGTCCCGGCCTTGTGTCTCGAAGGGAACCGACGAGTGTACGTGGGGGCGGCGGTCCGGCTTCCAATGTTTACGGGTTGTGCCGGGGGAAGGGGGCGAGCGGCCATTTCCGGGCAAACGCAGAGGGCAAACGGTCCCGCGCGCCGGCACGGGCCGCTACAATGGGGCCATTCACTCGGATGAAGGGGCGAGGCTCATGGCGCGCGGCGTAAACAAAGTCATCATCGTCGGGAATCTCGGCGCCGACCCGGAGACGCGCGCCATGCCTTCAGGCAGCACCGTAGCCAATCTCCGCATTGCGACCACCGAGAACTGGAAGGATCGCCAGAGCGGGGAAAACCAGGAGCGCACGGAATGGCACCGCGTGGTGCTCTTCGGTCGCCTGGGCGAAGTCGCGGCGGAGTACCTGCGCAAAGGCTCGCAGGTGTACATCGAAGGCAGCCTTCGTACGCGAAAATGGCAGGATAAGCAGGGTATCGAGCGCTATTCCACCGAGATCGTGGGCAACGACATGCAGATGCTCGGCGGCCGCGGGGGTGGTGGTGCGGGAGCCAGCGGAGCGCCCGGCGCGGGCGGCGGCGAACGGGCTGGCGGCGGCGGTTCCGCTGGCGGTGGCAGTGGGCGCCCCCCGCGAGATGAGGCGGAGTACGCCGAACCGGCCGGTCCGGCCGCCGGCGGTAGCCGCAGTGAGGATTTCGACGATGACATTCCGTTCTAGGCCGCAGAAGTCGCGCCTTTTGCGGGCGCCTGCAAGGCCGGAAACGCAGCCTATGTCCGAAAAAGGGCCGCAGGCCACTTTTTCCAGATCGACAAAGGCCACATAACGGGCTGACGGAACAGGCTTTCTCGGGCCGAGGCTGCGCTCCAGCCACCCTCGCGCCTCCTCTTGGGGCCACTTTTGCTCCCCCAGATGCCCCCGACGCCATGCGGGCGGGGGCGGTTAGCCTTAGAATTTCCGCCCCGATCCCATCGACCCTATGCCCGGCCGCTACTTCATCAAAACCTTTGGCTGCCAGATGAACGAGTACGACTCCGCTCGGATGGCGGACGCGCTCCACGCAGCCAACGGCCTCACGGCGACGAACGACCCCGCCGAGGCCGACGTGCTCTTGATGAACACCTGCTCGGTGCGTGAGAAGGCGCAGGAGAAAGTGTTCTCGCTACTGGGCGAGTGGCGGCAGCTGAAGGCTCAGCGGCCCCACGTGGTCATCGGTGTGGGCGGCTGTGTGGCGAGCCAGGAAGGCGAAGCGATCAGCGAGCGCGCGCCTTACGTCGATCTGGTCTTCGGCCCGCAGACGTTGCATCGCCTGCCGGACATGATCGCGGAGCTGCGGCGCACCGGACGACCGGTGGTCGACGTGAGCTTTCCCGAAATCGAGAAGTTCGACCACCTGCCCGCGCCGCGCGCCGAAGGCGCCACGGCATTCGTGTCGATCATGGAAGGTTGCAGCAAGTACTGCAGCTTCTGCATCGTGCCCTACACGCGCGGCGATGAAGTGAGTCGGCCCTTCGAATCCGCGATGCTCGAGATCCGGCAGCTCGCCGCGCAGGGCGTGCGCGAAGTCAGTCTGCTGGGTCAGAACGTGAACGCGTACGCGGGGCCGATGGCAGATGGCTCCATCGTCGATCTCGCCACGCTCATCCACCACGTTGCCGCCGTTCCGGGCATCGAGCGCATCCGCTTCACCACCTCGCACCCCCTTGAGCTGTCGGACAGCCTGATCGAGGCGTACGCGAACGTGCCGAAGCTTGCGAGCCACCTGCATCTGCCGGTTCAGAGCGGCTCGGATCGCGTGCTCGCGCTCATGAAGCGCGGCTACACCACTCTCGAGTTCAAGGAAAAGATCCGCAAGCTGCGCGCTGCGCGGCCGGGCATCTGTATCTCGACGGATTTCATCATCGGCTTCCCCGGTGAAACCGAGAGGGACTTCGAGGCCACGCTGAAACTCACGCGCGATGTCGGCTTCGATCAGTCATTCAACTTCATTTACAGCCGTCGCCCGGGCACGCCCGCGGCAGCGCTGCCGGATGAAGCAACGCACGACTTGAAGAAGCAGCGCTTCGTGCGGCTGCAGGCCGTGCTCGATGCACAGGCGCTGGCGATCAGTGAAGGGATGGTCGGCAGCGTCCAACGTGTGCTCATCGAGCGGAACGCTCGCAAGGACGTGCGCGAGCTCGCCGGCAAGACGGAAAACAATCGCTGGGTAAACTTTCCCGGTACGGAGACTCTCATCGGTCATTTCGCAGATGTCCTCATTACCGAAGCCCGCCCTCATAGCCTGCGCGGCCGCCTGCAGTCCGTGCCGCACTTGAGCATTGGCGGCGCGCAGCCCGCTCTCGCGGTCGGCGCCTGATCGTGGCGACGACCAACGCTCCTGCGCGCGAATTCGATCTCGAGCCGACGGACAACCTGCGGCTCGCGAACCTGTGCGGCCCGCTCGATGAGAACCTGCGCCTGCTCGAAGCGCGGCTCGATGTCGAGATCCGCCGCCGCGGCGGCAACTTCCGTGTGTACGGTGCGCTCGCCGCGCAGGCCGAAGACACCCTGCGCGAATTGTTCGAGCTGGCGGATGACGAGGAAGTCACACCGGAGCGGGTGCATCTCGCGCTGAGTGAACGCGATTCCGGCAAGCCGCCCGCTGGCATGCCGCTGGATGAAACCACGGTCCGCGTCACGCGCGGTGGCATTCGCGCGCGTGGCTCGCATCAGCGCGAGTATCTCGCGCAGATTCGCGCCAGCGACCTCACCTTTGGTATCGGCCCGGCCGGCACGGGCAAGACGTATCTCGCCGTCGCGTGTGCCGTCGAAGCGCTGCAGAGCGATCGCGTGCGCCGCATCGTGCTCGTTCGGCCCGCGGTAGAAGCGGGTGAGCGCCTCGGCTTCCTGCCGGGCGATCTCACGCAGAAGGTCGATCCGTATCTGCGCCCCATGTACGACGCGCTGTACGAAATGATGGGCTTCGATCGCGTGGCGCGCTTCATCGAGCGCAACGTCATTGAAGTCGCGCCGCTTGCCTTCATGCGCGGCCGCTCGCTCAACGACTCCTTCATCATTCTCGATGAGGCGCAGAACACGACGCCCGAGCAGATGAAGATGTTCCTCACGCGCATCGGCTTCGGCTCGCGTGCGGTGGTCACCGGCGATGTCACGCAGACCGATCTGCCGGCCGGCAGGATGTCGGGCTTGAATCACGTCATCCGCATTCTGCAGGGTGTCGAGGGCACGGCGTTCACGTTCTTCGATGCTCACGATGTGGTGCGCCATCCGCTCGTGCAGCGGATCGTGAAGGCGTACGAAGCGCTGGGCGATTCGAAATGAGCCACGCGGCGCGCGGTGCCCACGTCGATATGCGCAAGGCAGTGCGCACGTGGTCGCCCGGTCGAGCGGATATCACGGCGTGGACGAACGCGGCCCTGGGCCGCCGCGCCAGCAATCGCGAAATCGGCGTGCGCGTGGTAGGCCGCGCCGAGAGCCGCCGACTCAATTCGCGTTACCGTGGCAAGGACTATCCAACGAACGTGCTGTCGTTTCCGACATCACCGTTGCCGCAGGCGCCTTCAAGTGCTGTCGAGCCGCGGCCGCTGGGCGATCTCGTCATCTGCCCGCAGGTGTTGCGTAACGAGGCGCGTGAGCAGGGCAAGACCCTGCGGGCGCACTGGGCGCATCTCGTGGTGCACGGCACGCTGCATCTCATCGGTTACGACCACGAGCGCGGCGCCGATGCGCGCCGCATGGAGCGCCGTGAAGTCACGGTGCTGCGGGGACTGGGTTTCAAGAATCCGTACCGAAGCGAGTGATCGAGGGCTTCGGGAGGGCTGTTGCAATGTCGAAGGATCTGAACGCAACCGGGCGCTGGCTCAAGAAGATCACGCAATCCCTGGGAGAGCCCCAGGATCGCGCCGATCTCGTGAGCATTCTGCGGGCAGCGGGCGAGCGGGGCGTGGTCGATGACGACGCGCTCACCATGCTCGAAGGCGTGCTCGACGTGGCGGACCTGCAGGTGCGCGACATCATGGTGCCGCGTGGGCAGATGATTTCCGTGCGGCGCGACGATCCGCCCGCGCGCATCCTGCCGGCGGTGGTCGAGTCCGGCCACTCGCGCTTTCCGGTCATGGACGAAGACCGCGACGACATCATCGGCATCCTGCTCGCGAAAGACCTGCTCCGCATGTATGCGAGCGGTACGAAGGAGCGGTTCGACATCCGCGAATACATGCGGCCCGCCGTGTTCGTGCCGGAGTCCAAGCGGCTGAACGTGCTGCTCAAGGAATTCCGCCGCAACCGCAACCACATGGCCATCGTCGTGGACGAGTACGGCGGCGTGTCGGGTCTCGTGACGATCGAAGATGTCATCGAACAGATCGTCGGTGAGATCGACGATGAGTTCGACGTCGAGGACGATCAGAACATCCGCAAGGAAGAGCCGCGCCAGTTCGCAGTGCGGGGCGTCACGCGCATCGACGAGTTCAACGAGTATTTCGGCACGCATCTGCCCGAAGACGAGTTCGACACGGTGGCGGGTCTCGTCATGCAGCAGCTCGGGCGCTTACCGCGGCGTGGGGAGTCCGTCACGCTGGACGGCTTCGAGTTTCGCGTGACGCGGGCGGATCGCCGGCGCATCGACACCCTGCGCGTGACCTGTCCGCGCGATGTGTCGCCGCCGCCTGACGAACATCACACGGATGGCGGTTGAGCCAGCCGCCCACGTGAACGAGTCGTCAACGGCGCCTGCTGCCGCTCTTCATGCGCGCCTGCTGGCACTGAGCAACGTCCGCGTACACCGCTACGTGCCTCGGGCCATCGCAGCCGCCTTCGGCGCATTGCTCACGTGCAGCTTCGCGCCGTTGCAGTGGTGGCCGCTCGCGATTCTGTGTCCCGCCGTGCTGATGTTCCTGTGGGAAGGTGCTGCACCTCGCGCGGCCGCGTGGCTCGGTTTCTGGTTCACGTTCGGCACGTTCGTGGTTGGCACGTCATGGCTCTACACAGGCCTGCACGTGATGGGACACGCGCCGGTCTGGATTGCTTTTGGTCTCATGCTGGGGCTCGCGTCCATCATGGCGCTGTATCACGCCGCGCTCGGCTACTCGGCCGCGCGATGGCTGACGCGCGGTGGCGTGCTGCGCTGGATCGTCGGATTGCCTGCCGCGTGGCTGCTCATCGAATGGTGGCGCGGCTGGTTCCTGTCGGGATTTTCCTGGCTGTCGCTCGGGTACTCACAAACGGATACGTGGCTCGGCAGGCTCGCGCCGATCATCGGGGTCTACGGCATCAGCGCTGTGCTGCTGATGAGTGCCGGCGCGCTCGTGGCGCTCGTACGGGGCTCGACGCGCACGCGAGTGATTGCCGTCATCGTGTTGATCGCGCCATGGCCCATCGCGCTCGCGTTCGGTTCGGTCGAGTGGACTCAGCCGTCGGGCAAGCCCGTCGCCATCGCCATTGCCCAGGGCGCGATTCCACAGGACGAGAAATGGCTTCTGTCCAATCGAGACGCCACGCTGCGCACCTATCGCCAGATGGCCGAGAGTGCGTTCGGCACGCCCGTCATCGTGTTCCCGGAGGCGTCGTTGCCGGATCTGGCAAACGAGCTGCTCGACTATCTGCGCAGCCTGTATCGGGATGCGAGTGCGCACGGTTCGGCGGTGGTGCTCGGCATCCTGCGTGAGGATGAAGACGAGCGTTACTACAACTCCGTGCTTGCACTGGGCGAGGACGTGCAGTGGTACGACAAGAACCACCTCGTGCCGTTTGCGGAGTTCTTCCCGGTGCCGGGCTTCGTTCGCTCGTGGCTGCGCATCATGAGCCTGCCCTACTCGGACTTCACCCGGGGTGGCGATGCGCAGCCGCCGCTGCGTGCGGCGGGGCTCAAGCTCGCCACGACGATTTGTTACGAAGACGGTTATGGCAGTGCGCAACTTTCCGTGCTGAAACAGGCGGACGCCCTGGTGAACGTGACCAACGATGCCTGGTTCGGGCACGGTAGTGCGCGCCACCAGCATTTCCAGATTGCGCGGATGCGCGCCATGGAGGCGCAACGCTATCTGCTGCGCGCAGCCAACGATGGAATCTCCGGTGTCATTGGGCCTCACGGTGAAATCGTGGCGCGCGCGCCAGAGTTCGAGCGGTACGTCCTGAGGTCGTCCGTCACGCCGCGCACCGGGCTGCCGCCTTATGCCCATTTCGGCAACTGGCTGGTGGTATCGCTGGCCGCCGTCGGTCTGGCCCTCGCCGCGCTTCGGGCAAACCGTCGCCGCGTGCCTTGAAACGCGGCCGTTTGGGCCCGATGCTGCGCAAGAGCGCGGCCTCGTGGCCGCGTTACATTGTCGTCAGGGGAACTAACGGCGGGGTACGCCGGTTGCTCTATCGGGGTGCCGCCGGAACCTCTAGAGTGAACCCCCGGTCTTATCGCCACGCTGGCCCCTGCAAGGTTTTGATCTTGAATCGGAGTGACGCATGACCCTTTCGAGCTCGGCCCGCCGGGCCATATCCGTTCTAGTCCTTTCCATTGCGCTCGGCGCGTGCTCGGGATCTTCCGTCGCGCAGCAGTCCGCGCAACGCGAAGCCAGCCCGCCCACGGTCGCCGCCGCGCCGGCATCCGCAGCCCCCGTCGTTGCCGGGCTGCCGAATTTCGCGCCGCTGGTCGAGCACTTCGGCCCCGCGGTCGTGAACGTGGACGTCGTGCAGAACGCCCAACCGAACGCGCAGGGCTCGCAGCAGGACGACCCGCTCAGCGATTTCTTCCGCCGCTTCGGCATGCCGGGCCCGGAAGGTCGTGGTGGTGGCGGTGGTGGTGGTGGTCCCGCGCAGCCGCAACGCGGCTCCGGCTCGGGCTTCATCGTGACACCCGATGGCTACATCCTCACCAACGCGCACGTGGTGGCGGACGCCGATCAGGTCACCGTGAAGTTGAACGACCGGCGTGAGTACCCCGCGAAGGTCGTCGGCGTCGATCAGCGCACCGACGTCGCGGTCATCAAGATCGAGGCGAAGAATCTCCCCACCGTGCGCATCGGTGATCCTTCCAAGCTCAGGACGGGTGAGTGGGTGCTGGCCATCGGCTCGCCGTTCGGCTTCGAGAACAGCGCCACCGCGGGCATCGTCAGCGCTACGGCGCGCTCGCTGCCGGGAGATGGCTCGAGCAACTACGTGCCCTTCATCCAGACGGACGTCGCGGTGAACCCCGGTAACTCCGGCGGCCCGCTGTTCAACCTGCAGGGTGAAGTCGTCGGCATCAACTCGCAGATCTTCAGCCGCACCGGCGGCTACATGGGCCTGTCGTTCGCCATTCCGATCGACGTGGCCATGGACGTGCGCGAGCAGCTCATCAAGACCGGTCATGTCACGCGCGGCCGTATCGGCGTGCAGATCCAGCCGGTGGATGGGCAGCTGGCCGAGTCCTTCGGGCTCGACCGCCCGCGCGGTGCGCTGGTCAGCTCCGTCGTGAAGGACGGCCCGAGCGAGAAGGCCGGCATCAAGCCCGGCGACGTGATCCTCGCGGTGAACGACCACGTGGTCGAAGTGTCCTCGGAGCTGCCCACGGTCATCGCCCGGATGAAACCCGGTTCGGGGACCACGCTCACCGTATGGCGGGGCGGCAAAGAGCAGAAGGTCGACGTGAAGGTCGATGCGCTCGATGAGCCGGAGCTCAAGACCGCCAGCATGCGTGGCAAGGGCCGCGGCGCGGATCAGGCGAGCCAGCTGGGCCTTGCGGTCCGCCCGCTCGACCCGAACGAGCGGCAGCAGGTGGAGACGGATGGCTCCCTCGTCGTCGAGCAGGTGAGCGGTCCGGCCCTTCAGGCGGGCGTCCAGCAAGGCGACATCATCCTGGCCGTGAACGGCAAGAAGGTGAAGACCGTCGCGGACCTGCAGGCCGCTGCGAAGACTGCCGGCAAGACCGTGGCGCTGCTGATCCAGCGCGGCGACGGCGGCGTCTTCTACGTCCCGCTGCGTTTGAGCTGAGCCGGCTCCTACCCGAACCCCGAGAGGGCTGACTCGGTCGTTGTGGACTTCGGTCCGCAAGGACCGGGTTGGCCCGTTTCGTTTGGGGAACCCGAACGCCTGCGAGCCCGGTGCGTTTTGGGGCGACTCGTGTATCCTGCCCGTCCCGCAAACACCTGAGTTTCCAGCCTTTTCCGATGGACGAGCTCTACAACGCAGCGGCCGTCGAGCGCGCCGCGCAGATGGACTGGAATGCGCGTGGCGCGTTCCGCACCCGCGAAGACAAGACGCGAGCCAGGTTCTACGCGTGCTCGATGCTGCCGTATCCGTCCGGCAAGCTGCACATGGGCCACGTCCGCAACTACACCATCAACGACGTCATGTACCGCAGCCTGCGCATGCAGGGCCGGAACGTGTTGATGCCCATGGGCTGGGATGCGTTCGGACTGCCCGCCGAGAACGCGGCCATCGAAAAGGGCATCGCGCCGGCGAAGTGGACGCGCGCGAACATCGCGGACATGAAGGCGCAGATGCAGCCGCTCGGCCTCGCCTTCGACTGGTCCCGCGAAGTCGCCACGTGCGACCCGAGCTACTACCGCTGGAATCAGTGGCTGTTCCTGAAGATGCTCGAGCGGGGCGTCGCCTATCGCAAGACGCAGACGGTGAACTGGGATCCCATCGACCAGACCGTGCTCGCGAATGAGCAGGTGATCGACGGGCGCGGCTGGCGCTCGGGCGCCATCGTCGAGAAGCGCGAGATTCCGGGTTACTACCTCGCCATCACGCAATACGCCGACGAGCTGCTCGAGCACACACAGCACAGGCTCGAAGGCTGGCCGCACCAGGTGCGGACCATGCAGGAAAACTGGATCGGCCGCAGTTACGGCGTGAACTTCGGCTTCCCGTACGAAATCACCGGCGCGGTGACGGACTTGCCCGCGAAAGGTCTGCTGCGCGTATTCACCACGCGCGCGGACACCATCATGGGCGTCACGTTCGTGGCGGTGGCGGCGGAGCATCCGCTCGCAACCCATCTGGCGCGGAGCAATCCGGCACTCGCGGCGTTCATCGAGGAGTGCAAGCACGGTGGCGTGGCCGAAGTGGAAGCGGCCACGATGGAAAAGAAAGGCATGGCCGCGGGCTTCGACGTGACACATCCGCTCACGAACGAGCGCGTGCCGGTGTGGGTGGGCAACTATGTGCTCATGTCCTACGGCGAAGGCGCCGTGATGGGCGTACCGGCGCACGATGAGCGCGACTTTGCTTTCGCGAAGCGTTACGGCTTGCCGATCAGGCAAGTGATTCGCCATGCGCACGGCCTCAAGTTCAGCACCGACGAGTGGCAGCCGTGGTACGGCGAGAAGGACGTCGGCGTTTGCGTGAACAGCGGCAAATACGACGGCCTGCGCTACGAAGCCGCGGTGGATGCCGTCGCGGCAGATCTGAACGCGAGGGAAGTCGGGGAGAAGCAGGTGCGCTATCGCCTGCGGGACTGGGGCATTTCCCGCCAGCGCTACTGGGGGACACCCATCCCCATCATCCATTGCGAGTCGTGCGGCTCGGTGCCGGTGCCCGAGAAGGACCTGCCGGTGGTGCTGCCCGAAGATCTGGTGCCGGATGGCAGTGGCAATCCGCTGAACAAGGACGAGCGTTTCCTCAAGTGCACGTGTCCCACGTGCGGCAAGCCCGCGCGCCGCGAAACGGACACGATGGATACGTTCGTCGATTCGTCCTGGTACTACATGCGCTACTGCTGCCCGGACGCAGAGAGCATGGTTGATGAGCGCGTGGATTACTGGATGCCGATGGATCAGTACATCGGCGGCATCGAGCACGCGGTGCTGCATCTTCTCTATGCGCGCTTCTGGACGAAAGTCATGCGCGACATGGGGCTCGTGAAGTTCGACGAGCCGTTCACACAGCTCTTCACGCAAGGCATGCTGCTCGCGGAATGCTTCTACCGCGAGGACGCGAACGGCCGGCGCCGCTGGTACTACCCGGCAGAGGTCGACGTTCAGTACGACGAGAAAGGCCGCCCGGTCGGTGCGGTGGCACTGGATGACGGCAAGCCCGTGGTGTTCGGCGGCATCGAGAAGATGTCGAAGAGCAAGAACAACGTCGTCGAGCCGCGGGACATCATCGAACGCTTCGGCGCCGATACCGCGCGGGCATACGTGATGTTTGCGGGCCCACCCTCGGAGAGTGCGGTGTGGTCGGACTCGGGTGCCGCAGGCGTGCAGCGCTTCCTGCGCAAGCTGTGGACGGCGTGTCGCGCCGCCATGGTGGCGACGGAGCAGCAGGCCCTGCAACGGTTCGCGCCGGTGGATACGTCGTCGCTGACGCCAAAGCAAGCTTCGTTCAGGCGCGCCATCCACATTGCGCTGAAGCAAGCGTTGCACGACTACACGCGCGTTCAGTACAACACGGTCGTGTCCGCCTGCATGAAGATGCTGAACAGCCTCGACAGCGATGAGGCTTTGAAAGACGACAGGGTCAGCGCGCCGCTGCTGTTCGAATCCATCGGCATTCTGTTGCGTGTTCTGTATCCGATTGCACCGCATATCGCACAGGCGTTGTGGAACGAGCTTGGTTTTCCAGGCGCGTATGGCGATATTCTCGATGCACCCTGGCCCGCCGTAGACGATGCGGCGCTGAAGCAGGAAGAGATCGAGGTGGTGGTGCAGGTGAATGGCAAGCTGCGCGCCCGGATCGTGATTGCAGCGGACGCGGACGAGATTGCCGCGCGAGAGGCCGCGCTGGCGGATGCGAACGTGCAGAAGTTCATCGAGGGCAAGCCGATTCGCAAGGCAATTTACGTGCGCGGCAAGCTCGTGAATCTGGTCGTGTGAGCATGAGAACGTCACTGCGAGGATCTGTGTCGCGTGGAACCGCTCTGGCGCTGGTGGGGGCTCTGCTCGTGAGCGCCTGCGGTTTTCGCCTGCAGGGGCGCACGCCGCTGCCCGCGCCACTGAAAGTCACGTACCTCGTTGTCACCGATCAGCAGAGCGATTTCGTGCAGGGACTGCGCAAGGCACTGATCACCTCAGGCGGCACGCTCGCTACCAAGAAAGAAGGCGCCTCGGGCACTGTGCGCATCACGACAGATGAGGTGACGCAGAAGATCATCTCGGTGTCCGCGAACAACATTCCGCGCGAGTACGAGATCACCTACACCGTCGAATTCTCGGTGAGCGGTACCGCGGACACGCAGCTCCTGCCGTCGCAGAAAGTGGCGGTCACACGCGACTACAGCTTCGATGAGCGCACGCTGCTCGCGAAGGAGAACGAAGAAGCCATTCTGCGTGAGGGCATGGCGCGCGATCTCGTGAGCATCGTGATGCGCCGCCTGTCCAGTCTGTGACCGACGAGCCCCACGTCCTGCGACTGGGGTCCGTCGATCGTCTCGCCGTCGCGCTGCTGCTGAATCGTTACGGGCTCGATCTCTCGCTCGTCGCGCCCCACGAGCTGATCCCGGGCTCCTATTGGGGTGAGACCGAAGCGGGCCTGCGGGCGAGCCGACTGTACGCGCGCCTGGACACCCCGATCCACTCGATCCTCCACGAAGCGAGCCATTACGTGTGCATGACGCCGGAGCGGCGCGTCGGACTCGATCGGGATGCCGGCGGGGATGACCCGGAAGAGTCGGCCGTGTGCTACTTGCAGATTCTGCTGGCGGACGAGCTACCCGGTGTGGGGCGAGACCGGCTCTGCGCCGACATGGACGTGTGGGGGTACAGCTTCCGCCTGGGCAGCACTCGCGTCTGGTTCGAAAACGATTCTGCCGATGCGCGCATCTGGTTGTTCGATTCCGGCGTCATTGACCAGAACAACCGACTGACAGGCTCGCTGCGGTAAGTTTTCACGGGCTGCGCCCGGGACTTACGGGCTTCGGGGACGAAGCCCGTAGGATTGGCGGCGCGGAGCGCCGGGCCGAGAAACCCGTTTCTTTGCGAACCGATCTGTCGCGGCAACGAGCTCGCTCGTGATGCCGACTTCGAACGCGGAATGCCCCGCGTCCGGCACGATGCGCAGGTCCGCCTCCGGCCACGCCTTGTGCAGATCCCACGCGCTGCGCGCAGGACACACTACGTCGTAGCGCCCCTGCACGATGACGGCGGAGATGTGCCGAATGCGGCCCACGTCTTCGATCAGCTGGTTATCGCTGCGCAGGAAGCCTCGGTTCACGAAGTAGTGGCATTCGATTCGCGCAAATGCGCCGGCGTACGCACTGTCCTCGCGGAACTTGGTCACGTAGTCCGGATTCAGCCGCAGATAGCTGGTGGCACCTTCCCACACCGACCAGGCTTCAGCAGCTTGTCGCAGCACCTCTGAGTCGGTGCTCGTGAGCCGTTTGTAGTACGCCGCCATCATGTCGCCGCGCTCGGCGGGCGGAATGGGCTCGACGTACTGCTCCCACAGGTCCGGATAGATCGAGCCCGCCCCGAGTGGATCCTGATAGAACCACTCGAGCTCCGACCGGCGTAGCAGAAAGATTCCACGCAGCACCATCTCGGTGACCCGGTCCGGATGCGTTTCAGCGTAGGCGAGCGCCAGCGTGGAGCCCCAGGAGCCGCCGAACACCAGCCACTTGTCGATGCCGAGATGCTCGCGCACGCGCTCGGTGTCCGCGACCAGATCCCACGTGGTGTTCGCTTCGAGACTCGCATGCGGGAGGCTCTTGCCGGAGCCGCGCTGGTCGAAGAGCACGATGCGATAACGCTTCGGGTCGAAGAGGCGGCGCATCTTCGCATCCGTGCCGCCGCCTGGGCCGCCGTGCAGGAACACGGCCGGTTTACCGCGAGGGTTGCCGCTTTCCTCGAAGTAGAGCTCGTGCACATCCGACACACGCAGGTAGCCGCTGTTGTACGGCTTGATGGCCGGGTACAGCTTGCGCAGTGGCGCCGCGGCAGGCTTTCGCCCGGCGCGCTTTGCGGTGGCACGTGGGGCAGTGACGCGCGCTTGCACGCGAGCTGGAGGGGATTTGCGAGTGGACGCCGTAGCCTTCTTGCGAGGCGACGGCGCCGGCCGACGTTTCCTGGTCATCCGGTTCCTTCCTACACGAAACTATTCGACGACCATCGGCCCGAGCGGACGCCCGCCGACGAGGTGCAGGTGCAAGTGATACACCTCCTGCCCGCCGTGCTGATTGCAGTTGACGATCAGGCGGTAGCCGTTCTCGGCGATGCCTTCTTTCTTCGCGAGATCGCGCGCTACCGTGAACAGATGGCCGATCAGCGGCTCGTCTTCGTCCGCGATGTCGTTGGCCGTGGGAATAGGCTTGTGAGGAACGATGAGAATGTGCGTCGGCGCGCGCGGGCGAATATCGCGGAAGGCGATGACGCGGTCGTCGCGGAAAACGACGTCAGCCGGAATCTCACCGGCAATGATGCGTTCAAACAATGTGGGCATGAACTAGTACTCGTACTGCTCGACCTTGCCAGCGCTCAAGGCGTAGGCCGCGGTCCCGAGCGGCGTCGCTCGATTGTCGATCTGCATCTTACCCGTAACCCAATAGGCTTCGTGGATCGCATCCACCGCGATGCCGCTTGCACTCGTCACGTACACCATCTGGTTCGGCGGCGGGGGCGGCACGTGAATGCAGGCGCCGATGTAGGGCACGAGAAAGAATTCTGTGACGACGCCGTTGTGCGGGTTGCCGATCGGGACGACGAAGCCGGGAAGCCGCACGAGCGTGCTGGCCAGATCCGGGTTCACTGTGGTGGTCATTTTCTGCACGGCCGGTGGCCCGCCCTCGCCCAGCGGCCCGTGAACGGGCGGCGGGGCGGCTTCGCTGTAATGTGCGCGCTCGTTTTCGGGCAGCAGATCCCGCCAGTCGATTTCCACCACCTCGCCCGGCTTCGGTTTGGGCTTGGGGGTCGCGGCATGTGCGGCCGGCTTGCCCTTCGTGGTGACGGGGGGCTTGGTCTCTGCCGCGTCCGGTTTGGCAGGCGTCGCTGCTTGAGCAGAGGCTACTGCGAACAACAAAACGCAAGCGAAAGCGCCGGGGAGCAACGAAGTCCGTGTCATGGCATGCAATATCCGCGGGCTGCGGCCGTGGTTCAACGGGGTTGTGGCCGCAATCCGGCCATACAACGATAATCCCCCGCAGCGTTCTCTACCCGGTACCGGTTCCCGATTCACTCCGTTGAAGCTCACCTCAGACAGCCTGCCGGCGCACCTCGAGCAGCAACTCCTGCCCGCCTATCTCGTTTCCGGAGATGAGCCCCTGCTCACCTCCGAAGCGGCGGACGCCATTCGCGCCCGTGCACGGGCCGCGGGGTTCACGGAACGCGAGACGCACTTTCTCGAGCGCGGCGCGGACTGGAACGACGTTCGCGCCTCGGCGAACAATCTTTCTCTGTTCGCCGAGCGGCGCATCGTAGAGATTCGCATGCCGAGCGCCAAGCCCGGCACCGCCGGCGGTGCCGCGTTGGTCGAGCTGCTGGAGGCGCGCGATAACGACCGCGTGCTGCTCATCACCACGCCGCGGCTGGACCGCGATGCCCAGGGTGCAGACTGGGTGCGCGCCGTGGAAGCCAACGGTGCGTGGGTGCAGGTGTGGCCCGTGGATGCGTCGAAGCTCATGGGCTGGCTGCGCGCGCGCTGCCGGCGCGCCAAACTCAACGTCGACGATGCTGCGCTCGAGATTCTCGCAGAGCGCACGGAAGGCAATCTGCTGGCTGCGCATCAGGAAGTCGAAAAGCTGCGGCTGCTTGCCCTCGGGGATCGTGTCACCGCCGAAGACGTGCTGAGCAGCGTCGCGGACAGCGCGCGGTTTGACGTATTCCAGCTCGGTGAATGCGCTTTGTCCGGGGACGCTGCGCGCACGCTGCGCATTCTCGCGGGGCTGCGTGCCGAGGGTGTGGAGCCCACGCTGGTGCTGTGGTCCCTATCTAAAGCCATGCGCGATTTATGGTCAGCCATGACGGCCGGGTCCGGCGGGCGGGCGGGCGCCTGGCCGCGGCAGACTGCGGCGCTCGATAAGGGGCGGCGCCGCGCGCCACACCTGTCGTTTCCGCGACTCACCGCGCGCGCCGTGCGGGCGGACCGCATGATCAAGGGGCGCCAGCCGGGCGATGCGTGGGACGAGATGGCCCTGCTCGCGGTGGACATCTGTGCGCGTCCGGTCCTCGCTCTGTCGCAAAGCATGCTCAAATAGCTTCGAAGCAGCTCTACCGAATCCATGCGACCCATCGGCATCTTTGGCGGCACGTTCGACCCGATTCACTACGGGCATCTGCGCACGGCGTTCGAGCTGTGGCAGACCCTGCGCCTGACCGAGGTGCGCTTCATGCCCACCGGCAGCCCGCCGCACCGGCAGGCGCCCTACGCGAATGCGGAGCTACGGCTCGCGATGGTCAAGGCCGCGGTCGCGGACGAAGGCAGTTTCGTCGTGGACGATCGCGAAGTACGCCGCACCGGCGTCTCGTATTCCGTGGACACCTTCACCGAGCTGCGCGCGGAATTTCCGGACCGCTCGCTCTGCCTGATCCTCGGCATGGATGCATTCCTCAGCCTGCCGGACTGGCACCGCTGGCGTGAGCTCTTCGATCTCGCGCACATCGTCGTGGCGCATCGGCCGGGCTGGAAGGCGCCCGCCATGGGTCCGCTCGGGGAAATCATGGTGGATCGCGGCACGGGCAGCATCCGTGAGTTGCACGAACGCCTCGCCGGCCGCATCTATGTTCACGCCGGGACTCAGCTCGAGATTTCATCCACCGATCTGCGTCAGGTCTTTACCACGGGCCTGGATCCGAAGTACCTGGTACCGGAGGAAGTCCGCAAGATCATCCGCGAAACGGGGTGCTATGCTCCCCGTTGAACCCATATAGGAGAGACGCCCCCGCACATGGCAACCCGCACCCGCTCGCGCCGCGCACCCGATCGCGGCTCGCCACTGGAAGGCACAGTCACGGCCGCACTGGAAGACATGAAGGCCGTCAACGTGAAAGTGATGGACGTGCGAGGGCTCACAGACATTGCGGATGTCATGGTCGTCGCCTCGGGGACTTCGGACCGGCACGTGCGCTCGATCGCGGATCGGGTCATCCAGAAAGCCAAGGAGTCCGGTTTTCGTCCGCTCGGCATCGAAGGCGCGCGCGAAGGCGAATGGGTGCTCGTGGATCTGCAGGACATCATCGTGCACGTCATGCTGCCGCGCGTTCGCGAGTTCTACAGCCTCGAGCGCATGTGGGAAACCGAAGCTGCTCCGGCCGTCGTGAATGCCGGCCCGGTTCCCGCCGCATCCCGCGCCACGCGCGCGAAGGCTGCGCCGCGCAAGCGCGCGCCTCGCCGCAGGCCCTCCGCCTAGCCCCGCGCGTCGCAGCTCACTACCAGGGTCCGGCCGCGCGTGCGCATACGCGTCATCGCAATTGGTTCGCGGATGCCGGGCTGGGTGCGCGAAGCCGTCGAGGACTACCTCAAGCGTTTCGGCTCTGCGCTGCGCGTGTCGCTCATCGAGATCGAAGCCGGGCAGCGGACCGGCAGCAATTCGAAGCGGGCCATCGAGGTCGAGAGTGACCGGTTGCTGGCCGCCGTGCACGACGATGAATACGTGGTCGCGCTCGATGAGCGCGGCACCGAGATGACGACCCGCGCGCTGGCCACGTGGCTCGGCAGCCGCATGCGCGATGGGCGCGATCTCGCCTTGCTCATCGGCGGTCCGGACGGGTTCGCTCCACAAGTCCTGAAGCGGGCCGACTACAAATGGGCCCTGTCGAAACTCACCTTCCCGCATGCGCTGGTGCGCGTCGTTCTGGCCGAACAGCTCTATCGCGCGCACAGCGTACTGAGTAATCATCCGTACCATCGCGATTGAACGGTCGGCGGATGGATTCCCAGGCTCCCGTACTCAGGCTCGGTTCGGTTTCGCCCCGGCGGCGCGAGCTGCTCACGCAGATCGGCGTGCCGCATGTGATCGTGGGTGCGCACATCGACGAATCCGTGCTGCCCGGTGAAAAGCCGCACGACTACGTTCAGCGCATGGCGCGTACGAAGGCGCTCGCCATCTGGAATCAGGATCAGTCGCTGCCCGTGCTTGCCGCCGATACCACGGTCGTGCTCGACGGTCTCACGCTGGGCAAGCCGCGGGATCGTGAAGAGGCATTGCAGATGCTCGCGCGCCTGTCCGGCCGCAGCCACGAAGTGCTCACGGCGGTGGCTGTGGCTACGCGCGATGGACTGAGCCTGCGCGTCAGCGTGAGCACCGTGCGCTTCCGTACACTCACGGCAGAGGAATGCTGCGCCTACTGGGAAACCGGTGAGCCGCGGGACAAGGCAGGCGCCTATGCCGTGCAGGGGCGGGCGGCCGTCTTCATCGAGTCCCTAAACGGCAGTTATTCCGGCGTCATGGGGTTGCCACTGTCCGAAACCGCGGAGCTGCTGCGGTCTGCGGGTGTGCCGTATTGGTGCACAATGGGAGAATGAGCGTCGAAATCCTGGTCAACGCCACTCCGCGCGAGACGCGCGCCGCTCTCATAGAGAATGGCGTCCTGCAGGAAATCTATATCGAGCGCGCCAGTCGCCGCGGGTTGGTGAGCAATCTGTACAAGGGCCGCGTCTCGCGAGTGCTGCCGGGCATGCAGGCTGCATTCGTCGACATCGGCCTCGAGCGCACGGCGTTTCTGCACGCTGCCGACATCGCGTTCATGCGGCCTCCCGAAGAAACCGTGGTCGCGCTGCCTGCGGTCGATGACATCCGCCGGCTCGTGAACCAGGGCGATGAGATTCTCGTGCAGGTCATCAAGGATCCGATCGGCACGAAGGGCGCACGGCTCACCACTTTCGTCGCGCTGCCCTCGCGCTATCTCGTGTACATGCCGCGCGGCGAAGGCGTGGGAGTCTCGACGCGCATCGAGGAAGAGTCCGAGCGTCTGCGGTTGAAGACCGTCATCGGTGCGCGTTCGCGCGGGCCGGACGGCGG
>FTEO01000866.1_pt1 | contig 26221 bp, 19 predicted proteins | sample 1640211 | NCBI WGS metagenome assembly FTEO01 (sample SAMEA3914816, study PRJEB12502) | metagenome | biome: forest; material: soil | place: USA | collected 2011-09-16 | depth 0.3 m | reverse complement strand
GAGTGCGAAGAGGGCCGTATCGTAGTCATATCCCACACGCAGCCATTCGCGAGGCAGGCTCGCGAGGAAGCCGCCATGTGCGCAGCCGAGATCCAGGCAGCTCGAGAGGCGCGCGCCATTCGTGCGGGTGAAGTCTTTGAGGAGCCTTGCGACCCTGCGCCCGCGAACGCACTCCGCGTGAAACATGTTCTCCACACTCGCGTTCCTGCCATAGACGCGAGCGTAGTGCCGCACGTAAAACCGGTCGAGCGATGCGGAGTCATAGTAGGGATTGGCGAAGACGAGGCCGCAATGCTCGCAGGCAACGTAGTTCAGGGGGAACCCGTAACGATCACGCCGGGCGATCAGCCGGAAAGAGGCCCCGCCGCACGCGGGACACCCCACCGGCTCGCTCACGGCGATATCCCGGAGCACTTTTTCGAGCTCGCTGTCGGGAAGCTTCACGCCCGCGGTGGCGGGATCGAGAACGGGCTCGCCGCCCATGAATGTGCGATCGGACTCGCTCATGCGGTTCACTGCATCCTCTGCATGGAGCCCGCCGGCTCGCCGTTCATGGACTCACCGGCCTGCGTCGTCGCCTTGCGCGAAAGGCGCCAGCCGTCCACCGCCTCCATCAGCGATTGTGTATTGTCGCCGAAGTAGAGATCTGCAAATCGCGTAGCAAAAGACTCCTGTGCGAGCTTCACGTCCGCCGGTGCGGTAGCGGCCAGGTAGCTCATCAGCTCCTCGACCGTCTCGAACGTCACGTGGCACTCGCGTGCGAGCGTCAGAAATGGCGGCTGCAACGTCGCAGTCTCGTTGATGACGAACACCGGGCGGCCGGCAAAGAGCGCGTCGGCCAGGATGGTGGACGGCGAATCGATCAGGATCGCCGCATCCAGTTGATCGATCGGCCCGGGATACAGACGCGCGCCGTTGCGGCTGGCGAGCAGGCCGGAGATGTTGTCCTGATACTGGCGCGCATCGTACGGGTGCGAACGGATGTGGACATCGAAGGCCTGTGCCAGCCGTGCAAGCTTGTGGTCGACGAGATCGAAGTAGAGTGCATCGTTCACGCGCCGGTTGTCGTACATGGTGTTGACGCGCGTGAAGCCCGTCAGCACGTAGAGAATGCTCCGTCCGCTCCACGCGACGGGTTTGAGCTTCCGGCGCAGCATGGGCAGCCGCACGTGAATCATGGCACAGCCCGTCGGGCGTTCGAACTCGCGCATGGAACGTGCAACTTCCGGGCTGCTCACGATCTTCGCGTCCGACAGCCACGTGTCCACATACTGGCTGGCACTCCAGCGATCGTGACCCATGAGTGCGTGCTGCATGGAGACGACCGGCACACCGAGCTCGCGCATCACACGAGCTACCGCGACCTGCAGGACGGGCCCGTAGTTCACCGTGAAATAGAAATCGAGCTTGCGCCAGCGCGCAAGATAGCGGGCGGCAATGCGCGTCACATTCGCGGAACGCCGCTGCAACAGGTTGAGCACGTCGACATAGGAGTGCGTTCGCGAAGCGGCCACCACCGACTCGAGCGATATCGGCTGGTCGTGAAGCAGCAGCCGGAGTGCGTCCAGCCATCCCCGGCCGCCATGACGAAGGGTTTCGGCAATGAGCCTCGCCGGCGTCAATGCAACCGCACCCGCATCCGCGAAGTGCTCGCGGGAACCGTAACCCAGCTCGCCTGTTCCGAAACGCGCATCGTCACGAGGCCGCTTACGCAGCTCTGCAACCGTGGCTCGCAAGTGACGGCCGACGAGTCGCAGCCTCTGGCCCACACTTCGCATTCGCTCAGTAGCGATGCAGTGGAAGCCCTCGGTACCGCGCATGTACAAGGCGGCAAGCCGCAGGCCTTCGCTGTTGTCGCCGTCCACGGCAACCCAGCCGCTCTGCTGGTCGATGAAGTACTTGTCTCCGGGCAGTCCTGCGAGCAGGTCGACGATCACCTGCTTCTCCAGGAAAACATCGATGAGCTGATGTGTCTTGTAGAACGGGCAGGCGGGCAGGCGGTCGAACAGCTCCCGAATCGACTGTCGGCGGCGCGCGACCTCCGCCGCGAGATCGTTCGGCCGAATGAGTGCATCGAGACGCACGACGCGCGCCTCCGGCCAGTCCCGCGGCATGCGGCAATGGGCCACCGCCGAGATCGGCACAAGCACGGAATCCGGCTTCACGACGATGCGCGCGAGCAGCGCCACGTCTTGCGGCTGATCGATAATGCAGTAAGACATAGTATGATCTGGCAATGCCCGAACGCGCAGACGATTCGCAGAATGGATCGCAGGTCGAGACCCTCGCCCTGCGCAACTGGTCGCTTCGATACTGGCTGGAGCTGAGTTGGGCGCGGAAATACCTCATTCTGGCCTGCATCGCCGCCTGGCTTATCGTCGCGCTGCTTGCGATCCGCTTGCTGCCTCCAGTGTACACGGTCAGCATGGTGGTTGGCCCCAAGACCAGCGGTCTCACACAGCGCGCGGAGACGGGAATTGCCGCGAAAATTCTGGGCGCGGCGGGCGGCGACCAGAGCAATTCGTTCGAGGTGTACTTCGAGCTGCTCACCTCCACCTCGATCGGCATGCGCCTGTCCCAGGAACATAAAATCGAGCGGCGCATCTGGGCGTCGCAATGGGACGAACGCGGACAACGCTGGGTGCCGCCCGGGGGCGCCATCTCGGCAGTGGCGCGTTGGGTGAAGCTTCTGGTTGGCTGGCCGGCATGGCAGCCGCCGGAGGGGCGCGACGTTGGCGAGTACCTGGCGCTCAACGTCCGGCGCGAAGCCACGCGCGCGGGGTTGTTCGACGTCAACGCCATCTATCGGATCAGCATCCGCTCCCGTGATCCGACGCTCGGCGTGGACCTGCTGAACCTGCTCCATCAGGAAGTGGACGGACAGCTGCGTGCGCAGCGAATCCATGAGCTCGATATCGCCATTGCCTATCTCGAGGACAAGCTCCGTCTGACGACCATCGTCGCCGCACAGACCGCCATGGCCGACGCCTTGGCGGCGGCGGTGAAGGAGCGCGTGCTGCTGCTCGGCGACAGCTCGTATGCTGCCATTCTCATCGACCCGCCTTTCTTGCCGAAGCGTCCGAGCTTTCCTCAGCCCGCGCTGCTGCTCGCAACCGCATTGGTTTTCGGAATGTTGTCCGGGTTCGCTGCCGCCGTCATCGTTCAACGCCGGCATTTGCGCAGACTCGCGGCGCAGAGCTGACGCACGCTCAGAACCGGTCGTCGAGTCGTTTTCCCGTTTCGACGTGCGCAAACTCAGGCACCACCGGAGCGAGGAGCGCGACGATGTCCTCTTTTGAGGTCGGGCGTGCCGGGTCTGCCACGAGTCGCTCGAGCTCCGCCAGCACGTGCACCATGGACTGCGGATCGGCCAACCCTTTGTAGGGCACCGCGACCAGGTGCGGGAGTCCGATCTCGACGGCGACTTCGCCCGCGCCCACGAACTCCTCGAACGGCTTCTCGCCGCTCGTGTCGAGCGGTGTGAGCACGAGCGGATATTTGCCGGCGGAGGGGCCCGTCATGACCCACTCGTGTGCCGCCTCTACACTGTCGCAAAGTACGGCATCAAGACCGCGAGAGCGCAGGAACCTGACTGCGACCGATTGCAGATCGAGCAGATCCGTCTCGGGGTCGAGCCGTGGCACGATGATGTTGCCACGCTGCCCGGCGAGCGCCGCGATCAGGCAAATATCTCCGGCCTCACGCATCGACACGAAGAAGCGCCGTGTGCTGCGCGGCACGGCGAGCGGCTGATTCTTCTCGATCCGGCGCAGCCAGCCCTGCAGCAGACTGCCGTCCGAGAAAGCCACGTTCGCGAACCGCGCCGAGGTGGCAAAGCGGCCTGCCTCCGGCACCGCCGCCGACGAGAACATGACGTGCTCCATCAGGCGCTTCGTTGCGCCCATGAGGTTCACCGGATTGGCCGCCTTGTCCGTGGAGACGGAAAAGTAATGCGCGCCCGGACACAGCTCATGCAGCCAGCGCAGCAACCTCGCCTGCTTCAGCACGTTCGTGTCGACCATGTGCAGGAGCGAACAGACCTCCTTCTCGGACCGCACGTGCTTGACCGCAGCGAAATTGAGGACGAAATCGTAAGGGGCCTGGGCCGCGATGAATCGATGCATCACCGGGCTGCCGAACTCGAGCGGCAGCAACTGAAAATCGTTACAGCGCATCTGCACGTTCGACCCGCGCAGATCGCGGACGAGCTCGACGAGGGAGTTCTCGTTCACGTCGACGACGTGCAGCGCCGCCGTTTCAAAGAGCGCCAGGAGCCTCGCGGTCGAGGACCCGATGCTGCCGGCTCCACCGATCACGAGTACTCGTGCGTCTCTCAGCTGGCGCGCAATCTCTGCCTCACATGCCGCCAGATCGGGGGTGAAGAGGCGCCAGGTACGCCCTGTAGCAACCTCAGCCAGTACATCGGAAATCATCATGCTAATGTCTCGCCTGCTCATTCCACGCAGCCCGCAATGAATGCTCGAGCTGCACGGAGGGGTGGAAACCGATGGCCGCCTCAGCCTTGGCATAGCTCCCGAAGGAAACGGGCACGTCCTCGGGGCGCACCAGCCGTGGATCGATCTCCCACGTGAGCGGCACGCGCGCGAATGACAGCAGGGTCAACAGAACTTCACGGATCGAAACGGCCCGCCCCGAGCACAAGTTGTAGATGCCGCACTCGTGCTCCTTCTCGAGAAGCCCGACTATCCCGCCGGCAACGTCTTCCGCGGCGACGAAGTCCCGCGTGGTATCGACATTCCCCACATGGATTGCTGATGCGACACCGGCCGACTGTGCCTCGCGGATACGCTCGATCAAGGCACCCACCAGCAGGTGTCGCGGGACGCCGGGGCCGACGACGTTGAACGGGCGCACCACGTCGATCTCGAGTGCAGACGTGCGCGCGAACTCGAGCGCCAGCACCGTGGCGACCAGCTTCGTACGTCCGTACTCGCCGACGGGTTCGCAGACCGCGGTTTCGCGAATTGGCAGGTGCGCGGGATCCACTCTCCCGTACTCAGCAGCACTCCCGGCGAGCACGATCCGGCACGTCGGCGCATGTTCCCGGGCTGCTGCGAGAATGTTGGAGACTCCCGTGACGTTCGTACGAATCAGCTCTGCAGCCACGCCCCCTCCAGCACCGGCGAGATTCACGATGCTATGCGGCCTCACCTTGCCGAAGAGTCTCGCAACCGCATCCGCATCGCCAACGTCGAGTGAGAAATAATTCCTGGCCGGGAGCCACGCGGGCGCGGATTGACTTCGGCCGGCACCGAGGACTCTCCAGTCTTCCCGCAACAACCGGCCGATGAGATGACGAGCTACGAAGCCGCTCGCGCCAAGAACGAGAGCAACCCTCATCGATCTCCGCTCGGCGCGCGCAGGAACCGCTCGGAATCGGCCTCGAAATCTTCGTTCGCGCGCTGAAAATCGTCCATCCGACCGATGTCCTGCCAGTAGCAGTCGGAGCGGTGGCAGGCGACGCGATGACCCGCAGCCCGTACCGAGTTCATGAGCTGCGGCATATCGAAATGCGTGTCCGCGGGAATGAGCTCGATGCAGCGGCGCGAGATGACGTTGATCCCCATGCTGACTTCGTACGGGATCGAGGGCTTTTCAATGTATCGCTCCAGATCTCCCGTTGGCGTCATTTCCACGACGCCATAGTCGATGTGAGCTTCACGCTTGTGCACGGCGATCGTGGCCCACGCCCGCGACTTCACGTGCGTGTCCATCAATTGGGCGTAGTCGAGCGTCGTGAGCAGGTCGCCGTTCATCACGAGCATGTTTTCGGCGGCGTTCGGCACGAGGCGCAGCGAGCCCGCCGTTCCGAGCGGCTGCTCCTCACGCATGTATTCGACATCGATGCCCAACCGACGTCCATCGCCCACGCACGCCTCGAACAGATGCGCGAGATGTCCCAGGGTCACGACGACGCGCTTGAAGCCGGCGAAGGCGAGCTGCTTCAACACGACTTCGATAATGGGCGTGTCGCCAAGCGGCAGCAGGGGCTTCGGGATCGTAATGGTGAACGGACGCAACCGCGTCCCTTTTCCGCCCGCCAGGATCACTGCCATCATGAGTCAACAACCTCCCGGAATCTTCAGAACGAATTGACCGCGGCGGCCGCGATGGCGAGGTTATAGATGATCTGCGTGACCGCTTGCCAGAACGGCAACGCCGGCAGCCTCTCGGTGTCGAGCGGAGCGACGATCGTGTCGCCCGGCTTGATCTCGGCTCCGCCGTGACTGAACCAGCGGCTACCTTCGTTCGCCACGACGCTCCCGTCCGCACGGACGACGTAGATCTTGTCGTGGTCGGCGCGACGCGTCAGTCCACCGCTCAAGGCTATGTAGTCGTCGCGACTGAGCTCCGCGTGATACAGATGCGACGTAGCCGTCTGCACCTCACCTATCACGGTTACCTCCTGCTGGAACTTCGGTACCATGAGCCGATCACCGTCACGCAGGATGACATCGGCGCCCGAGCCGGCCTGGGCGCGCAAGGTCCGGGGCAGGTCGATGACGAGGCGCCCCACGGCCTGGGACGTGCGTACCTGCGACAGCAGCGATTGTCCGATCGTCAGCGCGGTGCCGGCCTGAGCCTGGTTCGAGGCCGCCGCACCCTGCAACGCGAGCGTCACCAGATCATTCTGCATTCTGCTGGCGAGCAGATCGAGCTGCTTCTGTTCACGCTGCTTGAGCTCGTCACGAGTGAAAACGCTGCCTTCGGGAAACGCGAACTCCGTGAGTCCTCCCGCGCGTGCCAGCACGGACTTGAGCGTTTCACCGCGCTTGATCGAATACTTGCCGGGAAAACGCACCTCGCCGACGAGGGAGACCTCCTCCTGGTCGCCCCACTCCGGCACCTCCTTGATGCTCAAGCTGTCGAAAGGCTCGAGCAGGATATTCGCGCCCGCATCGCCGCGCATGACCGCGACCAGGTCTACCTGGATCTGTTCGGTCCGCCGCGTGTCGCCGTTGACCACCCGGTAGCGCGTCAACTCGGCCTTGCCGCCATACGCCGCATCGCTCAGATTGCCGCCGGCACGAATGAGATCACTGACGGTCATCCCGGGCTCGAGCGGGTAGTCGCCCGGCACCTTGACGCGACCGCCGATGCTCACGACCTCGCTCGGGCGGCGGATCGTCGACTGCAGCCTGAGGTCATCCAGGAGCGGCCGGATGATGCGGTCGCGGCCGGACTCGAGATCGAACACGGTGATCCGGTCGCGCGGCATGAGCAGCACATCGGCACCCGAACCGGGATTTTGCAGCGCGGCCCCGAGATCCGCGGAGAGCGCCGCGATCTCACGATTCGGAGGCAGCTCGCGGCGGATCAGAAGGTAGTGAATGTCGGCGTTGACTTTCAGGTCATCGACGGACCTGATGACGTCCGTGAGGCGCAGTCCGTCACGGAACGCGAACGTCGCCGGCGAATGGACGTAGCCCTCGACGGCGACGCCCGAATCGAGCGTCGGGCGGACGCGCACGATTCGTAGCACATCGCCATTGCGCACCGGCTGCTTTGCGACAGTGGTGCCGCCGAGATCGACGGTCACGACTTGGCGGGCGCCGTTTTCGTTGATGCGCGTGAGCGCCGCCCTCGATCTGTCGGCCTCGGGCGTCAGTCCGCCGGCAAGCTCGACGACGTCAGCCGTCGAGGATTCGGACTTCACCTCGTAGATTGCCGGGCGTTTCACCTCGCCGTCCACCGTGACAGTCGGGCCAATGGGCGGCACAAACACGACGTCACCGGGCAGCAGCTGGGCATCGTCCGTCGTGTCACCTCGGATCAGCATGTCGTAGAGGTCGAGATTGCGGACGACGGTGCCCTGACGCTTGAGCTGAATATTGCGCAGGGACCCCATCGGCTTCACGCCGCCAGCGGCGAACAGCGCCGAGGTAATGGTCCCAAGCCCACTGATCGCGTAAGAGCCGGGACGCTTCGCCTCACCGAGCACGAATACACGAATGGCTCGCGTGTCGCCCATCGACACGCTCGCGCGCACGCCGATCATCTGCCGCCCGACGCGCGCCTCGATGCCTTCCTTTACCGCGTTGAACCGCTGCCCGCTGACGTTGATCGGTCCGAGCTCGGGGAAATTGATACGGCCGTCGCGGCCGACGGTCAGTGTGAGGTTGCGGTTCTGGTTGCCATAGAGCTGAACGTTCAGCTCGTCTCCGGCGCCGACGACGTAGTCCGCCGGAACCGGAATGTTCGTCACGGGTGCAAAGGTCGAGGGAGCTCGATCGAACAGGTCGTAGCCGAACGGCTTGAGCGCTTCAATCCCGATCTTCCTGAGCGGCAGGCGGATCAGGCTCACGTCGAAGTCCCGCAGCTCGCGCTGCGCCTGCAGGCGCACCGTGGCCTGAAACTCCGTGAGCCCGGCAAGCGCAATGCCCTCGAAACCGGGCAGGTTCAGCACGCCCTCGCGTGAGAGCCGATACGGATTGCGCGAACGAATCAGGTCGACGAGCTTCTGACGTCGTTCCTTTTCGTCCACTGTCAATTCGACGAGCCGTTGCGGCTGTGCAGAGGGGGGCGGCGGGTTCTGCGTGGCGCCAGGAAGCTGGGCAGTTCCCGCTGGCGCGCCGGGCAAGGGCGCGAGGGGTGCGCCTGTCGTGGCGCTTGCATCGCCGGGCATCGCCTTCTGCAGATCGATCTTGATGATGACGGAATCGTCGCCGCTCAGCAGCGGGTTGCCTTTCGAGTCGAACTGCTGGTCTTCGCCGGCAAGTCGCCGGGCACGCTCGGCGTCAGTCTGCGCCGGGGTTAGATCGCTCTGGTCGCCGGCCTGATCCGCAACGCCCCGGTCGCGCCGCGTGGCCGACCCGTTGCCAGTCGTGCTGCTGCTACCGTTGCCTCCACCGATCTGCTGCAGGATTTGGTCCCGCTGCTGTGGAGTCAGATTCCTCAGGATATCGAGCTGGTCGGCGGTCGGGGTGGGCAGCTGCTGAGCACCGGCAAGGTCGAAATGGATCATGCCGGCTACCGCCAGAACCACGGCGATAATCGGCTGAATCAGGCGTTGCTTTGCTCGCATCAATATCCTTGTCGCCATCCAACGAATCAGGCGGGCCGCGGAGCGCAGCGCCCCCGACACGCGTCAAAGCCGAGATGAACTCCCAGCTCCCCCGTACGAAGGCGCGATTGTACTGAAGCCCGAGGTTCTTGAGGTCATCCTGTGAGGGGCTGACCGTGGGGCTCGCATCGATGGCCGCAAGGACGCGTGGTCGACAAAGCACACTACCCGACCCCCGGACCCATCGGTCGATCCCCCGGGCGCTGTAAATTGTTCCCGTGGGTGACGACAGCCGCTTCGCTCATCGGCGCGAGGTCAGCACGTCCCGTGCCGGCTGGCATCCGCATGCGATACTCGTGTCATGAAGAGAGCCCTCGCCGCAGTCGTCGTGCTGCTATGTCTGTCCAACACAAACGCATTCTCCCGCGGCGTCAGCCCCTATCTCCCCCTCAATCTCGATCCGGAGATCGAGCGGCAGATCGAGCGGGTGCTCATCCTGGCGAACAAGCCGGTCCTCACGCGGCCGATCGCGGCCGCCACCGTGCTCGATGCACTGCCTCAGGCATGCCGGAGCGATCAGGCCCTCTGTGACGAAGTGCGCCGCTACCTGCGTCGCTTCATGGGCGCGTCCGGTGTAACGCAGGCGACCCTCGAGGCCGCAACATCCAGCGGAGCCGACAAAACGGTTCCGAACCGCCACGGCCTCACCTCCGACAGCGCGTGGGACGTCTCGGTGGGTGGGTACTACCAGCCGAGCGACTGGGCGCTCGTAAGCCTGGGCGGCGTCGCATACCAGGGCGAAACGGTGCCGACGGGGTCTATGCTGAGCGTGGGTTTCAGCCGCGCACAGCTCGACATCGGCTATCGGGATCACTGGTGGTCCCCGATGACTGACAGCAGCATGCTGATCAGCACGCAGGCGGCCACGATGCCGTCCGTGACGATCTCGAGCTACGCGCCCCTCACGCGGTTTGGAATCCAGTACGAAGCCTTCGTGGCCAGCATGTCGAAGTCGGACAAGATCCAGTTTGGAGACGGCTTCACTTCCGGCCATCCGCGACTCGGCGGCTTCCATCTGTCGATGGAGCCGGCCGCGGGCTGGGCGCTCGGCCTCAACCGCTTGCTCCAGTACGGCGGTGGCGAGCGGCCCGGCTCGTTCACGGATCTCTTCAAGGCATTCTTCAGCCCCTCCCGCTACGACAACACGAACCCCAACCTGACGAGCGACCAGCAGTTTGGCAACCAGGTCGCCTCGATCACGAGCCAGTTCCTGTACCCGGGGCGGACGCCATTTTCCGTCTACTTCGAATACGCAGGCGAAGATACCTCGAGCGGCAGCAACTACCTCTTGGGCAACTCCGCATTGTCGGCTGGAATCCACTTCCCGCGGTTGTGGCGCCGCTTCGATCTGACGTACGAAGTGTCGGAGTGGCAGAACGGCTGGTATGTGAACAGCGTTTACGGGGACGGCCTCGGCAACAAGGGCCATGTCATCGGCCACTGGGCCGGCGACGAGCGCCAGTTCGGTGACAGCGTCGGCGGCCAAAGCCACATGGTGCGAGTCGGCTGGCAGCCCCCGTTCGGCGGCTTGCTCGACCTGCGCTTGCGCACCCTCGCCAACGAGTCGTATTCAGCCGTTCACTACGAGCGCGCGTACGATGCAACCGTGCGCTACTCGCGGCCCCTGGGAATTCTCACGGTCGGTGGCGAGGTCTACGGCGGCCGCAACGTGTTCGGCGAGAATTTCTCGCGGGTCGCTGCTTTCTTCACCTATTCGGGCGACACGAGCGGGACCGTCTCGTCCGGGAGCGACTACGGCGGCAGCACCGTCGACCCCAGCGCCGAAATCTTCGTCGACGCCGGCGTCAACGCCAGCAAAGTCCGCATCGACCTCGACGGCGTCAGCCCCGCCACACGCACCCCATTGCACGTGGCGCCCCACTTCGCACTCGGCGCCCGCCGCGCGGTCTCGGATCGCAGCGATCTCGGCGCGCGCCTGGAACTGGACGACGTCGACGGACACACGCTGCTCGCCGTGCGTGCAATCGACTACCGCTATCGCTTCTCGGGCCCGCTTGCGCTTAGTGTGTTCATCGGGGCAGCGCGATACGATCTCGCGACGCCCGCGTACGGTGAATACTTCGGGGCCGGTCTGCAGTGGCGAAACGTGCGTCCCGGCTGGGACGTCGGACTGGACCTGAAGTACGCAAAGAAAGTGGCGCGGGATCACCTGCTGCCGAGCGACCCGATGAGCGTGCAGCCGGACAGCTTCTACGACATCACGAGCTCCACGCTCTCCATCACCCGTCGATTCTGAGAGTAAGCCGGCGACGCGCGGCACACGTCAGGCATCGCCGTTCAGATACCGCTCCCACAGCCGCTCGAACGGCGAGTCCGGGGGAAACACCTTGTTCTTGTCGAACCCCGGCAGCTCCCCGAGCAGGTGATTCCACAGGTGCACCGCGCGGCTGCCATTGAACTCGATGGCATTGCCATCCGTCGGGCTCTCGAACAGCCGCGAATGATGCGGTGGCGAGACGGGATAGAAATGCCAGCTGGGGAGCGCCTTGTCTGCGAATCCGAGATGGCGCGCGGCTTGCGTCAGCCCCTTCGGTCCGTTCTCGCCCCACATCACATCGCCGCGCAGGTCGCCGCGGAAGACGCGTCGCTTCAGTTTCCTCAAACGCATCCCGACCCGGTCGTACGGAAGCATCTGATTCGGCCGCTCGCAGCACGCCGCCAGCCAGCTCGCGAGCGCATGACCGGGAGGCAGCCCGAGCACCGCGTTGTTGATGTACCGGTCGTCCTGCCACGCGTACACCTCGGGGTCGGCGTAGTCGAGCGGCTTCAGGCACACCATATCGACGTCCGCCCAGATGCCGCCGCGCTCGAACAGGAGACGGTAGCGAAACCAATCGGCAAACGCGGCCAGCGACTGGGTGCGCTTGTGGCGAAAGAGCTCGCTGCGCGGAATCACCTTTTCAGCGTCCATCACCCGCACGCCGCGGGGAACGCCGACGGGCTCCTCGTAGACGTAGAGGTCGACGGGATGGCCGTTCTGCGCGAACGAGGCCATCGACAGCCGCTCGATTCGCGAGAGCGGCGGGCCGTGCCAGAACATCTGAATGGTCGGCAACTGTGGGGACGTCATAGCGCAGACCGTCGCGGCGCGACGGATTCACGGTCCAGTTTGTGTGCTTCAGTTCTATGCGGCACGGATCGGGCCCCGCGCCACGTCGCAAAATTTCAAACCGCAGATCGCCACTTATCGAGGGTGCCCAGGAGCCGCGCTACACCCGCCGACGCTGGCGGATGCCCGCTCGGATCCCGCACCGCCGGGGCCAGCTGCTCGGCCAGTTTCTTCCCAAGCTCCACGCCCCACTGGTCGAACGCGTTGATGCCCCACACCACGCTCTGCGTGAACACCTTGTGCTCATAGAGCGCCACGAGGCGCCCGAGCGTAATGGGGTCGAGCTGCGGGAAAGCGACAATCGTGCTCGGGCGGTCACCGACGTGAACCTTGTGGGGCACCAGGTATTGGACCCGCTCAGGCGGTAATTTCTGTCGTTCGAGATCCGCGCGCACGGCGGCAGCCGTCTGGCCGGCCATGAAAGCTTCCGCCTGGGCGAGGCAGTTCGCGATGGCCCAGTCCTGCTGCGGCTGGTTGCCGGAGGAGGATTTAGCGGGCAGCAGGAAGTCGAGCGCGGCGCGCGGCGTGCCCTGGTGCAGCAATTGAAAGAAGGAATGCTGGGCATTGTTGCCCGGCTCGCCCCAGATCACGGCCGCCGTGTCCCATTCCACGGGCACACCGTCGAGAGTCACGTGCTTGCCGTTGCTCTCCATCTCGAGCTGCTGCAGGTACGCGGAGAAGCGCCGCAAACGATCGTCGTACGGCAGGATCGCAAGCGTCGGCAGCTGGCGGAAATTGATGTTCCAGATGCCGAGCAGCCCCATGAGCACCGGCAGGTTGTGGCGCCACGGCGCCGAGCGGAAGTGCTCGTCCATCTCATAGCCGCCGCGCAGGAAGGCCATGAAGTTCGCGCGGCCGATGGCAATGGCGAGCGACACACCGATGGAGGACCACATGGAGTAGCGACCGCCCACCCAGTCCCACATCTGGAAGCGGTAGTCGGGGTGAACGCCGAACTCGGTCATCGCCTTGTGATTCACGGAGACCGCGGCGAAGTGTTCGCGCACCGCGCCTTCGCCGAGCTTTCCGGCAAGCCACGCCCGCGCGGTGCGCGCGTTCGTCAGTGTCTCGATCGTGGTGAACGTCTTCGAGGCGATGATGAAGAGCGTGGTCTTCGGGTCCGCGGCAGCCAGCACGTCGGCAAGATGATTGCCGTCCACGTTCGAGATGAACGCGCACGCCGGGCCGCCGTCGGTAAATTGGTGCAGGGCTTCCACGGCCATGGCCGGGCCGAGGTCCGAGCCGCCGATGCCGATATTGACGACGAGCTTGAACGTCTGGGCGGCGCTGCCCACGATGGCGCCGCTGCGCACGCGATCCGCGAACGAGAGCATGCGCTCGCGCTCTTCGAGCACGAGCTTCTCGATGTCCGCTCCGCCGACACCCGCGCCAGCGGGCTGGCGCAGAGCCACATGCAGCACCGCTCGATCTTCCGGCGCGTTGATGTGATCGCCCCGCCACATGGCCTGAATGCGATCTTTCAGCGAGAGCGCATCGGCCAGCTCGATGAGCTTCGCCATCACGGGCTCATCGACGCGCTGGCGGGAATAGTCGAGCAGCAGCCCCACGCCTTCGGCCGAGAAATGCTCGAAACGCTTCGTATCCCCGGCCACGAGATCGCGCGTGGGCACGGTGCTCAGCCGCCGCGCACAGGTCTCCAGCTCCTTCCACACCGCCGTGCGCGGACCCGGTACCGTGATCGTGGCCATAGGATCGATTGCCTGCAGGAAATCAATGCGTGGAGGAGATCAAACCCTCGAGAACGGTCAGCGTCTGTAGAAATCAGCGATGCAGTCGACCACGTAGTGCAGCTGAGCGTCGGTCAGCTCGGGGAAGATCGGCAAGGCCAGCGTCTCTCCCGCCGCACGCTCGGACTGCGGGAAGTCTCCCTTGCGATACTTCAGGTATTCGAAGCATTCCTGCAGATGCAGCGGCACCGGATAGTAGACTTCCGTGCCGATGCCTGCCGCCATGAGGTGCTGGCGTAGCAGGTCCCGGTCCCGAACGCGCAGCACGTACTGGTTGAAGATGTGGCGCACACCTTGCACCGCACGCGGCGTTTCCACGGCCTTGCCAAGATCTGCGTTCTCGAAGGCTTCGTCGTACACGGCCGCGTTGTGCTGCCGGCCGGCGGTCCACGCGTCCAGGTGCTTCAGCTTCACGTTCAGCACGGCGGACTGAATCTCGTCGATGCGGAAGTTGCCGCCGATGAACTCGTGGTAGTACTTCGGCTTGCCGCCATGCACGCGCAGGATCTCGATGCGCTCCGCGAGCGCCGGGTCGTTGACGACGCAGAGGCCGGCATCGCCGAACGCGCCGAGGTTCTTCGTGGGGAAGAACGACAGGCAGCCCACGTCGCCGAAGCTTCCCGCGCGGCCCTTGTTCGGGTCTTCCGCGCCGATGGCCTGTGCCGCGTCTTCGATCACCTTGAGCCCGAAGCGGCGCGCCATCTGCACGAGCGGCCCGACGTCCGCCACCTGCCCGTAGAGATGCACGGGCATGATCGCCTTGATGACTCCGCCGGTGGCGCTGTTCACGAGCTTGCCGTCGCGCGTCTGGCAGCGCCGCTCGACGAACGACAGCACCGCCGCGGGAGACAGATTGAACGTCTCCGCATCGATGTCGCAGAACGTGGGCCGCGCGCCGGTGCGCGCGATGGTGCCCGCGGTGGCGAAGAACGTGAACGGGCTGGTGATGACCTCATCCCCCGGCCCGATCTCGAGCGCCATGAGCGCCACGAGCAGCGCATCCGTGCCCGAGGACACGCCGATGCCGAACCGGCACTGGCAATACGCGGCGACGCTTGCTTCGAGCTCACGCGTGGCGGGGCCGAGAATGAACGCCTGGCTGGCGCACACTTTCTCGATGGCGGACAGGATTTCAGCCTTCAGCGGCTGATACTGGAGCTTGAGATCGAGCAGCGGCACCTGCATGGCGGGCGCCGGCTGCGGCTTCGAAAGGGACATGCGTTCTTCCGCCACGGTGTGAGGGGGCGGATTCTACCAGTTCGGCTCCGGGAGCCGCCTCTTACGCCGGCCGGCCGTAATACTCGAGATACCAGTCGACGAAGCGCCGCACGCCCACTTCCACGGGCGTGGCGGGCCGATAGCCGACGTCTGCGACGAGATCGGAGATGTCGGCACTGGTTTCGGGCACGTCCCCGAGCTGCATCGGCAGCATGTTCTTCTCGGCCTTGCGGCCGAGGCACTCTTCCAGCACCTCGATGTACCGCATGAGCGGCACGGGCTGGCTGTTGCCGATGTTGTAAACGCGAAAAGGCGCGCTGCTGGAGGACGGGTCGGGGTTGTTGCTGTCCCACCGCGGGTCCGGCTGCGCCACACGGTCCATCGCGCGGACCACGCCCTCGGCAATGTCGTCCACGAACGTGAAGTCACGCTTGTGGTGGCCGTGGTTGAACACGTCGATGGGCTTGCCGGCCAGGATATTGCTGGTGAATTTGAACAGCGCCATGTCGGGCCGGCCCCAGGGGCCGTACACCGTGAAAAAGCGCAGCCCCGTGGTCGGCAGCTGGAAGATCCACGAAAAATTGTGCGCCATGAGCTCGTTCGCGCGCTTGGTGGCGGCGTACAGCGACAGCGGGTGATCCGCCACGCCGTGAATCGAGAACGGCATGTTCGTGTTCGCGCCGTACACGGAGCTCGTGGACGCGTATACGAGATGCTCGACCTGGTTGTGGCGGCAGCCTTCGAGCACGTTCAGCGTGCCCGTGACGTTGCTGTGGATGTACGCATGCGGCACGTCCACCGAGTAACGCACTCCCGCCTGTGCCCCCAAATGCACCACGCGCTGGAATTTCTCGCGGGCGAACAGCTCTGCCATGCCGAGCTGGTCGCCAAGGTCGAGCTTCACGAAACGGAAGCCCGCCCCGCTCTTGCCGAGCTCGGCGAGCCGCGCGTGTTTCAGCGTAACGTCGTAGTACTCGTTGAGATTGTCGAGGCCGACGACCTCGTCGCCGCGTGCCAGCAGCTTGCGTGCGGTATGGAATCCGATGAAGCCGGCGGCTCCGGTCACGAGTATCTTCATAAGCTCTCAGGCGCCAATGGCGTGTCGGCAGACGAGCACACTAGCAAGGATCAGGCGCGGGAGGCCGCGACGGCGTTGGCGGCATCGAGCCCCTGCCACACGCAGCGGCCCTTGTTCATCTTGGCGATCATCTGGAGCATGGCTTCGTGCGAGCTCACCTCGTCCTCCGTGGCGCTGATCACCACCAGCGGCACAGCCGGCCGCACCAGCGCCCGCACCTGCCGGCCGCCCTCTGCTGAATGCGCACCGGCGGACTCGCCGAGCGCGAGGCCGACCTGGCCGCCGGTCATGGCGAGATAAACGTCCGCGAGAATGCGTGCGTCGAGCAGCGCGCCATGCAGCTCGCGATGCGAGTTGTCGATCTCGTAGCGCTTGCAGAGCGCATCGAGATTGTTGCGCTGGCCCGGGTGCATCTGCCGCGCGAGCGCAAGCGTGTCGAGCACGCGGCATTCGGCGGCTACGAGGCGCGCACCGAAGGTCGGCACCTTCGCGGTGTGCATGCGCAGCTCGTGATCGAGAAAAGCCACGTCGAACGCGGCGTTGTGAATGATGAGCTCGGCGCCGGAGATGAACGACATCAGCTCATCGGCGATGGCCGCGAAGCGCGGCTTGCCCTGCAGGAATTCGGCGGTGATGCCGTGCACTTCGAGCGCGCCCTTGTCGATGTCGCGCTCGGGATTGAGATAGTGATGGAACGTGCGCCCCGTGGGCCGGCGGTTCGCGATCTCGATGCAGCCGATCTCGATGACGCGATGACCCAGTGTCGGCTCGAGGCCCGTGGTTTCCGTGTCGAGGACGATCTGTCGCATGGCGCGCGAGTTTAGGACTCCGCGCGCATCGCGTCGATGGCGAGATTCGCAAGCCTGTCCACGCGCTCGTTGCCTTCGATGCCGGAGTGGCCGCGCACCCAGTGCCACTCGAGGTCGTGCTTCGCCGCGAGTGCATCCAGTTGTTCCCACAGGTCCTGGTTCTTCACGGGCTTCTTGTCGGCCGTGCGCCAGCCGCGCGCCTTCCAGTTCGCGATCCATTCCTTGATGCCCTTGATCACGTACTGCGAATCCGTGTAGATGCGCGCGCTTACGCCCGGCTTCTTCAAGGATTCGAGCGCGCGGATCACCGCGAGCAGCTCCATGCGATTGTTCGTGGTGTGCGCTTCGGCGCCGGAGAGTTCTTTTTCGCGCCCGTCGTACATGAGGACCGCGCCCCACCCGCCGGGCCCCGGGTTGCCGCGGCACGCGCCGTCGGCATAGATCTCGACGACGTGGCTCACGAAGGCGAACGCGTTGTCGGCTTGACCAGCCCGCCGAGCACGCCGGGTTTCTCGCGGAAGCGCGGCCGTATCGGCGTGAGCGTGTACACGCGCTTGCGCGCCTTCAGCAGATACGCGCCGGAGGGCAGCGGATTGAATCCGCGGCGCAGGAAGCGGCCAGGGCCTTCGTTCGGCGACAGCCCGCTGCTCCACGGGCTCGCGAACAGGTAGCGTCTCTCGGAAACGACTTCATAGCCGAGCAGGACGAGCCAGTCCCGCACGCGCTTCTCGGAGAGCACGCGGCGCATGCCCGGCGGGAAACCGGTGCGGCTGAAGCGCCCCCGCAGTCCCCACGTGCTCCACGGATTGAATCCGAGCACGAGGAGCTGCCCTTCACCTGTCAGCACACGGTCCACTTCGCGCACGATGGCGTAGGGATCGGCGGCGAACTCGAGGGTGTGAGGCAGCAGCACCGCATCCATGGAGTCGCTGTTGATCGGCAGTTGCGAGGCCCGGCCGAGCACATCTGCGCTTCGAGGTGTGCCGGGAGGAGCGAGCTGCAGCGGTGCCACGACCGTCTGGCGGCGAGTGCGACTGCTGGAGAGAAGCTCGCGCCCCGTGCCCCACGCGCCTACCTGCAGCAGCTCCCAACCGAAAACATCCTCGAGGGCCTCGCCGAGAAGCTCGGATTCCGCGGCCAAAAGGCCTCGTCCGAGCGCGCCCAGCCACCAGGCAGAGAGCGCGGCATCGCGGTCAGGAGTTCTCGATATGTGGAAAGCCACTGACACAGGCTGGTAATAGTGTGAACTGGCAGGGTAAATTCGCTGCCCTGAACCCGTAGTTTCGCGCCCAGGGTGAACAAGGGCGGGGCTGCCATCGGCGCGAGCCGACCTTAACACGCGGACTGGCGCCCTTACTAAAAAACGGACTGAAAGCGGCGAGGGGCCGGCTCGGTCGAATGCCTGCAGATTTAGAGGGTATGGACTGATGATGAAAGCGATCCGCGGGTCCCGTGTTGGTCTGGTAGTCTGCGCAGCGCTCGGCTTATGGGCCTGCGCGCACACCCCTGCAGATCGATCGCTCAAGGGCTCTTCCGAAGAACCCGTCGGCATGACGCGCGACGTGACGCCCCCCGCGGACCCGAGCTCCACGTATCCGGAAGCCCTCACGCCGCCCGCCGCCCAGGGACCTGAATCTCTCCAGACCAGCGAGCCGACGCCCGTCGTCGGCCTCACACCCGCGCAGTACAGCGATCTGTTCGACCGCATGCGCGCCGGCTTCAACCTCGACGACTCGGACCGCCATGCCGTCGACGTGCAGCTCGACTGGTACGCGGACCATCCGGACTATCTCGAGCGCGCGTTCGGCCGCGCCGAGCTTTACATGTACCACATCGTCACGGAGCTCGAAGCGCGCGGCATGCCGCTCGAAATCGCGCTGCTGCCGGTGGTCGAGAGTGCCTTCGAGCCGTACGCGTATTCGCGTGCGCGCGCCTCGGGCCTATGGCAATTCATTCCGGGCACGGGCTCGCGCTTCGGCCTGAAGCAGAACTGGTGGTATGACGGCCGGCGGGACGTGGTGGAATCCACGCGCGCCGCATTCGACTACCTGCAGTCCCTGCACGATGAGTTCAACGGCGACTGGCTGCTCGCCATTGCTGCGTACAACTGCGGTGAGATGACGGTCGAGCGTGCCGTGGAAAAGAACCAGGCGGCCGGCAAGCCCATCGACTTCTGGAGCCTGAAGCTCCCGAAGGAAACCCAGGCGTACGTGCCGAAGCTTCTCGCCATGAAGCGTCTCGTGGCGGACCCAGAGGCCCACGGCCTCGGCTTCAGCCGCATTCCGAACCAGGCGTACTTCGCGCGCGTCGAGACGCTCGGGCAAATCGATCTGAAGGTCGCCGCAGACATCGCCGGCATCACGCACGAACAGCTGTACGAGCTGAACCCCGCATTCCATCGCTGGGCCACCGACCCGAGCGGCCCGCACTACCTGCTGCTGCCCGCGGACGTTGCCGAGCTCTTCAAGCAGAACGTCGCGCAGCTGACTCCCGAGCAGCGCCTGAGTGCGCGGCTCTACACGGTAAAGGGCGGCGACTCCATCGCCTCGATCGCGAAGAAATTCAGGACGCAGTCCGACGTCATTCGTGACCTGAACGATCTGCCCACTGGCGGCCTCACGGTGGGAACGGACCTGCGGGTGCCCTCTGCCATCGAGCTGCCTCCGAAAGTGGTGCTCGCGGCAGCTCGCGTCGACGGCAAGCGGGATCTCGCCATTCGCGGCCGGCAGCACGTGCACGTCGTCCGTGGCGGAGACTCGCTGTGGAGCATCTCTCGCCGCACGGGCATGGACGTGAAGACGCTCGCCATGATGAATGGCATGCAGCCCGGCGACACGTTGCGCGCGGGCCAGAAGCTGCAGCTGACCAGCTCGTCGGGCGGCACATCGTCACGCGGTGCGAAGCTTGCGAGCAGCACGAGCAGCAGCTCGGCACCTCGCCCGGTTTCGTACACGGTGCGGTCCGGCGACACGCTGTCCGCGATCGCGCGCATGTTCCAGGTGACAGTCGCGCAGATCATCGACTGGAACGACATCGAGAATCACTCGGCCATCAAGCCGGGCCAAAAACTCACGATCCGCGTATCCTCCCGACGCGGCTAGCCAGCCGACAGTCGGAGGCTCTTGCATGGGATTTCTCGCGGGGAAACGCGCCCTGATCACGGGCGTGGCGAGCGATCGTTCGATCGCGTGGGGCATTGCGCAGGCGATGCATCGCGAAGGCGCCGAGCTCGCCTTCAGCCACCTCAATGACCGGATGAAAGAGCGCGTCGTGCCACTCGCCGCCTCGCTCGGCTCGACGCTCACGCTGCCGCTCGACGTGTCGAACGATGCCGAGATCGACGCCGGCTTCGCAGTGCTGAAGCGCGAATGGGGCCACCTCGACATTCTCGTGCATTGCATCGCCTTCGCGCCGCGTGAGGCCATCAGCGGCAGTTTCATCGAGAGCACGAGCCGCGACGCGTTCCGAACCGCCCACGATATTTCGAGCTACAGCCTCACCGCCCTCGCGCGCGGCGCGATGCCGCTCATGGAAGGCCGCGCGGGCTCGCTGGTCGCCCTCTCCTATCTGGGCGCCGTGCGCTCGGTGCCCAACTACAACGTCATGGGTCTCGCCAAGGCGAGTCTCGAGGCGAACGTGCGCTTCCTGGCAGCGGACCTCGGTCCGCGAGGCGTGCGCGTCAACGGCATTTCCGCAGGGCCTATCAAGACTCTGTCCGCGGCAGGCATTGCGGGGTTCCGCAAGATGCTGGCCAACGTGGCGGAAGTCGCACCGCTAAGGAAGAACGTGACCCAGGAAGACGTGGGTAATGCCGCGGCGTTTCTGTGCTCGGATCTCGCGGCGGGCATCACCGGCGAGATTCTTTACGTCGACGGCGGATTCCACACCGTGGGCATGAGCTTCGCGCACGAGGCCGGCGAAGGTTAGTTAGCCGCGCGCACTCGAGTGCGGCGGGGACCGCCCCCGCCGACGTATATATAGAGTCGGTTATGTTAAGTGGGGCGCCTTGCGGCGCACCGGCACTTCGACCGCCAGGTCTCGCGGCCTATTCGAACGCTTTCGGGTTCTTGCTGACGTCTGCCGTCCGCCGCAGCTCATCCATGTAGGCGACAGCATCGCCCTCCCCGTGCCGCGACAGCGCTTCGCGCTTCTCCTGCGCCACCTGCTGCGGGTTGACCGTCGGCTCTGCACGCACCGCCGACACCACGATGACCGCGGCGCCGCCCTGGTCCATGGACACGGTGCGATAGATGGGCTTGCCCTCCGCCGGCTTCGGGCTCTTGAACACGAGATCGCGGATCGCGGCGAGAGCCGACGGATCGTCCCGGCTGATGAAGCGCGCGGGGTCCGGGTTGACGCCGAGGTCCTTCGCCACCTGATCGAACGACGTGCCGGACTCGAGCTTCGCACGCGCGGCGTCTGCCGCTTTCACGGCCGCCTCGTTGCCCTTCTCCTTGCGGATGGCGGCCACGATTTCATCCCGCACGCCCGCGAGCGGCTTGGCGTCCGGCTTCTGATGCTTCAGCGCTTTCACGAGCACGAGCCGGTCTTCACCTACCGCGACCGGGCCGCCGACGCGATGCTCGTCGAGCACTACGCTGCTGAACACCACTTCCTGCAGCTCCGGTGAATTGCCGAGCGGCGCACCGCCGCTGCCGCGCTGGAATTCCGCGACCTGACCCGTGGCCAGGTTGAATTCCTTCGCGATCGCATCGAGGTCGGCGCCGGTCTGCTCGGCTTTGCGCTGAATCTGTTCCTGCAGGTCGCCGAACTTGTCGGCGGCCTTGTCGCGGCGTACCTGCGCTTCGATCTCCCCGCGCGCTTCGTCGAGCGTCTGCACCTTGCCGGGCTGAATCTCATCCACGCGGATGATGTGATAGCCGTACTGCGACTTCACCGGCCCGCGAATCTCGCCCGCCGCCATGCCGAACGCGGCGTCCGCGAAGGCCGGATCGAAGCCTTCCTTGCCGATCCAGCCGAGGTCGCCGCCGTTCGCCGCCGTGCCGGAATCCGCCGATTCCTTCTTCGCGAGCTCGCCGAAATCCTTGCCGGATTTGGCCTGCGCCAGCACGTCCTGCGCTTTCTTCAGCGCCGCCGCATCATCCTTGCCCGAGGCGATGAGGATGTGGCGCACATGACGCTTTTCCGGCTGGACGTACTTTTCCTTCGACTTGTCGTAGAGCGTCTTGATGTCATCGTCCGTGACGGCGACCTGGCTGCTCAACTGGTCGAGGCGCAGCTCGGCATACGCGAGCTGCACGAACTCGGGCGTCATGAAGCGCGCCTGGTTCTTCTTGTAGTAATCCTGCACGGCCGCGTCATCGACAGTGGCCTCGGCGGCGAACTTGTCCGGCGTCACCACCGCATAGCGCACTTCGCGCTGCTCGGTCTGCAGTGCCTGCAGGCGTGCAAGCTCCGTCGGCGTGACGAAATCGGAGACGCGAATGCCGCTCTCGATCTGGCTGCGCTGTAACTCGCTGCGCAAGCTCGCCTCGAAGCCGGCAATCGACATGCCTCGCTGGCCGAGGGCATAACTCGCCGCTTGCGGCGAATACTTGCCTTCGATCTGGAACGCCGGGATGCCGCGGATGTAGTCGTGCAGCTGCGCATCGCTCACGCGATAGCCGAGCTCGCGCGAGCGCTTGCCGAGCATCGCATCCCGCACCATGCCTTCGAGGAGCTGATCCTGCAGGCGCGACTTGATGTCGGGCGGCAGCTCGCCGCCGAAGCGCTGCTGCCAGTCGAGCTGCTGGCGCTGCCAGGCCTCCTGCGCATCCTTGATGCCGACTTTCTCGCCATTCACCTTGGCGGCGTACGCGCTCGAGCCGACGCTGAAATCCACGATGCCGTACGCGCCCCAGGCGGCAAATACGAGCACGAGCGCGCCCAGCACCACGCCCGCGAGCCATTTCTGGGTCTGCAGGCTATCTCGGATCCGTAGGAGCATCTCTCGACCTTCAGTTTTGGGGGTGCGTGGGGCGCCCCTGGCGCCCCGGAATGAAGCCGTGAATCATACCAAAGGGCCGCGCGGCCGTGGCTGCCTCAGCCCCGGTGCCCTATTTCCCCTTCTGCAGCCGCTCCGCCAGGTAAGTCCTGAGCCGTTCGGCATCGGCTGGGGAAAGCCGGCCGAGCACCCCGTGTCGATGGGGCGGGATATGGCCAGTCACCTCCGTTTGGGGCCCGAATACGTAATGTTCAAGGAGCGAGCGCCAGGCATCCCGCGACGCCTGCGGCAACGGTCGCAGGTTGAGGATGGCGTGGATCAGAACGTCGAAGCCTGAATTCGTCCCCGTGGCCACGTCCTCGGCCATGGCGTGCCACCAGTAGTTGATCAGCATGTTGAGCGGCTCGAGCGACTCGACGTGATGCCACCACAGCGACGGTATGAAGATGGCGTCGCCGGGCCCGAGCTCCGCAGTCACGGCTGCTGCCAGCGCTTCGCGAAATCGCGGGAAGCGCGCGAAGTCCGGCTCGTGGAGCCGCACCAGACTCATCGGCGCCCCGGTGGGCGCGTAATCGAGCGGCCCGATGTAGAGATTCGCGATCTGCTCCGGCGGAAAGAGCGTGAAGCGCCGCCGGCCGCTCACGACACAGCCGATGTTGTTCCACTCATCGAGATGAGTGGGCGTGGTGATGGCATTGCCAAGCCAGATGCGGGGCAGCACCGACTCGCCGAGCAGCGACAGGCGGTTCGCCGCCGAGAATCCGGGCAGGCAATCCCGAATGAGCGCGCTCTGCGCGGCCACGGCGGGCGCTCGTGCAAACGTGGAATAGCGCAGCACCTGCTCCGCGACCGCCGCAATCGGCAGCCGGTTGCGAACGAAATTGAAACCATTCATCGCGTCGTCGTAGAAGACGCGACCCGCAACGTCCGGCGGGGTCATGATGGCATCCACTGGGCTGCCATTGTCGAAGCCCCGCAGATACTCAACCAGCGTGGCGGGCGAGCAGCGGCCCGCCGCAACAGCGGGCCAATCCTTCACGAGCCCGCGCAGCACGGCCGGCCGCCCGGATGCCATCACGTCGCCCCGAATCACGCTCTCGTCGAGCGAGGTCACTTCGCGCATCGGTGTCGGAGCGGGGTGCACGGCTACCAGAAATAGAGCTGCAATGCAGGGCTGGCGCGCCGCGGCGCAATTTCCGCGAGCGCTGCGCGGTGATCCGGATAGTTGTTCGCGCTGCGCTCCAGCAGATCGTCGATTTCAGCCATGCTGTAGCGCGCTTCCTGCGGCGTGGGCGGCCGCAAAGCGTGCGCGTCGGGAAAGATTCCCATGCCGGCCATGATCGAATACCACGAAAACACCGGATAGCCCTTGCCGATCACCTGCTGGGAAACGCCTGCGGCGATGCTCTTGCCGCTCATCCAGGCCGAGTACAGCTTCTTGAGATCGTCCGACAGGTTGAGGTTGGCAGCGTTCGCGCGCCAGTACTCGGTATCCTGCCGCGTGTTCGTCTTGTAGTGCGTCACGATGTAGTCGCGTGTGCCTTCGAAGTGTTCGTTGACGCGCTGATTGAAGTGCGCGTGCGCCTCCTCACCCAGATCGCCCTTCTCCAGCACCTCGACGAACGCTGCAGCGGTCTGCTGAATGAAGAGCAGCGCGGTGGCTTCGAGCGGCTCGATGAAGCCCTGCGACAGCCCCACCGCCAGGCAATTCCGGTTCCAGTGCTGCGTCACCCGGCCGATCTTCATCTTCAGGTGCCGGGCGGGCACGTCCGCTTCGAGCAGGCCGAGCCGCTGGCGCAGCTCGGTTTCGGCGGCATCCGCGGAACAGAACTTCGTGCTGTACACGTAGCCATTTCCATAGCGGCTCGTCAGCGGGATCTTCCACGCCCAGCCATGCTTCAAGGCGGTGGACACCGTCTCGGATGGAATCGAACCGCCCTCGAGCGGCGAAGGAATCGCCACGGCCGCATCGTTGAACAGGTTGCTCGCGAAACTCACGAACGGTGTCTGCAATGCCTTGTCGATGAGCAGCCCCGCGAATCCGGTGCAATCCACGAACAGATCCGCAGCGATCGTTGCGCCTTCGCGCGTGTTCACCGACTCGATGGCACCGCTCGCATCGAGCGTGGCATGGCTGACATGACAGCTCTGGTAGCGAACTCCGCGCGCGAGTGCCTTCTGGTGCAGGAACTGACCCAGCAACGTGGCATCGAAGTGATAGCCGTGCCACACATCGAACGGGAAGGTGGCTTGCGCCTTCGGGGCTTGCCGGTTCTCTGCAAGGCGGGCAGCGATGAAGAAGCGATCCGGATGGGCGTGCAGGTTCGCGCCGCCGATGCGCGCCTCGACGTTGTGCACGAACTGCGTCATCGTCAGGTTGTCGAGCATCGAGGCGAACGGATGGAAATAGCGCTCGAAGCCGGGCTTCGTCGACCAGCCCTCGAAGGTGATGCCGCATTTGTAGGTGGCGTGGCACGCGGGCATCCATTCGGATTCCTCGATGCCGAGGCTGTCGAAGAAGCCGCGCAACCACGGTGTCGAGCCCTCCCCGACGCCGATGATGGGCACCGCCGGGGACTCGAGCAGCGTGATCGATACGCCTCGATCGATGAACGAGCGCGCGAGGATCAGCGCCGTCATCCACCCAGCCGAACCGCCACCTACGATCACGATGCTGCGCACCGGCGGCGGCGCCGCATGTGGCGCCCGGCCGGTGTTCGGCCCGTAGGAATAGTTGAAGAGCGTGGCAGTCATTTCGATAGCGCGCCTCGCTTTTGGACCTGCGCTCAGGAATTACTGAGCAACGCGCGCAGTGGCACGGCGGTGCTGTCCACCGGCCCTGCCACCAGCACGTGCAAGCCGCCTGCGACGGGCCTCGCGACGCCGCGAACACCCAGCGCCACCAATGCCCGATCGTCCACCACGTCTGTGCGTGCCAGCTTCAACAGCAGACGCCCCGGTGCCGCGGCCAGCTCCAATACGTTTGCAGGTCCGCCGAGAAGCTTCAAGAGCGCTCGCGGATCGTGCCCGACGGGAGCGGCAGCCGCACCCGACCGCAACGCGCCGCGAATCTCGCCCGCAACCTGATCGGCAATCGGGCCGAGCACCACCTGAAGGCTCGTCTTTGAAGGACGCAACACGCCGCGTGATCCGAGCCGTTTCAGCGCGGCCTCGTCTATGGCCGAGCTGTCGACTACGCCCAGGCGCAG
>FTEO01000601.1_pt1 | contig 26251 bp, 25 predicted proteins | sample 1640211 | NCBI WGS metagenome assembly FTEO01 (sample SAMEA3914816, study PRJEB12502) | metagenome | biome: forest; material: soil | place: USA | collected 2011-09-16 | depth 0.3 m | reverse complement strand
GCGGCGCGGACGTTTCGAGCAGGCGGACGGCGGAACGCTGTTTCTCGATGAGATCGGCGACATGTCCACGCCCTTGCAGACGCGACTGCTGCGCGTGCTCGCCGAAGGCGAGTTCTATCGCGTGGGTGGGCAGACGCCTATTCGCGTGGATGTGCGTGTCATCGCCGCCACTCACCAGAACCTGCAGGATCGGGTGACGCGCGGGCTGTTCCGCGAAGATCTCTATCACCGCCTGAACGTCATTCGGATCGAGCTGCCGCCGTTGCGATCTCGCGCCGAGGACATTCCGGAGCTGCTCGAGCATTACATCAGTGCGGCAGCGCACGAGCTGGGTGTTGAAGCGAAGGCCCTGTCGCCTGAGTCGCTGACGAAGCTCTCTTCCTACGCCTGGCCGGGTAACGTGCGCGAGCTCGTCAACCTGTGCCGGCGGTTGAGTGTTCTCGCGCCGGGAACGCAGGTGCAGGTCGAGGATCTGCCGCACGAGCTGGTGGCTGCGACGCCGTCCGGTCCCGTGGATGCGGACTGGGCGCGGGCGCTCGCCAGCTGGGCCGATCGGCATGCGATGACCGGCAAGAAGCCGCTGCTCGATGAAGCGCTGCCGGAGTTCGAGCGTGTCCTGATCCGTTCGGCGCTGAAGCGAACGCAGGGCCACCGGCAGGAAGCGGCCAAGCTCCTCGGCTGGGGGCGCAACACGCTTACCCGGAAGCTGAAAGAGCTCGGCATGAACGACGTCGACCACGACCAGGATTCGGATGAGGTCGCCGCCGGCGGGGAATAGCAGCCGCTAACGTCGGCTTATAATCGGCGCTCTTTTTGCGGTATGGGCGCCCGATGCTGAGCTGGGACGATATCTGGAACACGCGGTTCCTCTGGAACAGTGTCGGCAAATGGGTGCTGGCGCTGAGCGCCTTCCTCGTCACGTTCACCCTGTTGCCGCTGGTGAAGGGCTACATCAGCGCGCGGCGGCGCAAGTGGGCGCAGGCCGACCGCCAACTGCCCATCGCCGTTGAAATCGTCGCGTTGCTCGTCGATCGCACGAGCAAGCTGTTCCTGTTCACGATCGCGGTGGCGTTCGGATGCGAGTTCCTGACGTTCCCGGCTCACATCGAGAACGGCGTGCGCGTCGCCATCGTGCTCACGTTCTGGTTCCAGGTGGGACTGTGGGGCATGGCGGCGGTGCGTCTGGCTATCGACCGACGCGCACACCGCGGCGGACTCGATCCCACGCTCGCGAGCTCCATCGACATCATCGTCTTCGTCTCGGGGCTCACGATCTGGGCGATGGCGTTCCTGCTGGCGCTCGACAACCTCGGCATCCAGATCAAACCGCTGCTGGCGGGCCTCGGTATCGGCGGTATCGCTGTGGCGCTCGCTGTGCAGAGCGTGCTCGGGGACCTGCTGGCGTCGATGTCCATTGCGCTCGACAAGCCGTTCACCATCGGCGATGCGCTCCAGGTGGACGACATCAACGGCACGGTCGAGCACATCGGCGTGAAGAGCACGCGCCTGCGGAGCATTTCCGGCGAGCAGATCATCATGTCGAACGCGGACATCCTGAAGAGCCGCGTGCGGAACAACGGGCGCCTGCGCGAGCGCCGCTCGGTGTTCGTGCTCAACGTCATCTACAACACGCCGATCGAGACGCTGCGCGAAATTCCTCGAGTGATCCGGGAGATCGTGCTCGCGCAGCCGCGCACGCGCTTCGACCGCTGCCACTTCATGAGCTACGGCGACTGGAGCTTGCGCTTCGAGGTCGTGTTCTTTGTCACGGTGGCGGACTACCTCGTGTTCGCGGACACGCAGCAGGCGATCAATCTCGCCATCTACGAGCGTTTCAATGCGATGAACGTGGAGTTTGCGCTTCCGAGCCGCCCGCTCGATCCGCTGGCAAACACCTTGCAGCAGGCGAAGTCGCCCCCTGCGAAGTGAGCGTCAGACGTCCTTGCCCGTGCGGAGCGAGCCGACCAGCTCCGTGACGTTGCTCAGGCCGTTCGCGCGCAGATAGTCCGCCACGCCGGTATTGATCTTCTTGCAGACCATCGGGTCATAGAAGAGCGACGTGCCGATGCCCACGGCGCTCGCACCGGCGATGATGAACTCCAGCGCATCCGTCGCCGTGGTGATGCCGCCCTGACCGATGATCGGGATGCGATGCGCCTGGGCCACCTCGTACACCTGGTGCACCTTCAGCAGCGCGATCGGCTTGATGGCCGGCCCCGAGAGCCCGCCCTGGATGTTGCCGATGATCGGCCGCCGCGACGTCACGTCGATGGCCATGCCCATGATCGTGTTGATCACCGAGAGCGCATCCGTGCCGGCTTCGATGCAGCGGCGCGCGTTCTCCCGGATGTCCGTCTGGTTCGGCGAGAGCTTGGTAATGATGGGCTTGGTCGTCGCCTTGCGGCAGATGTCGACCACGCGCGCGGAGGTCTCGGGGTAGTTGCCGAAGGCGACGCCGCCTTCCTTCACGTTCGGGCACGAGATGTTGATCTCGATAGCATCGATCGGCGACTGGTCGAACCGCCGTGTGACCTCCGCGTACTCCTCGAACGTGGAGCCCGACACGTTCGCGATGAAGCGCGTCTCGCTGAAGTCGAGCGTCGGCAGGATCTTGCGCACGACGTAGTCCGTGCCAGGGTTCTGCAGCCCGATGGCGTTCAGCATGCCGGACGGCGTTTCGTACACGCGATGCGGCGGATTGCCGAGACGCGGCGCGAGCGTCGTGCCCTTCAGCACTACGGCGCCGGCGTCGCGATTGGAGAAGCCTTCGATGCGCGTGTACTCCTCACCGAAGCCCACGCAGCCCGAGAGCAGCACGATGGGCGAGGCGAAGTCGAGCCCACAGAAGGTGAAGCGCAACGGGTTATCGAGGGTCTGGGGAGCGGCGGCCATGGGCGCCATTATTACGCACCGGGATAGCCTAGAGTAACGCCATGAGTGCCCTCCACCGCCTCGGCCTGCTGCCCGGCTCGCGTAGCCGCTGAGCATGTTCCACGTCGTCCTGGTCCAGCCGGAGATCCCGCCCAATACCGGCAACGTGATCCGGCTCTGCGCCAACACGGGCTGCACCCTGCATCTGGTAAAGCCCATCGGGTTCGATATCAGTCTGAAGGCCGTACGCCGTGCAGGCCTGGACTACGACGCGCTGGCCGAAGTGCGTACGCATGTGGACATCGATGCGTGCCTGCAGGAGCTGGGAGCTGCGCGCCTCTTCGTGGTCGAGACGACCGGCGCACATTTTTATAGTGACGTGAGATTCGAACGGGGCGATGCGTTCATCTTCGGCTCGGAACACCGCGGCCTCGCGCCGGGCGTGCTCGCTCGCGTGCCGCGCGACCAGCACCTCACTATTCCGATGCGCCCGGCCAATCGAAGCCTGAATCTCTCCAACTCCGTTGCGCTCGTGGTGTACGAAGCGTGGCGTCAGCAGGCTTTCGCAGGCGCTACTCTGTTTCCGCCTTGATGGGCCGGCTCATGAGTCCCCGCACGACATCCTTCGCCGGCAGGTTCTCGTACAGCACGCCATAAATGCCTTCGCAGAGCGGCATGTCGACGTTCGCCTTCCGGGCCACGGCGCGAACCGCCTTCGCGGCGGGGTAGCCTTCGACGGCCTGACCAATTTCAGCGAGCGCGGCTGCGGCGCTCTTGCCGCTCGCGAGCAGCAGCCCGAAGCGGCGATTGCGAGACTGGTCGTCCGTGCACGTGAGCACGAGATCGCCGAGGCCCGCGAGACCCATGAACGTCTCGCGTTGCGCACCGAGGGTCACGCCAAGCCGCGTCATCTCCACGAGCCCGCGGGTGATCAGGGCGATGCGCGTGTTGGAGCCGAATCCCAATCCATCCGCGAGCCCGGCGCCGACGGCGAGCACATTCTTGACGGCACCGCCCACCTCGACGCCCACGATGTCGGTCGACGTGTACGCCCGGAAGTTGTTCGACGAGAGCCCGTGCGCCAACGCGGCGGCGAACCGCGCATCCGGCGAGGCGATGGTCATTGCAGTCGGCAGCCCCGCACCGACTTCCCGCGCGAACGTGGGTCCGGACAGCACGGCCATCGGCCGATCGGATCCGAGCACCTCGCGCGCCACCTGGTGGGGCAGCTTGCCGGTGTCGAGCTCGAAGCCCTTCGTCGCCCACGCGACGCGAGTCGCGGCGTCGAGCCGCGGGGCGATCTCGACGAGAAGTCCGCGAAACGAATGGCTGGGCACGGCGACGAGCACGTCGAGCGACCCGTGAAGCACGGTCGCCAGGTCACTCGACACGGTCAGTGAATCCGGGAAGCTCGCCCCTGGCAGGTAGCGAGCGTTACGCCGCTCGTGGGCGATGACGTGCAAGTGTTGGGCGTCACGCCCCCAAAGTCGCGTAGGCCGGCCGCTGCGAGCGAGCTGGATGGCGAGCGCCGTGCCCCAGGAGCCCGCGCCCAGCACCGCAATGGGCGCTTCGCGCTCGGCGCTCGAGGTCACGGACCGCTCCCGGCCACGCGCGTATGCGCCTTCAGTTCGTAGCGGTGGCCGGCTGGTCGGCGGCGCGCGTGTAGAGCGCGTCGAAGTTCACCGGCGGCAGAAGGAACTGCGGGAAGCCACCCTGCGTCACCAGCTGCGACACCGCCGCGCGCGCGTACGGGAACAGCACGCTCGGGCAGATGCTGCCGACCGAACGCTTCACTTCCGGCTCTGCGAGATTGCGCATGAGGAACACGCCGGCCTGCTTCACTTCGACGAGAAACAGCGTGGTCTCGCCCTGCTTCGCGGACACGGTGACCGTGAGCACCACTTCGCGAGCATCCGTGGTCAGGGGCGTGACGCCGGTGTGCAGATCGAGGTTGATCTGCGGGTTCCATTCACCCTGCACGCGCGGGCCGTTCGGCGCCTCGTACGAGCAGTCTTTCAGATAGACGCTCTGCAGAGACAGCTGCGGCGCATTGGCGTCCGCGCCCTCTGCGGCGCCGATGTCGTTAGGGTTCGTGCTCATCGTCAGGTTCCTTGCTTCAGTAAGGGGTCGAGCCCACCGGATGCCTCGAGCTCCATGAGATCGTCGCATCCACCGACGTGGGTTTCGCCGATGAAAATCTGCGGCACCGTGCGCCGGCCGCTACGCGCAATCATCTCGGCGCGCGCCTCGGGGCGTGCGTCGACGTCAATCACTTCGAACTTGGCGTCTTTCGACTCGAGCAGCGCCTGCGCCCGCGCGCAGTAAGGACACCACCCCGTGGAATACATCACGATCGCGGGCATGCTCAATCCCGCGCGAGCGGCAGGTTCTCCGCTCGCCACGCCGCAAGGCCTCCCCGCAGGTTGACCGCCTTCGAGAAGCCCTGCGCTGCGAGCTGCCGTGCAGCCGAGCCGGCGAGCGACCCGGTGTCGCAATACACGACGACCGGCTTCTCCTTGTACTTCTTTAATGTTTCACCTGCCTTCAGGATCTGATCCGGCGGCAGGTTTTTGGCGCCAGCCAGATGGCCGGCGGCGAACTGGTCGGCCGGACGCAGGTCGAGAACCAGAGCGTGCTGGTTCATGAGGCGAATGGCGTCCTGGGGACCGATGGCGGCGAAGTTCGCCGCCCGGGCGCGCAGCTCGAAGGTGATCGCGAGGGCTGCGGCGAGTACCGCGGCACCCGCGAGCAACCAGTGAGTCGTGACGTATTGAAGAAGCCGTTCCATCCGGGAGCTACTGCCAGCCGAGCAAAAGGGCGCGCATTATAGAGCCTTGTTTGCCGGCGAGGCGTCCGCCGGCTCCAAGGGGAGGTCGAGGTTGAGGTTTCTGGCCCTGTTTGTGGCGCTCCTGCTGGCCCTGCCCGCCTCAAGTCCTGGCCAGGAGGCCCAGGATTCCAAAAACCCGGACTCCAGAAAGACCGAGGCGGAGCTCAAGGCCATCAAGGCCGAAATCGAGCGCGTCGCGGGGCAGGTCAGCCACGACCAGCTGGAGCGCGACCGGCTCGCCCGGGAGCTGCGCACCGCCGAGCTGTCCGTCAGTGAGGTGCGGGGAAGCCTCGACCGGGTGCGCAAAGAACGCGCCGACCGGGCGGAGAAGCGCTCGGCCCTCTCCGAGGAGAAGCGGCAGCGCGATGCGGAGCTGGCTAACGAACGGGAATCCCTCGCCGGGCAGCTGCGCGCGGCATATCTCATCGGCAACCAGGAGCCGCTGAAACTCCTGCTGAACCAGCAGGATCCGGCACGCGCCGGGCGGATGTTCGCCTACTACAGCTATTTCGGCCGCGCGCGCGCCGCAGAGATCAGCCGGATCTCCGCCAACCTCGCCCGCATCGATGAGCTCGACGCGGAGCTCGCCACCCAGGATCGAGAGCTCGCCGCGCTCGAAACCCAGCGCCGTACCGAGCTCGAGCGATTGGACCAGGCGCGCGCCCGGCGAGGCCAGGTGCTCGCGAGCCTGCAGACAGAGTCCCGCTCACGCGAGCAAAGCCTCGAGCGCCTGAAACAGCAGCAATCCGGCCTGGAGAGGCTGCTGCGTGAGCTGAAGCGGGCCATGGAGAAGTTTCCCGCCGATACGAACACGGCCTTCGGCCGGCTGCGGGGCAAGCTTGCCTGGCCGGTCGGCGGAAAAGTGGTGGCACGCTTCGGCGAATCCCGCGCAGGCGGCGTGAAATGGGATGGCGTGCTGGTCGCCACCGAACGCGGTACGGCAGTGCGGGCGGTTTCTCAGGGCCGCGTGGTCTATGCGGATTGGCTGCCGGGCCTCGGCCTGCTCACGATCATCGATCACGGCGAGGGCTATCTCAGTCTCTATGGGCACAACGACCGCCTCTACAAAGCCGTTGGCGAGCGCGTCGCGGCGGGCGAACCGGTTGCGGCCGCGGGCGATAGCGGCGGCCGCGCGCGGCCCGAGCTGTACTTCGAGATTCGCAAGGCGGGCAAGCCGGTCGATCCGCTGCCCTGGTTCAAGATCGGCGAACCTGCGCCGTAGCGGTTCGCTGCCGCCTCTCCGACGGTATTAAGTCCAACATGCAGGCCGTCGACGGCGACGTGGCACTACAGCGCTCCAGTCTCCCGAGCCGTACCACGGAAGAAGCCGCGGCGCCTCGAAGCGATTCGCCAACTCGCGCAACATCCGCGCCGCGGCTATCTGAGAAGGTGCCTGCTGCTGTCTCATCACTCCGTAGCGAAAAGAAATGACCCGTCCAGGGCGGGACGGCGAGCCGCGAGATACCTGGGGCTCGTTCGAACCGTACGTACAGCTCATCCGGTCGTTGCTGCCGCGTGCGACCGCTGTCGTCATCTTCGATGCCGATGGGGAAATGCGCTGGACGAGTGAAACCACCACCGGCCCGGATCTGATCAACCTCATCGAAGAGGTTCTGCCGAAGTCCAAGGGCAGCAAGGACAGCCCGGGCGAGCTCACGATGCTCGACGGCAACGTACCAGTCTACGTCTGCTGGCTGCGCAACGATGCTGGCGTCCTCATTGCGATTCTCACTGTGCTCTGCCGCGCGAACGGCCCGGCGGAGACGGATTCGCGCAGCTTCTCTCTTACGTACTCCTTTCTGCGCCCGGCGCTCGAATGTCTGCGGCGCGATATGGTCGCGCGTGCGGCAATCGATGATCTCAGCCGTTCCGTGACTTCGCTCGACAAGGATCTGCAGCTATTGCTCGCGGACTCCGGGTCGCGCGCCGCGGCTTGCGGCGATGGCTCGGATGAGCTCAAGAACATCGTGCAGCAGGCGATGGAGCACCTCGAGTGCGCCTTCGCAGCGCTCATCGTTCCGGAAAAAGGCATCGTGCTCATTCGCGCGGCGGCCAATCAGATGCCTGCGGACAATCAACTCGTCGCGCGCACGCACCGCCAGCTCCTGTCGATGGCGCAGATGCGCCGCGAGCCCGTAATCATCAACAGGGTGAACGGGGCCGCGAGTCCCGGCGCCATTTCCATGCCGTATCGAATTCTGTCCTGCCCGCTGCAGCAACACGGTGGCAAGATCATTGGCGTGCTCGCGCTGTTTCGTGACGACAGCGCCTGCGAGTTCACTGCCCGCGATGCGCGCATCGGCGACCTCCTCGCGCGCAAGGCGAACGGCGTCATCGAGAGCAGCTACGACGCATTGAGCGGGCTCTACACGCGGCCGGCCTTCGAGCAGCGCGTGCGTGCAGTGGTTGCAGCCGCAAAACGGCCGACGCGGTGGAGCGCGCTGTACATCGACACGGACCAGCTCCACGTCATCAACGACAACTTCGGCATGCATGTCGGCGATGGGATCATCGGCCACCTGGGCGAGTTGTTGCGGCGGCGTCTGCCGCCTTCGGCATTCGCGGCGCGCATTTCGGGCGACCGTTTTGCCGTGCTGCTGCCGACAGGTCTCGAAGATGCGGCCTCCTTTGCGGAGTCGCTGCGCGAAGGCGCCGAGCGGCTCGGGGCCATGCAGGGCGAAGCGCACATGCATGTGTCCATCAGCATTGGAGTGGCGCCGCTCGATGCGGATGCGGGTGAGCTCATGCATTCGCTCGCCGCGGCGGAAACCGCATGCAAAGCCGCCAAGGATCGCGGCCGAAACCGTGTCGAAACCTATCAGGTGGACGACCCGAGCATCGTCCGCCGATTCGCCGACATCAACATTGCCGCACGGCTGCGCGTGGCCATCTCCGAAGATCGGTTGCGGCTCGATGCGCAACTCATCACACCGTTCATACCGGGCCCCAATACGCGCCCTCATTACGAATTGCTGCTGCGGATGATCGATGAAGACGGCGAGACGCTGGGCCCGGACCGTTTCCTCTCCGCCGCCAATCGCTACCAGCTGATGCCAACGATCGACCGCTGGGTGATCGACAAAGCCCTCGAGCTGCTGAAGCCGCAGGCCGAGCTGCTCACCGGCCACCCTGTCGGCTTCGCCATCAATTTCTCGGGTCAGTCCCTCAACGATGACGACTTCGGCGATTTTCTGCTGGGGCGTCTCGAATCGTGCGGCCTCGATCCGTCCCTGTTCTGCTTCGAGCTCACCGAGAATGCCACGGTTGCCAACATCGCCCGTGCCGAGGCGCTCATGCGTCGCCTGCGCCGGCTCGGCTGCAACGTGGCGCTCGATGACTTCGGCACCGGCCTGTCTTCTCTCTCGTACCTGCGGCAGCTGCCCGTCACCACGCTCAAGATCGACGGCAGCTTCGTGCGCGACATTCTGAAAGACGCGCGCGCGGAATCGATGGTGCAGGCGATTGCGCAGCTCGCGCGCAGCATGTCGATCACCACCGTTGCCGAATACGTGGAAACCGAAGAGATCCGCCATCGGCTCGCCACGCTCGGTGTCGATTATGGCCAGGGTTTCGCCATCGGGCGGCCGACGCCATTCACGCAGGTGCTGGCCGAGCTTCCGTTACTCGCGGCCGCCTCGCCGGTGGTTTGCGCAGTCGATGAGGATCTGCCCGGACTGCGCGCCGCGAACCTGCACTGACTGCGCGCCCACCGACGCTCGCGCTTTTTGTCGGGACCTGCGTCCCAAACATCGGAGGTGAGCCCGGATTTCCATTGACCCGCGGCGCGCGCCTGTAGTATTTCCGAAAGCGAATCTTCGGGGGTCTATAACATGCCGATGCGGTCACGCACGCTGGTCGCTCTCGTTGCGGGAGCGATCTTTGGGTTCTCTGCTGCCATTGCCGGCAACGTCATGGCAGAGCGCCGTGCGGACGAGGCTCCCGAAGCGCAGCCCCAGCTTCCCTGGGAACAGGCGCGCCTGTTCGCCGAAGTGTACGAACGCATCAAGCGCGAGTACGTCGATGAGGTCGACGACCGCCAGCTGATGGAAAAAGCGATTCGCGGCATGGTCGCCGCGCTCGATCCGCACTCGGCCTTCCTCGACAGCGACGAGTTCGAGGAAATCCGCCTCAGCACCATGGGCTCCTATCCCGGCGTCGGCATCGAAGTCGTGGCTGAGGACTCCGCAGTCAAAGTGCTCCGCCCCATCGAAGGCTCGCCTGCTGACCAGGCCGGCATGCAGGCCGGCGACCTCATCGTGAAGATCGACGACAACGACGTGGGCGCGGACCTCGCCGGCGCCATCGCGCGCATGCGCGGCCCCTCGGGCAGCAACGTGCGGCTCTCGGTCCGCCGCCCGGGCACGGGCGAGCTGCTCGATTTTTCGCTCCGCCGCGCCAAAGTCGATGTCCGCAGCGTCACCCAGACCACGCTCGAGCCGGGTTTCGGCTACGTGCGCATCACGAGTTTCAGCGAGACCACGGCGGACGACGTCGGGCGCGCGGTCGCGGCCCTCAAGCGCGAGAACCCGAAGGGTTTGTACGGTCTCGTGCTCGATCTGCGCAATAACCCTGGCGGCGTGCTCGAAGCAGGCGTCGCCGTGGCCGATGCGTTCCTCAATGAGGGTGTCATCGTCACTGCCGAGGGCCGCACGGCGGATGCGCGCTTCCGCATGGAAGCGACGCCCGGCGATCTCATCGATGGCGCGGAGCTCGTCGTGCTGGTGAACGGCGGCTCGGCCTCCGCAGCCGAGATCGTCGCGGGCGCACTGAAGGACCAGGGCCGTGCCGAGCTGATCGGCCACAAGACGTACGGCAAGGGCTCGGTGCAGACGGTGATGCCGCTCTCCCACGGGGGCGCCATCAAGCTCACCACGTCCCGCTATTTCACGCCGTCCGGGGCGTCGATCCACGGCAAGGGCATCATCCCGGACATCGTCGCCGAGGGTCCGGAAGAGGCGCCGGCGGACCTGCGCGTCGTCAGCAACGGCAAGCCGATACTGCCGTTCACCGCGCGAGACCACGAAGTGCGGCTCGCACTCGATACGCTGAAGTCCCACGAGCCGTTTCCGGGCCGGGTCGCTGCGAAGCTGGACGTGCCAGCGATCCATTGATCGATTTTAATTGACCTTGGCATTGACCTTGGCGGCTTCGGCGGTACTCTTCCGCCACCTTTCGACGCAGGGGTCAGCCTTTGGAATTTCTGCCGTGGCTCATGAGCCTCGCACACGGGTTCATCGACATCGTCCTGCATCTCGACCGGCATCTCGTCGATCTCCTCGGGCAATTCGGCCCGTGGATCTACGGCATCCTGTTCCTGATCATCTTTGCGGAGACCGGTTTCGTCGTCACTCCGTTCCTCCCGGGTGACTCCCTGCTGTTCGCCGTGGGCGCGCTTGCTGCGGTGGACACGAGCGGCACGCTGAATGCACCGGTGGTCTCGGTGCTGCTGGCGGCGGCGGCCGTTCTTGGCAACACGCTCAACTATTCGATCGGGCGGGCGATCGGCCCGCGTGCTTTCAGCGGCCGGTATCGCTTCCTGAAGGTGGAATACCTCCACCAGACCGAGGGGTTCTTCAAACGCTACGGCGCGATGACGATCGTGATTTCGCGCTTCATGCCGATCATCCGCACGTTCGCGCCGTTCGTGGCGGGCATCGGGCGGATGCCCTACGCACGGTTCCAGGGTTTCAACGTGCTGGGCGGCGTGTCGTGGGTGATGCTGTTCATCTGGGGCGGCTACCTGTTCGGCAACATTCCCGCGATCAAGAAGAATTTCGGGCTCGTCACGATTGCAATCATCATCGTGTCGGTCATGCCGGCCGTGATCGCGCTGCTGCGGCGGAAGAGCGCGCCCGCCTGAGGCGGTTTCAGGAGTCGGAGAGCTCGTGGCGCCCGGCCACGGTGACGCGATTCCGGCCTTCGTGCTTGCTGGTGTAGAGGGCGGCATCGGCTTCGCGCAGCAAGGCAGACGCTGCGGACTCGATGCTCTGCGGCACGGTGGATAGCGCCGCCACGCCGAAGCTCGCCGTGACTTCGAGATCGCCGGTGGAGAGCGGCATCGGCGCGCACGCGCAGCGCTCACGGATCTTCTCCGCGGCCTTCGCGGCGCCGTTGAGATCCGTTTCCGGCATCACGATCACGAATTCTTCGCCGCCGTAACGCGCCACCCAGTCGCGCGGACGGATCACTTCTTTCGACAGATCTGCGAAACGTTTCAGCACTTCGTCGCCGCTCGCGTGGCCGCGCTCGTCGTTGATGCGCTTGAAGCGATCCAGGTCGGCCATGATGGCGGCGAGCGGCCGCTGATAGCGGCGGGCGTGGGCGACCTCCCGCAGAATCTGATCGTTCAGGTAGCGGCGGTTGTACGTGCCGGCCAGGGAATCGGTGATCGAGAGCAGCTCGATCTTCTCTTTCGCCTCGCGCAGGGATTGCTCCAGACGCACGATGCGGCTGCCGGCGTTCAGGCGCGCAAGCAACTCCGCATGGTTTGCCGGCTTGCGCAGGTAATCGTCTGCGCCGGCACCGAGGCCTGCGACCACATCATCCGTGGTGAGATGGCCGGTCAGCAGAAGGATATAAAGATAGGTGCTGAGGTTGGCGTCACGCACGCGTTTGCAGAGCGTGGGGCCGTCCATGCCGGGCATGTCCCAGTCCGTGAGCAGGATCTGGTATGCGCCATCGAGAATCTTTGCGAGCGCGGCCTCACCGTCTTCCGCCGTATCGACGACGTAACCGGCACGCGTGAGCTGGCGCTCCAGCATCAAACGCTGCGTCGGCTCGTCTTCGACGAGCAGCAAACGGAATTTCGGCTCGCTCGAGGTCATGCCGCGGTCGCCGCCGTGACGTATCCGGCTGCATCATTGAATGCACGGCGCAATGATGCCACCGCCTGCTCGAGCTCGGGCATCGGCTTCTCTTTGGCGTCCTTCTCCAGCACTGCCGCGAGTTTCGCGAGCTCATGCGCGCAGATGCTGGCACTGCCGCCTTTCAGCTTGTGCGCCATGGCGCCGAGCACGATGCGGTCGCCGACGGAAAGCGCGCGCGTGAGCTCTTCGACGATGCGCGAGCTGCTCGACACGAACGTCTCGCACAACTCGCTCATGAATTCACGGTCGTCACCCACGAGGGTGCGAAGCTGCTCGAGATCGACGGGTCGGTTCATGGGAACCTCGACAACTGCAGGGGCCGCGGCGCGTGTCGCTTTATCGGTACTGGCGGCGGCCGGACGGAAACCATGACGGTCCAGAATTTCGCATAAACGGGGCAGCTCGAGGGGCTTTACGAGCAGCGCGTCCATCCCGGCTGCCGTGCAACGCTCCATCTCGTCGGTCATCGCGCTCGCCGTGAGTGCAACGATTGGAACGCGATGCCGATCGCCCTCGCGCGCGCGGATCTCGCGTGTCGCGGCGAGTCCATCCATGACGGGCATCTGCACATCCATCAGGACGAGGCCGAACTGATCGCGAAAATATTCTTCGACGCCGCGCTTGCCGTTCTCCGCGATGACGACTTCGCAGCCGAGACGCTGCAGGAAGCGCTTGGCCACTTGCTGGTTCACGACGTTGTCTTCGACGACCAGCACACGACCGCGGTACTGGCCCTGGCCCTGGTCGACGGCGAGCGACGTGCGCGTCACGAGGCTGTGATGACGGCCCGTTCCCGCCTCCACTTCGCGCTCGAGCACGCGCTCGATGCAGGCGCGCAGCTCGCTGCCGCGCACCGGTTTCGTCATGTAAGCCGAAAAGCCCGCTCGGGCGAGATTGCTGACGTTGCCATGTCGGTCCATCGACGTGAGCAGGATGAGCGGCGTCGGGCGCAGCTGTGGTGCGGCTCGCACCCGGGCGGCGAAGCTCACTCCATCGCAGTCCGGCATCTGGTCGTCCGCGATCACGATGTCGAAGGGTTGCCCGGCGGAATACGCATCCTCGAGCGTCTTCAGAGTTTCAGCGCCCGTGGCGGTGGCGACCACATTGAAGCCCACAGGCTGCAACTGTCCACAGAGCACGCGGCGATTGGTCGGGTTGTCGTCCATCACCAGCACGCGCTTGCCACGCATGATGACGCGTGATGTCGAGACGACGTCCGCAGCGTCGTAAAGAGTGTCGAATGGCAGCGAGAACGTGAACGCGGACCCGCCGCCGGGCCGCGACGACACGTCGATCTGTCCGCCCATCAGCGTGACCAGGCGTCGCACGATCGCAAGCCCGAGTCCCATGCCGCCATAGTTGCGCGTGTTCGAATCGTCCGCCTGCACGAAGGGCTCGAACAGCTGGGACACGGTCTCGGGCGGCATGCCGATGCCGGTGTCGCGCACTTCGAAACTCAGGAGGGCGCGCCCGTTCTTGAGCGCGAGCGGGAAGACTTCGACGACGACTTCGCCTTTGGGCGTGAACTTCACCGCGTTGCTGATGAGGTTCATGAGCACCTGGCGCAACCGCCCCGGGTCCCCGAGCACCCGATCCGGCACACTCGGATCGACGTTGACGATGAGCTCGAGCTCCTTCGCCGCGGCCTGCACCGCGAGCGTCATGCCGATCTCCTCGACACAATCGCGCACGTGAAGCGGCACGCGCTCGATCTCGAGTTTGCCGGCTTCGATCTTCGAGAAATCGAGCACGTCGTTGATGATGGCGAGCAGCGTGGTCGCGCTGGTACGGATCGTCTCGGCAAACTCGCGCTGCGAGGATTGCAGTGGTGTGTCGAGCAGCAACTCCGTCATGCCGATCACGCCGTTCATCGGCGTGCGGATCTCGTGGCTCATGTTCGCGAGGAAGTTGCCCTTCGCGCGTATCGCGGCCGCCTCCGCGTCCTTCGCCGCAATGCGCGCCTCTTCGGCCGCACGCTGCTGGGTGATGTCCTGCATGGCGCCCGACAGCCGCGTCACGACACCATTCTTCACTTCCGCCATTCCCATCACGCGTACCCAGAGGGACCTGCCGGTCTTCGTGATGAACGGCACCGTGAGGTCGTAGGGCGTGCCGCTCTTCAGCGCATCGCTCACGGCTTTCGCGAGCTGCGCGCGCGCCTGCGGCGGATAGAAGCTCAGCGTTTCGTCGAAGGTCGGGGAGACCGAGGGATCGAGCTCGGCGATGCGGTAAGCCTCTTCCGACCAGATGGGCATCATGGTCGCAAGGTCGAGCTCCCAGCCGCCGATGCGCGCCATGCCGGCTACGGTGTCGAGCAGGTGGCGACCGCGACGAACCTGCGCCTCGGCAGCTTCACTGCGCAGGAGCGCCGCCTTGAGCGCTGCCTCCGAGCGTTCGCGCTGGCGCGCCTCCTGATGCGCGGCCTGCTGATCGCGCTCTGCACGCTTGGCCCGCAGGAGGACGCTCACGGTGAGGATCATCAGCACGAGCGCGCCCGCGCCCAGATACGCCAGGGTCAGATTCAAGCGATCGACCTGTTCGAACGACGTTCGCGCATTAGCTCGTGCTGCCTCGAAAACAGTCCATGGCGATGAGGGGTTCAGCGCTAACACAAGGATAAACGAGGGCGGGTCGCCGCGGCACTGTATGGGCGCGACCGGCTTCACACGTTCGATATGTAATCTCTTCAGGCACAATGCCGGGGTATGGCAGACCGGGTCCGGGGATACGCGCATCGGGTGGATATCGCACGGGACGTGCAGGCCGTGTGGCGTGCCTTCACGGAATCCGCGCACCTGGTCCGTTGGTGCTCGCCCGAGGCACAGATTCGCGCGCGCGCCGGTGGCCTGTTCCGCGCAAGTGTCGACCGCGTCACAGAGATGGACGCGCACATCGACGTGTTCGAGCCCGGCAGGCGGATACGGCTGATCTATCTGCCTTCGACGACACTACCCCCGACCGAAAGCGCGATCATCGCGGACTTCATCATGGAATCGGCCCCGGCCGGCACCATTGTCAGGGTGCTCGGGTCCGGTATTCCGGACGGCCCCGGCTGGGACCTGCACTACAAACGCATGCGGCTCGGCTGGGAACGCGCCCTCGCGCGCCTCAAGGTGTTCGTCGAAAAGCAGATGGACGGGCAAATCCCATGATTGGCTTCATCTTTCGCGCGGTGGTCGCGGCGCTCGGGCTGTGGCTCGCCACGCGCTGGGTCTCCGGCATTTCCATCGACAGTGCAGGCACCCTGGTGCTGGCCGGGCTGCTGCTCGGCGTGGTCAATGCCGTGGTCAGGCCCATTGTTATCGTTCTCACGTTGCCGTTCACCGTGCTGACGATCGGCTTCTTCCTGCTCGTGGTGAACGCGGCAATGCTCGGGCTCGTGGCCTGGCTGCTGCCAGGCTTTCACGTCATTGGCTTCTGGGCCGCGTTCCTGGCTGCGCTCATCGTGAGTGTGACTGGCTGGATCGCCTCGCTCCTCACTGGCCCACGCCCCAAAGTGGAGTTCTACTCGCGGAAGCTCTGAGCCGGCTGTAGCGGCGGCGTTGCAACGCCGCCCGACGTTCCAGTGCGGTACAGGAGCACGCAGAGCCCGGCGAGCAGCAGAAGACCCAGCCAGCCGCCGAACTGGAGCGCTTCCGGCAGCGCCAGAATGTCCGCGCTGTGGCTGACGACGATGACCAGCGCTACCGCCACACCAACCAGCGCTTCGCCGGTGATCAACCCCGCGGCGAACAACATGCCACGACGGCTGAGACGCTCGATCTCTTCAGCGGAGGGCCTCACGCCGCCGAGGCCCGCAAGCAAGCGCCGCTGCGCGAACCACGCCAGTACGCCGCCCACGAAAATGGGCACTTCGAGCTCGAGTGGCAGATAGATACCGACGGCGGCCGCGAGCACCGGCGCGCGAATGCCAGTCTTGCTGGCTTTCAGAATCTCGTCGAAGACGATGATCACAGCACCCACTGCGGCACCGGTGATCACCATGTTCCAGGGCAGGCTGCCGCCGAACATGCCGCGCGCAACGGATTCCATGAGGGTGGCCTGCGCGGCCTGCAACGAATTCGGATGCTCGGGCGTTGCCGGGCCCATGCCGTAGGCCTTGAGCAACAGATTCAACGTGGGCGCCATGACCACGGCGGTGGCGATGGCGCCCACGCCGATCATCACCTGCTGTCGCCAGGGCGATGCGCCGATCATGTGACCGGCCTTGAGATCCTGAAGATTGTCTCCGGCGATCGAGGCTGCACAACACACCACTGCGCCGATCATGATCGTGGCCACCGGGCCCGCCGGCGAATTGCGGCCCAGAAGCACTGTGAGAACGAGTGCCGCAAACAGGATCGTGCAGATGGTGATGCCGGAGATCGGGCTGTTCGATGAGCCCACGAGCCCGGCGAGATACGCGCCGACGGAGCAGAACACGAAGCCGGCGAGAATCATGATCACGGTCATCGCGGCCGCGACACCGAGGTTGTCTACGATGGCGTAGTACAGCGCGGCGAGCGGCAGCGTGAAAATGACGATGCCGCCCAGCACGTATTTCATTGGCAGATCGCGCTCGGTCGGCAGCAGCGACTCGGTGACTCCCGAGCGCGTAGCGGCAAGCCCGCTGCGGATACCGGAAAGAATCGAGCGGCGGATGGTCCACAGCGTCCAGACGCCGCCGATGAGCATGGCGCCCACGCCCATATAGCGAATCTGCGCGCCGCGAATCGCGCCGGCCGCATCCGCGGCAGAGAGTCCCGCGACGGCCTTGGCGAGCTCCGGGTTGCCGTCGAGGAAATAGATGGAGTAGATCGGAATCGCGATGTTCCAGGCGATGATGCCGCCGAGAAGCATGATCGCGCCCACGTTCGCGCCAACGATGTATCCCACGCCGAGCAGTGCGGGCGACAGATTGGTACCGAAGTACGCAATGCCCTTGCCCCAGTACGTGGCCCATTGCGCCGTATCTGGAATGAAGCGCAGGCCACTCGCCGCTGCGATCTTCACCAGACCGCCGGCCGCGGCGGCGCCGCCCAGGACCTTCACGCCTTGCGACGGGTTGTCACCCGCACGCAGCACTTCCGCCGCAGCCTGGCCTTCGGGGAAGCTCATGTTCTGTTCGATGATGAGCGAGCGGCGCAGCGGCACCGAAAACAGCACGCCGAGGAGGCCGCCCAGGCCACCGATGGCGAGCGTCCAGCCGTAGTCGAATTCCTTCCAGACGCCGAGAAAGACCATGGCGGGAAGCGTGAAGATGATGCCCGAGGCGATCGAGCAGCCGGCCGATGCGCCGGTGGACACGATGTTGTTCTCGAGGATGCCGCTGTTGCCGAGCAACCGGAGCACCGCCATGGAGATGACGGCGGCCGGAATGGCGGAGGCGATGGTGAGCCCGGCAAAGAGCCCGATATAGGCGTTTCCGGCGGCCAGCAGCATCGCGAGTACGATGGCGAGAACGACGGCACGCAGGCTCATCTGCGGCGGATTCGGCGACGCATGGCTCATTGACGGCTCCGGAGCGCGGCTCAAAAGTCGGCTAATGTACCGCCGCCGCCGGCGCTTTACGAACGGAACGATCCGTTATCGTCCGCGGGGGTTTCGATGAAGAGATGCTCGAGCGCAGTGGTCAGGGGCTTGAGGAAGAACGAGTCCGACGGCATGAGGTGCACGCGCACGCCGTGGCCCTCGAGCGTTTTCGCAACCACCGGCCCCACGGCAGCCACATGTGTGGCGGCGAGCGCAGACGTCACGGCCTCCGCCGGAGCCAGAGCGAAGAGACGTTCCACCTGCGGCGTGCTGGTAAACGCGATGGCGTCGATGCCACCGGACTGCAGGCGGGCGAGCAGATCGCTCACGGCCTGGTCGTCGGCCTTGTCGGCATAGACGTAGGGCGCCACCGTCGCGACCGTCGCCCCGGCCCCATGCAGGAAATCGACGAGCGGCTGATTCGGCTCCGTACCGTATAGCTGAAGCCCGACGCGTCGGCTGGTCAGTACCTGGGCTTGCAGGCTTGCGATCACGCCCGCCGTCGTGGGCGTCTCCGCTGCGATGTCCGGCTTCAACCCCAGCTCGCGCAGGGCTCTCGCCGGCTTCGGGCCGCGCGTAATCTTGCGGACCTGCGCGAGCGCTGCGATGAACGCTTCACGGAGTGCGGGCTCATGCGTGTCGATGCAACCGAGCAGGCGGCGCAAGCCCTCACCGGTGAGCAGAATCAGATCGTCGCAGGCGCCTGAGGCGAAACTTCTGCACCATGCGAGCACCGGTTGCGGGTCCGGAGCATCGCGAATGGCGACGAGCGGGCACCGGATGACCGCGGCGCCGCGCCGCTCGAGCATCGTCGCGAACACTTCGAGCTCGCGCGTCTCCGGAATCGCGATCGTGCGTCCGGCAAGCGGACCGGCGCTGGCCCCGTTACTGGGCCCATTACCGGGAAATCCGGAGCTCATGGCAGTGCGTGCAGCCTTCACATCGGAAACTGAAGCGATGGTGTGCGCTGGCCGCACGGTGCGCAAGATGCGGCTGCGAGCGTTTACCCGGGCGCTCCGTGGGCGCGCGGCGGTCTGGTGTAAAGTCGGGTTGCCATGCAAAACCCGCAACGACTCCTGAATTTCCCGTCTCTTCTCAATGCACGTGACCTCGGCGGTTACCCGACGCGAGAGGGCTCGCAGACAAAGTGGCGCTCGCTGCTGCGCGCCGACGATCTCGTGCAGCTCACACCCGCCGGCGTGCAGACCCTGGGCGACTTCGGAATCGAAACAGTGGTGGACTTGCGCTGGCCCGAGGAAGTCAGCGCCAGCCCGAGCCCGATTCCCGCCGGGCTGAAGCACGTTCGCTATCACCAGATCTCGCTGCTCGCGCGGACTCAGGAAGAATGGGCGGCTGTACCCGCGGAAGCCACCAAGGAAATGTGGAAATGCGTGGTGCTCGATCACGCGCGCAGTGAGTTGAAGAGCGTGCTGCAGGTGATCGCGTCATCTTCGACGGGTCCGCTGCTGTTTCATTGTGTGGCAGGCAAGGATCGCACCGGCATCATCGCGGCACTCATGCTTGCCGTTGCCGACGTGACGCCCGAGGCCATTGCGCAGGATTACGCACTGAGCACCGAGCGTCTGCGCGAGGCCTATCTCGTTCGCTATGCCCACGAAGGCGAGCAGGACATTCTCGAGAATGTGCGGTGTCCGGAGGAAGGGGCATACAACATGCTCGAGTACCTCGAGCGGCAGGGCGGCGTGACGGCCTACTTCAATCAGATCGGGCTCGCAGATGCGGAAATTGCGCAGCTGCGCGCAAAGCTGCGCACGTGAGCGACGCGCCTGTGAACGATGAGGAGTCCTGGAACGAGCGCCCTTCCGGCGCCGAGCCGCAGGAGCCCGTCATCATCCCGCACACGGAGTTGTCGCCGGAGGCGCTGCAGGGCGTTATCGAATCTTTCGTCCTGCGCGAAGGCACGGAGTACGGCGAGAAGGATTTCTCGCTCGAGCAGAAACTGGCGCACGTCCTGCGCCAGCTCGAGCGGCGCGAGGCGCAGATCGTGTTCGATCCGGAATCGGGCAGCATCAACATCGTCGTCGTCGCGGCGGAATTGCGGCGCTCCGGGCCTGCCGACGGGACGAATCCCTGAGACGACGGGACGAGTCGCACGGCTCGGCGTGCGCGGCAGCGACGAAGTTTCGTTGAGCGGAAGGCGAGGCACGCCGAGTGGATGCGACGTGCGAGCGGGTTGCCGTGTCTCATGGGGGCACGACACACATTCCGCCTGGGAGACCTCCATGATCATCCTCACTCGCACTCTGCCTTCGAGCTCACCCAAACGCTTCGCCATCGCAGTGCTGGCCTGCGGTGCTCTCAGCCTTGCTGCAGCGGCGGCGCAAGCAGGCGGCCCGCAGCCGGACGGTCCGCAGGTTCGCGTGAGCTACGCGGATCTCGATCTCAATACCGATCGGGATACGCTCAGGCTCTATCGGCGCATCTCAGCCGCCGCCCACGAAGTCTGCCCTTCCGAAGGCAGCGTCGTGCGCAAACGCAACGAGTTTGCACGCGCGTGTGTTGAACAGGCCATTTCGCAGGCAGTGCAGAAGGTCGGCAGCGCGCGGCTCGCTGAAGTCCAGGCGTCCTTCGGGCACCGTTCGAAGATGGGTTGATGCGAACGTCTGTGCTTGTGGCCCGTGCTCCTGGCGCCGGATGCGCGGCACGGGTCGCAAGCCTCGAAGGGCGATGCTGTCACGTAGCGCTAGCTGCGCAAATGCACGAAAACTCTGCGTAGACGACGGCCGATTCACCGTCGTCTGCGCTTTGGCTCACCCTGAACGTGCGCACGGCTATTCAGGTTGACCATGGCCGCATTCACGCAAATACTCGGCCGAACTTGCTGCAGGCTGGAGTCGTAATGGGTGACGTGAGCGGTCCCGACGATGATGACGACGTGCTGGTGTTCGACTCGCGTGACTATCAGAGCGAAGAGGAGGCCACTGCCGCGCTTGATGCCTGGCTGCGCGCCGTATTCGCCGGCGATGAAGCGGCCTCGGCCGGCGCCGATTCGTCGAGTCACGAGGGTGCAGCGGCCACCGGTGCAGAGTACGAGCGCGTAGTCACGATCCGAAGTGATGACGGAGAGGCCGGCGTCATCGATTTCGATCCTTCCAACTATCCCACGCAAGACGCCGCGCTGGCCGCACTCACGAGCCTCATCCACACCATCGTCGAGGGCGCACGGCGCAAAATACCCGCGGTGCCCTTTCCCACTAGCACGCGGCTGCAATAGCCGCACGCCGTTCCTCAGTTACCAGACGTAGTCGATCTCCAGCCAATACTTCGCCGTGTCCGTGGCGAAGCGGTCAGCGTGGTAACTGGCGTACTTCACAAGCCCGTTGAAGCGCTGCCACTTCGCCTGCAGCTGCAGGTCGACCTCCGAGCCGTAGTCGATGCCCAGGCGTTTCGACTTGAACTGGTGGAAAACGGCGCTGGCCGAGAGCGTATCGAGAGCGCCGACGCCTTTCGTCATATAGCCGAGCGTCACGTAACGCCGCTCCAGCCCGTTCGGAGGCGTCGTCAGGAACTTGTCCGCCCAGCCGTCGAACTTGTGGAGCGTCGCGAGCGGCGTGGTGAAGCCCTTCACGCCGTCGCCTTCGAGCACTTCGAGGCCGGCGCCGAGGCTGTACTGGCGAAACGTTCCCGTGAGCTCAATGTTGTAGTAGTCGTCCCGGTAGCCATGCGGATTGTTCGCGCGGTCTTGCTGCGTGGCGTAGGAAGCAAGCCAGGCAAGCTTGATCCTTTGCACGGCGCGCTCGCCTGCATAGCGCAGGCCGTACGTCGCGGAGGAATCGCCGGGCGCTTCGCGAAAGTCGAGCAGATACGCGAACCCGGTGAGCTTGCCGACGGGCAGCTGATAGCCCACGTTCGCGAGATAGTTGGCGCCGTTGTAGCGCCCGACCGGAGAGTCCTTGCCGAACACACGGTTCACCTGGTCCACATACGTGAGGTCGAGGGTCACGCGGTTCAGGGCTTTGTTCACCACGCGCACCGAGTCGAATGTCTGCTCGTTCTGCCGCCACCCGACGTTGCCGACGAAGCGCTGATCATCCAGATTGATCCGCTGGCGCCCGACGGTGATCGTCGTGTCTGCTATCGACGTGTTCGTGAGTTGCAGGCGGTTCAGCTCGTACGTTTCCGCATCCGCCACCACGGGGAACGCCGTCTTGCCGTTCACGGTACTGTTGTAACGGGACTCGAGCGGCCAGAGCAGATCGGCTTCGGCCAGCAGCGAGGTGTCCCAGGCCTTGCCGGTTTCGAACCCCAAACGCGCACGCAGCGTGATCGCTTCCGCGTTCTCCTTCATTCCGTCCTGATCCACGGACTCGGATCGCAGTCGCAGATCGACGATGGGCTTCGTCTCGCGCGCTGCGCTCAGCGCGGGCTCCATCCCCTCCGCCTGCACAACTCCGGAAGTCAGAACTGCCAGCAGCACGCACGCACGCACCCATCCACTCGACGTCAACGAGTTCATGTGCTTTTCTCCTCCCCGTCAAAATTCCGATCTACGCAGCAGCCGGCGCGCGGCCGCGCTCATGCTCCTCGAGGAACGTCATGAGCTCCTCGCGATATTCGTAGTACTTCGGATGCTCCAGCAGCGCTTTGCGCGTTCGCGGACGCGGCAGATCCACCTGCATCACGTTGCCGATCCGCGCATGCGGACCATTGGTCATCATCACCACGCGATCCGCGAGCAGGATGGCCTCGTCGACGTCGTGCGTGACGCAGATAGCCGTGACGCGCGTTCGCTGCCAGATCTCCATGAGCACCTCCTGCAGCTCCCAGCGCGTGAGCGCATCGAGCATTCCGAACGGCTCGTCGAGGAGCAGCAGCTTTGGCGATAGCGCGAACGCGCGCGCCAGGCCTACACGCTGCTTCATGCCGTTCGAGAGCGCGTTCGCGCGCTTGTCGAGCGAATCCGCAAGCCCGACCCGTGCGAGGTAGTACTCGGTGATATCTCGTCGCTCACCCTGCGATGCGTGCGGATAGACGCGATCCACGCCAACCGCAACGTTCTCTCGCGCCGTGAGCCAGGGCAGAAGATTCGGCGCCTGGAAGACGACGCCGCGATCGGGCCCCGCCGCAACGACTTCACGCCCGTCGAGCGTGATGCCGCCATCCGTCACCTCGCTGAGGCCCGCCACCATCGACAGCACGGTCGACTTGCCGCACCCGGAGTGTCCAATCAGCGAGATGAATTCGCCCTTGCGCACGTCGAGCGCAAAGCGGTCCACCACGGTGAGCGGTCCTTGCGCAGCGGGAAATGTCTTGCTGACGTTATAGAACTCGACGAACTTCTCGACGTTACTCGCCACTTTCGTGCGGGCCACCGCGCGCACGGCCTTGGGCACGAAGTCACTCGATGTGATGGGAATGACATCGGGCAGTCGCACCGGTTTTCCTTCCGGTGGCGCGCGTTTGCGCCCGGCCTCGATCAGGTACTGCGTAATCTCGGCACGCAGCCGCCGGTATTCCGGGTCGTGGTTGGCCGCGTGTCTGTCGCGAGGCCGCGGCAACTCCACGCGAAACTCCCGCCCGAGCGTGGCGCGCGGAGCGGGCGTGAGTGGAATGATGCGATCCGCGAGCAGCAGCGCCTCATCCACATCGTTCGTGACCATGACCACGGTCTTGCGCTCGGTTCGCCATAGCGCCTCGATCTCATCCTGCAGCCGCGAGCGCGTGAGTGCGTCGAGCGCGCTCAGGGGCTCATCGAGCAGCAGAATCTCCGGCTTCGTCGCCAGCGCCCGGGCCACTGCCACACGTTGCCGCATGCCCCCAGAGAGCTGCGCCGGCCGTCGCGCGGCAGCGTGCGAAAGCCCGACCATCTCGATGTGACGCATCACATGCTCGCGGCGCTGTTTCTTCGACCACCTCGGAAACACTGCATCCACCGCAAGCGCGATGTTCGCCTGCACCGTCAGCCACGGCATGAGCGAGTAATTCTGAAACACCACGCCACGGTCGGGCCCTGCTGCGCTGACGCGCTTGCCGTTCAGCCGGATCTCGCCGGAGTCGGGCGCGAGCAGCCCGGCGATGGTCGAGATCAGCGTTGTCTTGCCGCTGCCCGAGAAGCCGACGATCGCGACGAACTCACCCGCTTCGATCGAGAGATTCATGTCATGCAGCACTTCCGTACGCGCAGCGCCGTCTCGGTAGCCTTTGCAGAGTGCGTCGATTTCAAGCAATGCCATCGTGCGATCTCCGCTCAGCGCCGCGCGCCGAAGCTGAACAGGCTCTGCAGCCCATACATCACCCGGTCGAGCAGGAACCCGACCAGGCCGATCGTGAAGACCGCCACCATGATGCGGGCGAGCGAGCTCGCGCTGCCGTTCTGGAACTCGTCCCAGATGAATTTGCCGAGTCCCGGGTTCTGCGCCAGCATTTCGGCGGCGATCAGCACCATCCAGCCCACGCCAAGCGAGAGCCGCAAGCCAGTGAAGATGAGTGGCAGCGACGCCGGCAGCACGAGCTTGAACAGCCGCGTGCCCACGCCGAGTTGCAACACGCGCGCGACATTCATCAGGTCGCGATCGATCGAGGCGACGCCGAGCGCGGTGTTGATGATCGTCGGCCACAGCGAGCACAGCGTGACGGTGATGGCCGAGTTCACGAATGATTTCTGGAACAGCGGATCGTTCGAGACGTACAGCGCGCTCACGATCATCGTCACGAGGGGCAGCCATGCAAGCGGCGACACGGGCTTGAAGAGCTGGATGAACGGACTCAGCGCGCGATTCACCGTGGGCGACAACCCGCATAGGATTCCAGTTGGCACAGCCACGAGTGTCGCGAGCAGGAATCCGGCAAACACCGTCTCGAGACTGGTGAAGATCTGATCGATGTACGTGGGCTTGCCCGTGTACTTGCGCAGCGTGACGTTGGCATGCGGGTCCTCCGCGAGCCGCGCCGCGTTCCGCACCTTCTGCCGTTCATAGAACGCAGTGGCTTTCGCGCGCTCGGCCAGGTGGTCCGCCCACAGCGCACCAGCCTGGTCCCATACCGCCGTGGGCCCGGGAATCCGTCCGAGACTGGTCTCGATGCCTGCCGAGAGCCGGCTCCACATCAGCAGGAAGATCGCGATAGCGATTGCCGGTATGCCGATCACATTCCACACCGCACGAAACGCCGCAGGTGCACTGGGAAGTCCTCGGCGCCGCGTCGGTTCGGATGCGGCTGGGTTGGGCGCCGCAATCGTCGGCGCGATCGTTTTGATTTCGCCTTGCGCGGCTTCGCGCACGCTGGCTTTACTGACCGACGACATTGCCGCCCTCCACCTTCTGGTTGCCCTTGAGCCCGATCGCAAGTTTTGCGAGATAGGCGTTCGGCTTGCGCCCGTCGTACTCCACGCCGTCGATGAACTCCTTCGTCGGTGCGCGATAGCCTTCCGTGGCCCACGGAAAGTCCTCCGGCTTCGCCTTGCCTTCGGCCACGAGCTGCTTCGCCGCTTCGAGATAGATATCGGGCCGGTACACCGACTTCGCGGTGTCGCGGTACCAGTCATCCGGTTTCGCCTCGGGAATCTGGCCCCAGCGGCGCATCTGCGTGAGGTACCAGACGGCGTCGCTGTAGTAGGGGTAGTTGGCGAAGTAGCGGAAGAACACGTTGAAATCCGGCACGGGCCGCGTGTCGCCGCGCGCGTATTCGAACGTGCCTGTCATGCTGTTCGCGATGACGCGATAGTCCGCGCCCACGTACTCGGGGCGAGACAGGATCTGGGCGGCTTCCTTGCGGTTGGCGCCGTTGCCGGCATCGAGCCACATGCCCGCGCGGATCAGCGCTTTGACGAGTGCCAGGTGCGTGTGCGGATTCTGCTCCGCCCAGCGCTTCATCACGCCGAAGACTTTCTCCGGATTGTTCTTCCAGATCTCCGAATCGGTGACGATCGGCACGCCGACGCCTTTCGCAATGGCCTGCTGGTTCCACGGCTCGCCGACGAAGTAGCCGTTGATCGTTCCCGCTTCGAGCGTGGCCGGCCATTTCGCATGGCGATGGTGTTCCCGGTATCAACGCACAATTACGAGCTGCGCTACTGGCTCGCCGCTGGCGGCATCCACCCCGGCTTCTATGCGCCGAACGATGTCTCCGGGCAGATTCGCGGCGACGTGCAGATCTCGGTGACGCCGCCGCCGCAGATGCCGGCCACGCTCGAGGCGGGAACGATCAACCGCTACTT
>FTEO01000420.1_pt1 | contig 26496 bp, 22 predicted proteins | sample 1640211 | NCBI WGS metagenome assembly FTEO01 (sample SAMEA3914816, study PRJEB12502) | metagenome | biome: forest; material: soil | place: USA | collected 2011-09-16 | depth 0.3 m | reverse complement strand
GCACGGCGCGCCGTGCTCTCGAGCTCACTCGCCGTCTGATCGTCGAGAACGGCGTCACCTACAATGTGTACGCCGATCCCCAGGGAGCCGATCGGCCATGGGCGCTCGATCCTCTGCCGCTCGTTGTCAGCGCCGCCGAGTGGCGCACGATCGAGGTCGGGCTTGCGCAACGGGCGCGAGTGCTGGATGCGCTGCTGGCCGATCTCTACGGGCCGCAGCGTCTGATAGCCGAAGGGGTTGTCCCGGCCGAACTGGCGTTCGGGCATCCGAATTTCCTCTGGCCCTGCCACGGGGTCGTACCGAAGGGTGGCCACTGGCTGACGCTTTATGCGGCAGACCTCGCGCGGGCTCCGGACGGACGATGGTGGATCCTGGCAGATCGCACCCAAACGCCTTCCGGCGCCGGTTATGCCCTCGAGAATCGCGAGATCGTCGAGCAGGTGCTGTCGGAGCCCATACGCGCAGAGCGCGTTCGGCGCATCGGCGGTTTCTTCGGAGAGCTGCGCGATTGCATGCTTGGGACCGCAGACGCCGGTGAAACTCCACACGCTGTAATCCTGACTCCGGGACCGTTCAACGAGACGTACTTCGAGCACGCATACCTCGCGCGCCAACTCGGCTTGGCGCTGGTGGAGGGCTCGGACCTCACCGTGCGCGATGACACCGTGTATTTGAAAACGCTCGCCGGGTTGCAGCGGGTGCACACGATCCTGCGGCGTCTCGATGACGACTATTGCGATCCCGTCGAGCTGCGCAGCGATTCGGCTCTTGGGGTGGCCGGGCTGCTCGGAGCCGTGCGTGCCGGGCGCGTGGCGGTCACCAATGCGCTCGGGACCGGGGTGCTCGAATCGGCTGCCTGGATCGGATTCCTGCCGAAAGTCGCCGAACGGCTGCTCGGGGAGGCCCTGGTGCTGCCCGCCGTGGCTACCTGGTGGTGCGGAGAGGTGCCCGCGCTCGAATACGTTCTGGCGAATCTTGATTCGCTGGTCATCAAGCCGGCGTATCCGAACCAGCGGTTCGAGCCGGTATTCGGGCGGAGCCTCGTCAAAGAAGAGCGGGCGAAGCTGGTCGAGCGTCTGTGTTCCCGGCCGTATGCGTATGTTGCCCAGGAGCACGTCGGATTATCCCAGGCTCCCGTGTGGCGCCCGCACGGTTCGCTGGGATTCACCGCGAAGGCGATTTCGATACGCACCTATACGCTGGCCACCTCGAACGCTCGCCACGTGATGCCGGGCGGACTTGCCCGCGTGGCCACCGATGCCTCGGTCGATGTCGTCTCGACGCAGCGCGGCGGCGGGAGCAAGGACATCTGGGTTTTACCGGATCCGTTGGTACCCGAGCACGTTGAGGTGCCGTCGGGCGTCTCGCGCGCCCTGGTGCGACAACATCAGATCCCCTCCCGGCTCGTCGAGAATCTCTATTGGTTCGGGCGTTACCTCGTGCGATGCGAGGACAAGGCGAGGCTTTTGCGCGGCACGATTGCGATCCGGATCGACGAAGAGGTCTGGAGTTCAGCGGTCGCGTTCTGTCGGGACATCGGAGCCGTGAGCCCGGGCGCCGATCCGGCCGCAAGCCTGCGCGATGATCGCAGTCCTCAGGGTATCGTTGCGGACGTGAGACGGCTTGCCTGGTGCGCGTCGCAGGTGCGGGCGCGGCTCTCCACAGGGTACTGGCGAGCCGTCTCTGACATGCAGCGGCGAGTGCAGGAAGCCCTGACGGCAAGACAAGAGCCGCGCGCGGTGCTCGATCGATTGCTGCTGTCGTTGGCGGCACTGGCGGGCTTTGCGCTCGATGACATGACCCAGGATGCAGGGTGGCGCCTGCTCCGGGTCGGCCGACGGATCGAGAGGCTGCAGTTCATCTGCGGTCTGCTGGCACAACATGTGGCATCCGACTGCGCTCTCCACACCGGTCGAATCGAGTGGCTGCTGGACGCGTACGACAGCATTCGCGTGTACCGCTCGCGCTACGTCGCCTCGCCGCGCCTCGGGCCCATGCTCGATCTGCTGGTTCGCGATAGCGAGCATCCGCGTGCGATCGCATTCCTGGCGCCTGCCATCGAGCAGGATGTGGCCGCCCTGGCGCAGTCCCTTGGCAGTGGCGACGATATCCTCACCGAGACAGTCCCGGACCTGACGGACGATGACCTGTTGAGTTTGGACTTCCTCGGCCCGCAGGGCGAAACCGCGCGCCACGCACTCGCCGCGCGGTTGCGAAGCTTGGGCGCAAGTGCCGGGGCGCTGTCCGATCGTCTTTCGCTGCGTCACTTCTCACACATCAGCTTCGATTCCCACGCGCTGGCGACATGAACGCCGCCACCCGCTATCGAATCCGCCACCTGACCGAATACTCGTACGGCAGCGATGTTGTGCACTCCCACCAGCTGTTGCATCTCGTGCCGCGGCCCGTGCACTTCCAACAGTGCTTGGAGCATTCGATCGAGATCTGTCCGGCCACGTACCGGCGGCGCGACGCGGTGGATGCTTTCGGGAACCCGGTGACTCGCATCGAGATCGAATATCCGCACCGCCACCTGGATGTCACGGCGGAGATGGAAGTGCAGGTCCATCCGCGCCTGCCGGTCCACGCCGCGGACACGCTCCCGTGGGAGCGAGTGGCGACCGGGCTCAGCTACCACAGCCGCTCACCGTCCCGCGAACATCTCGAAGCGAGCCGTTTCCGGCACGAATCGCTACACGTGCGCGTGAAGCAGATGTTTACGGACTTCGCGCACGAGTGCTTTCCGGAGGGGCGCCCGATCCTCGCCTGCGCGGAAGAGTTGATGACGAAGCTGAATCGCAGTTTCGAATACGCTCCGGGAGAGACGACGATTGCGACGCCCGTGACGGAGGTGCTGCGCGATCGGCGCGGAGTGTGCCAGGATTTCGCGCATCTGATGATCGCGTGTTTCCGCTCCAGAGGCCTGGCCGCCCGGTACGTCAGCGGATACGTACGTACGCTCGGTCCACGCGAGGCGAGGGCGCAGCTGGAACTGCAGTTTCAATCGCAGTCCGCGCCCGACCCAAGTCCGGAAGTCGAGCCGCCCGGGCTGATCGGCGGCGCGGCTTCGCATGCGTGGGTTTCCGTCTTTTGTCCTCCGTTGGGTTGGATCGATCTGGATCCCACCAACGACACCTACGTCGGAACCGATCACATCGCCATCGGCTGGGGCCGGGATTTCGGCGATGTCTCTCCGTTGCGCGGTGTGATCCTCGGGGGTGGCACGCACCAGTTGTCAGTTCACGTGAGCGTGGAGACCGTGCACACCTAGCCTTTTGAGATGTAGAGGAAACGTGGCAAGAACAACGAGTTACATATCGTTCTTCTTACTTTGTCTAGCCTTGCTGATCGCTCTGGGGTTCGAGTTCGTCAACGGATTTCACGACACGGCGAATGCGATAGCCACTGTGATCTACACGAACTCGCTGTTGCCCAACGTGGCGGTCGTGCGTTCAAGCAAGGAGATCGGCGCCTTCACCCAGTTCATTCCCCTTTGGGTCAAGATCGCGGTCGCGTTGGGTCTTGGCACAACGGTGGGGCTAGAAGCGCACGCTCCGCAATCTGGCGATGGCGTGCGTCCTGACGCTGCCGATGGCGATCGGGCTCGCGGGAACTCTTTACTGGCTGTTCACGCAGATCTTCTAGATTTACCGCAGGGCCGCGCGCTACCCTCGCGATCGACACTGCGAGGAGGTCATCGGCATGCGGCAACTTCAGCTGGGGACTGCGGGTCCCCGAACTTCAGCGCTCGGCCTCGGCTGCATGGGTATGTCCGGGATGTACGGACCGGCCGACCGTGCTGAAAGTCTCGCCACGATCCACGCCGCCCTCGATGCCGGCATCACTCTGCTCGACACGGGCGATTTCTACGGGATGGGGCACAACGAGATGTTGATCGGGGAGGCGCTTGCGAGCCTCCCTCTCAACAGTCTGCAGCGCCAGGGCGTTCTCATCAGCGTCAAATTCGGCGCGCTGCGTGACCCGTCGGGGGCTTGGGTCGGTTACGACGCGAGACCTGCCGCGGTGAAGAACTTTCTAGCGTACTCGCTGAAACGACTGGGAGTAGACCATATCGACATCTACCGCCCGGCACGCCTGGACCCGGAAGTGCCGATCGAGGATACCGTCGGCGCGATCGCGGAGATGATCAAGGCCGGGCACGTGCGGCACATCGGTCTGTCGGAGGTCGGCTCCGCTACGTTGCGCAAGGCGGCCGCCGTGCATCCGATCTGTGATCTGCAGATCGAATACTCGATCATCTCCCGCGGCATCGAGGCGGACATCCTGCCGAGCTGCCGCGAGCTGGGAATCGGGATCACCGCGTACGGCGTCTTGTCGCGCGGCCTCATCAGCGGGCACTGGCAGAAGCGCAACCCCACATCCGGAGATTTTCGAGCCTACAGCCCTCGTTTCCAAGGAGACAATGTTGACAAGAACCTCGCGCTCGTCGAGGCCCTGCGGCGGGTTGCTCAGGCGAAGGGAGTCTCGGTCGCTCAGCTGGCGATCGCCTGGGTAGCGGCCAAGGGCGAGGACATCCTGCCGCTCGTGGGAGCGCGGCGCCGGGAACAGTTGCAGGAAGCGCTCGGAGCGCTTCAGGTCTCGCTGTCCGCGGACGACCTCCGTGCCATCGAGCAAGCGGCACCCAAGGGGTCCGCGGCGGGTGAGCGGTACGCCGCAGGGCAGATGGTGCATCTAGACAGCGAGCGCGCGCATTAGACACGGCGGGTGTCTTGCGAACAGGCCGTTGGCAAAAGGCGGCTCTTCGCAAGCGCGCTGTGCGCCCCGGGCCTTATACTTGGCGGATGCCCGCAGGAAACGCATCGGCAGGCCAGACGACGGCGCGATACATACTGATCGGGCTGCTGGTGGTGCTCGGCGGCTGGATGCTGCGGCACTTTCTGCCGGCCCTGTGCTGGGCCGTCGTACTCGCCATTGCGACCTCTCCGATCTATGACCGCTGGCTCGCCCGGTTCAGCGGAAAGCGGCGCCACATCTGGGCCTCCCTCACCTTCACAACGCTGCTCGGGATCGTGCTCGTCGTCCCGATCGTCTACGGTGGGCTCGTGGCGGTCCGGGAAGCCATTTCCGTCGTTCACTCGTTCGCCGAGTCGGTGAAGAACGGCGGCCCCGAGGTGCCGGCGTGGGTCCAGCAGCTGCCATGGGTAGGGCAGTGGCTGAATGATCAGTTGAACGAGCGGCTGAGCGATGCAACCGCCACGGCGCATACGGTATCCCAGGCGCGCCCGACGTTCTTCGAGCTGACGCGCGTGCTCGGCATGCAAGTATTCCGGCGCGTCGTGACACTCGTGTTCACGCTGTTGACCTTGTACTTTGTCTACCTGAATCGCGATGCGCTGCGGGTCGAAGTGCCCCGCGTCAGCAACCGCCTGTTCGGGCCTACGGTCGAGAGCCTGCTGAAGCGCGCCGTCGACGCGATCCGGGCCACCGTCGATGGCATCGTGCTGGTGGCGATCGCCGAAGGGGTGATCATGTGCGCCGTCTATGCCGTCGCGCGAGCCCCGCATCCGATTCTGTTCGGCGCGCTGACCGGAATCTTCGCCATGGTGCCGTTCGCGGCCCCCGTCGTGTTCGGCGCAATAGCGTTGGTAATGATCACTCAGGGTGCCGTGGGCGCCGGCGTCGGCGTTGCGATTGCCGGCAGCGTCGTTCTGTTCATCGCGGACCACTTCGTGCGGCCGGCGATCATCGGCGGGGGCGCGCGGCTGCCGTTCCTGTGGGTACTTCTGGGAATACTCGGTGGCATCGAGTCGTTCGGTCTCGTGGGAATATTTCTCGGTCCCGCCCTGATGGCGGCGCTCGTATCGTTATGGCGCAGCTGGGTTGCGCTGCCAACGGTCCCTCCGGTGACCTGACTCCCGCGATCGCTCGCGTCCGCGGTCGCCTACGGACTTTGCGGAATCGGCGCCGCGCTGCCCGTTACCGGGTTGGCGTAATGAAACGGTGGAAAATTGGTGGGGCGCGGAAACATCTCAAACTGCACCGAGGGAGGACGGTCGGGCGGATTGGTGGTGGAGATCCCCGGTGCGGGTCGCGGCTGCAGTGCCTTCCAGCCGACATCGTATTGCGCGAAGTACGTGTTGAATACCTGATCGTGTTTGAACTTCCAGAGGCCGTTCTCCTTGACGAACTGGTTCTCGTAGACCCCGCCCATCCACATTCCGAATTTCCCGTAGTTGCCCATCATGCTGAACGCACGAGCGCGCACCTGCGCCGTCATCCCGTCCTCGGCCACGTGAATCACGGGCTGAAATTGCATATGGTTGTGCAGATTCCCCTCGTGCACGCCGGGCTCACCGTACAGGTTCAGACTTCGCCGAACGCTATCCCGACCGACGTAGGCGCCGCGAAGAGCGATCTCGATCGTGCCGTCGGGGGCGAACAGGTGCGCGAGACGGTCCCACTCGAGCGTGGCCAGGTAATAGCCGTAACGCATCTGCAGATTCTCGAGCTGAGCGAAGTCCTCGAGCAGTCCGATGCGGTGCTCGAGATCGTCGGCGCTCTTCTGGAGCGCCGCACTGCTCGCACCGCGCGCCGGGATGGCCGCAAAGTCGGCCGCTTTTCGGGAGTACACCGCTGCGCCCATCACCGGATTTCGATAGTGAAAGGGCGGAACGGAAACCCCCTCGATCGTTTCCCGCGTCGAGTCGGTCTTGCGATCCGGCGCCAGCGTGGGCTCCAGGCTCGAGCTCGTTCGAACGGTCTTGCCCCACCCATCCTCGTACGGCGTATACATCGTCGGGAAGAAGTGCACCTTGCGGATCTTCCAAAGGCCGCCCTCCTTGACGTACTCGTTCTCGAGGACGCCCGCTCCCCATTCGTGAAACCGCCCCGACTGCGCGGTCTGGCTGAAAAGGCGCCAACGTCCCTTGGCACTCTTGCCGTCGGGGGCGACGTGCACGATCGGCTGCAGCTGCATCTGATCGATCAGCCGCCCGGCCTGTGGGAATTCCGCACCGATCTGTCGTAGATACTCGAGCACACGAGGCTTGCCCGAGTAGATACCGCGACCGTCCATTTCGAATTCGCCGTCGTCGGCGAACAGGTCCGCGGCCTGTGACCACATTGCCTTGTCGAGGTAGTAGCCGTAGATGCGTTGCAGATTTTCGATGTCATCCTGATCGCGCAGAAGTTGGACCTCCTGCGCCAGAACGGCCAGGCGTCGCGCCAGAATCTCAACAGATGCATCGCGGCGCGGCTCCCCAGCGGCGCCGGGTCCGGTGACTGCGGCGCGGCGGGCCTGTGGCGCCTGTGCAGAATCGTTGGCGAGCGCGGGCTGATCGAAGTGGAAGGGGGGGAGAAAGCCTCCAGGCCAGGTTCTGTAGCTCTGCGAAGGCGGTCTGTCCGGAGGAAGCACGGCTGACACGTATTTGCCGCCGTTGACGTCCTCGCTCTTCGCCCAGCCTCCGTCGTACGGGACGACCAGGGTTTGATACCAGTGCAGCGAGCGGATCTTCCAGACACCGTGGTCCTTGATGTATTCATTCTCGTACGGGCCTTCGCCCCAGGTGGCGCCCTTGCCGAGCTGGCCCGCCAGAATCACGTCGCGCCAGGTTGCTCGCGCGGACATCCCGTCAGCATTGACCGTGACGAAGGGCATGAGCTGCATGTGCTCGTTCAGCTGCCCCGGGGCAAGACCGGCTACTCGGCCCGGCGACTTGCCGAGCGCGTGTAGGTACTCACGCACGCGCCTCTGCCCGACATATACGCCGTCGAGACCGATCTCGATCGTACCGTCCGCCGCGAACAGGTCCGCCGCTTCGTCCCAGAGGCCCCGGTCCAGGTAATAGCCGTAGGCGCGCTGCAGCCGTTTGATGGCGTTGCCGTCCTCGAGCCGCGACGTGCGAGCCTCGAGATCTGCGATGCGGGACGGGAGGTGCCAAGTATGGGTGGTGCCAGGTGTGCTCACTGGATCAATGCAGGCCGCGAGAGCCATTGGGATCGCGACGGCCAAGCCGGCCGCGCGTGCGATAGCTCTGATCACGTCTCCCGCCCCCTCGATTTCTTGGTGTCAGACGATGCAAATAACGGTAGCAGATCGCGGGTATTCCTGGCGATCCGCTTACGGATCGGGAGGCGTTCATGGTTCGCCACGCGGTTGCGGTCGCGCGGTTCGTCGCCTGTCGCCTGAGCTTCTCTCGATGTCCGGCGACGCAAATGGCACACTGTGACGAGAAGGGGGAAATCAATGAAAACACTCGCACTGACGATGACGGCGGTGGCCGCGGTTTGGCTCGCCTCGGGGGTTGGAGCGGCCGAGCGGACGCCTGCCGCCGACAACCGCGCGGTCGAAAAGGGAGCGGCCGGCAGGGGCGCCGTCCAAAAGGTCCCGTTGGCGACCGAAATGCTCGCCGCCGGACGGTGCGATCGCGCCTGCCTGGACGGCCTGACCGAACAGGTGTTCACGGCTCTCGCCGCGCACGACGCGAGTCGTCTGCCGCTGCGTAACGACGCACGCTACACCGAAAACGGCCAGACTCTGAGGTTGAACGACGGATTGTGGGAGACGGCCGACGGCCTTGCCAACTACACGCTGTATCTCGCCGATCCCGTGACGGGCGCGGCCGGATTCATTGGCACGATCCGGGAGAGCGGCCGTGAGGCCATGCTCGCGCTTCGAGTGCAGGTCGAAGGCAAGAAGATCTATGAGATCGAAGCCGTCATCGCGCGCACCTCGGGCGGCGCGAACTCGTTCGGTGTGAATTTTGCGGACGTGAAGGCGGAGCCCCTTTTCAGCGAGCCGTTGCCGGCGGCGCAGCGGCGTCCGCGCGAGCAGATGATCGCGGTTGCGAATTCGTATTTCGAAGGCCTCGAGCAGGCCACGGGCAAGGTCACGCCGTTCGAGCCGCAGTGCAAACGGCGCGAGAACGGAATGACGACGGCCAACAACCCCGAGGCCAAGAACGCGATGGGCAAGCTGAGTTGCGGTGCGCAGTTCGACACAGGCTTCTCGCCGTTCATCACCGAGGTCCGAGGCCGCCGGTTCCCGCTCGTCGACGAGGAGCGAGGCCTGGTGTTCGCGTTCATTTCCTTCGACCACTCGGGCCGCATCAAGACCGTGCAGCGTACCGACGGGACGATCGCAAAGATCGGGCCGCCTTTCGACACACCCTACACGTTTCTGATTGCCGAGCTGTTCAAGATCCGCGACGGGCGCATCGCACAGGTCGAGGCCGTCATTCTGCCGACGCCTTACGCGATGCCATCGGGCTGGTGAGCCGACCCGCGCGAAGCCCCGGCCTCCGCGGACCCGTGAGCTGCCACCCGGCCGCGCCGGCTAGAGGATCCGGTAGTACCGGAACAGCGAGTGGTCGGGCTCGTCGCCCGGTTTCGTGTGGGGTCTGCGCTGCCCGACTCCGACAACGACGCAGCGGTTCAGCCAGTCGTGGGGACCCTCCGGAGCGCGAAAGTAGGGCGTGCAACGGAAATACGCCGGCACCGACGGCGGCTCCGCCGCCGCCTGACCCGGCTTGCGTAACGGACCGTGCACGTATCCAAGATTGTGGATGTAGATGCGCGCGCCGTCTTCGGCCTCGATCATGTAGTGAGCGTTCAGCTCGACGACGCCGTCGGACCGGACTACCGGCCAGTCCGCGCCGCTGAAATCGACCAGGCGCCCTTTCAAAAGGGGCCCCGTCACCGTACAGCCGCTGCCGATCGAGGTGTAGCCGTGGTGCGCGCCTCCGGAGATCGGCCCGAAGAGCCAGCGTTTGTCGAAGTTGATCCGGATGTCGAACGCATGCTCGTATCGCAAGGCGAGCCCCGCCTCGAGCGCCGGATCCTGGGGCTGTGTCATTCCCGTGTGCCTCAAGCCTGGTGGATGGCTTTGATGACGAGACAGGCCTGCAGCCCCTCGGGCCCATCCTCCGAGCCGTGACCGCTCTCCTTCACGCCGCCGAACGGCGAATCGGCCGCAGCCATCATCACGGTGTTGATTCCAACCATTCCGGACTCGATCGCATCTCCAATGAGGAGGGCCCGTTTCGCGGATTCCGTGAACGCGTACGCGGCAAGTCCGTAAGGCAGGCGATTCGCCTGTTCGACCGCCTCATCGAACTTGCTGAAGGGAGCGATCACCGCCACCGGTCCGAAGGGCTCCTCGTTCATGATTCGCGCTTTCACCGGAACATTCGACAACACCGTCGGCCGAAAGAAAAATCCTTCCTTGCCGTGGCGCTCCCCACCCGTGTGCAGCTTTGCGCCGCACTCGACGGCGTCGCCGATGAACTGCTCCATGGCAGCCGGCCGGCGCGGATTGGCCATCGGGCCCATGTGGCTGCTCGCAAGCAGTCCATCCCCGACGTTGACTTTCCCTGCGCGCTCGGTGAAGGCGGCGATGAACCGATCGTAAATGCCGTCCTGGACGTAAAAGCGCGTCGGCGAGACGCACACCTGCCCTGAATTGCGAAACTTTGCGGTGGCGAGGAGCTCGACCGTGCGTGGCAGATCCGCATCGTCGAAGACGATAACGGGCGCGTGGCCGCCGAGCTCCATGGTCGTACGCTTGACGGTCGCGGCCGCCAGCGTGAGCAGATGTTTGCCGACGACCGTCGAGCCGGTGAACGAGAGCTTGCGAATGACCGGCGAAGCCAGCAGATGCCTCGAGACCTCGTCCGGTACTCCGAAGACCAGCTGCGCGACGCCGGCCGGCAAGCCCGCGTCGAGCAGCGCGCGCAGGATCTCGATGGCCGAGCCGGGAGCCTCTTCGGCCGGCTTCAGAATCACGGAACAGCCGGCCGCAATCGGGGCGCCGAATTTGCGGCCCGGATTGGCGATTGGGAAGTTCCACGGCGCAAAGGCGGCCACCGGACCCACGGGCTCCTTCACAACGATCGAGCGCGTACCGGTGGGGCGAACGAGGACGCGACCGTACGTGCGCCGGCACTCCTCGCCGTAGAACTCGAAGAGATTGGCGGTGACGAGAGCCTCGATGCGGGTTTCGGCAACTGTCTTGCCTTCCTCCAGGGTTGCGACACGGGCGATGTGATCCACGCGCTCGCGGATCAGACTGGCCGCGCCCTTGAGCACACGCGCGCGCTCTTCGGCGGTAGCGCGCTTCCAGAGGCGAAAGCCCCGCTCAGCAGCGGCGAGGGCGCGGTCGAGGTCTGCGGCATCGGTGAGCGGCAGCTGCGCCAGAACGGCGCCGTTTGCGGGATTGACCACGGCGTGGGTGCGGCGCTTGCCCGCTCCGATCCATTCACCGTCGATGTGCAGCTTCAGTTCGGGATAGGTGGAACTCATGTGCGTACGTGACCTTGCTTGCGGTTCGCCTTAGGTATTCGATGAGTTTACCAGTAGCCTCGGTCGTTCCTGAATCGGAACACCCGGGCGGCCGCAAGCCACGATTCTCCCTGCGGACCCACGGTGCTGCGGGCGGAGCTTGCGGGGACACGAGAGTTCACTGCAAGCTTGGGCTCGTGACAGGGGCAGCCGGATAGGGAGCGTGATTGTGGAAATTACAGGGGGATGCCTGTGCAAATCGGTGCGTTACCGGGTGAGTGGGGCGCCGATCGTGACTCGCGTGTGCTGGTGCCGGCTGTGCCAGTACTTGGGCGCGGGAGGCTCCACAGTGAACGTCTGCTTTCCGACCCGTGCCATGCATGTCGAGGGCGAGTTGAAGGATCACCGGAGCGTGGCCGACAGCGGCAACATCATGCATCGGCAATTCTGCCCCTCGTGCGGGACGCCGGTGTTCAGTGCGGCCGAAGCGCGTCCGCATCTCATTTTCGTGCGCGCAGGCACGCTTGACGATCCCGAAGTTGCGCGCCCCGCGGCGACCATCTGGACCTCGCAAGCCCCGACGTGGGCCTGTTTTGATGAGCATATCCCGCAGGTGGAGCGTCAACCGCCTCCGGCGGCGTAACGCGGCCTTACCGATCGAGCGCTAAAGGAGCTCAAGCGGCGCTCAGGCATGCGAGAAAGTCAAACACCGTTTGCGCAGGCTTCCGAGGAGGAGCTGCAGGATTGGCGTGAGCGGGCATTGCTTGTTGAGTCCGAGGTCGGCGCGGCCATCATTGGGCAACAGGCGCTCATCCGGCTGCTGAACGTCGCAGTCTTTGCGCGAGGTCACGTGCTTCTGGAGGGTGACGTCGGCGTCGGAAAGACGACCCTGCTGCGTGCCTTCGCACGCGCCGTCGGCGGCGACTTCGAGCGTGTCGAGGGTACCATCGACATGATGCCAGGTGACCTTGTTTACCACACATACGTGGACGCGGACGGGAAACCTCGCATCGAGCCTGGTCCATTGTTGCGCCACGGCGAACGTCTCACGACGTTCTTCTTCAACGAGATCAACCGCGCCCGTCCGCAGGTTCAGTCTCTGCTGCTGCGTGCGATGGCGGAGCGTACGGTCTCCGCGTTCAATCGGGAATACCGCTTTCCGGTCATGTTGGTGTTCGCCGATCGCAACCGGGTGGAGCGTGAGGAAACGTTCGAGCTCGCATCCGCAGCGCGGGATCGCTTCATGCTAGAGCTGCGGATGCCCACTCCGGTTGACTTCGCAACGCGCCGCTCGCTCGTGTTCGATCCTGCGTTTCACGACGTCGATGAGCTGCTCCAGCGCGTCGCTCCGGAGATCCTTCCGTGGCCGGAGATGAACCGGATAGGCGCGGCCATTCAGCGCAGCGTCCGAGCCAGCGAGACCCTGGAGCGGTACGTCATCGATCTGTGGGATGCGACGCAGGCGCCACAAAAGATAGGGGTGCGGCTGGATGGCGTGGACATGGACAACCTGATCCTGGCCGGGGCGAGCCCGCGGGGCCTCATGTCCCTGACGCGCGCGGCAAGGGTCGTGGCGTGGCTGGCCGGACGCTCGTACCTGATGCCCGATGATATCCGGGCAATCGTGCCCTTCGTGCTTGGTCACCGCATCTTCTTCACTCCCGTGTATGAGCTGCGCCGGACGCAGATCGTCGACGCCCTGATCCAACAGATCCTGGACAGAGTTCCGACGCCGCGCTGACGATGCGTGCGATACGCGAATTCCACTACCGCTTGCCGCGCCGCGTCCGCGGTCATCGTCCCGGGGCTCACCCGGGTTTGACCACAGGGGCAGGGCAGGAATTCGTCTCGCACATGAGCCTTTACGACCGGCCCGATCCGCGCCGCCTGGATCTGAGAGCGAGCCTGCGATCCCTGACAGGCGAATGGCTCGTGCGGGTGAACCGACAGCGCGCCGGACTGTCGGTTTACGCGGTAGTGGATGTTTCAGCGTCGATGACCTTCGGCGTCACGCCGAAGCTGAACGTGGTCAGCGACTTTCTTGAATCGTTGGGGATCAGCGCCTTTCGCTCGGCCGATGCCGTGGGCCTGCTGGCGTTCGACTCGAATGAGCGCGACGACTTGTTCGTGCCGGCGCGCATCAGTCGAGGCGCCGGCAGCGTCATGTCCGCGACGTTGAGACAAGGTCGGGACGCACGCGGTGGTGCCCGTCGCGACGGAGCCAGCCACCCCTGGGCCAGCACTAGCGCCGACGCGCGCGGAGACCGGGGATTGGAGCGTACGACAAACCGACTCGCGGGACGGGCGGGCTTGGTTTTCATCGTGTCTGATTTCCATTGGCCGCTGGACCGTCTGGGCGTGATCCTGGATCTGCTGGCGAATGCGTTCGTCGTTCCCCTCGTGGTGTGGGATCCAGCGGAGACCGTTCCTCCGGCGAAGAATGGGTTCGCTTTGTTGCGTGACGCTGAAACAAGCTCGCAACGCGCACTGTGGTTGCGCCCAAGTCTGCGCACCCGCTGGCGGGACAGCGTAGCGAATCGCCGCCGGGAACTGGAGCGGATATTCGCCTCCCGGTCCATAGCCCCCGTGTACATGGAAGGTGAGTTCGATTCAGAGCGGCTGTCGAGATATTTCCTCGAGGGCGAGTCATGAGGCCCGTGGACGCGACCGTCCAGCAACCCAGGCCCTTTGGCTATGTCGTCGGTGATCTGATCGAGCAACGGGTCCTGCTCCCCGCGGGACGTCATTCACTGCAGTCATCGATGCCGGGCGCGGGCCGGATCGGAATCTGGCTGGAACGACGTACGCCTCGGGTCGCGTCCGATTCGCAGGGGCGTCACTGGCTCATCGTGGACTATCAGCTGATCAACGCGCCGCAGGGACTTACGACTGTCAATCTGCCGGAGTGGGTTCTCGCTGCAAAGGGAGAACGGCCGCTGCGAATTCCCCACTGGCCGGTGAGCGTAGGGCCGCTAACTGCGCGCACGGTGATTGCGCAGGGGGGGTTGCAGGCAGTGCGCGGTGATCGTGCGGCGCCGTCCATTCCGACGGAGCCGATCGTGCAGCAGCTCGGCTTCTGGTCGGGGGCGGCCGTAATCACTATCGCTCTGTGGCTCGGGTGGCTGCTATGGCGAAACTGGCGCGCCGGCCTGAACAAGCCGTTTGCGCGGGCTGCGCGAGAGATGCGCGACGTGGAGGCCGATACGGGCCAGGCCTTTCAGGCCCTGCATCGCGCCTTCGATCGTACGGCAGGCCGTGTCGTTCAGCGTGCCACGCTGCCCGATCTGTTCGCCAGGGCCGCTTACCTCGAGCCGTATCGTCCGCGCATCGAGGAGTTCTTTGCACACTCGGCTGAGCATTTCTTTGGTGGCAACGGCAGTGCCGGCGGGGGTGCCAGCGGCGGCGAGGGCGAGAGCGGCGAGGGCGGCCGTGGCCGCGGCGCGCAACCCCGCGTCTCCGCGCTGATGTTATGTCGTGAGCTGCAGCAGATCGAGAGGCGTCACGAGCGATGAGCACATTGGATTTCGCTCATCCGTGGGCGCTGCTCCTGGTGCCACTGACGTTGCTTCCGCTCCTGCGCGCGCGCGTGGGCCTGCTGGTATTTTCCTACCTTCCCTGGCTGCCGCCGGACCGCTTGGGACGCTTTGCAGCCTTTCTCTGGCGGGCACTCGCTGTGCTGGCCATGTCGGGGATCGTCCTCTTTCTGGCGAGTCCCGGCACACCTCAGACACAGGTCATGCGGACCGGTCACGGCGCCGAGATTCTGGTCCTGATCGACCGGAGCCGCAGCATGGATCTGCGCATGTTGCCGGCCAACTGGCGCCAGATCGACCCGCTGGTGCGTACACAGCAAGCCTGGAACAACGGCCCGCAAAAGAGCCAGACGGCCCGCGAGTTGTTGGCAAAGTTCGTGGCGGAACGTCCCGATGACCGTTTCTCTTTGATGTTCTTCAGCACGGGTCCGCTGCCCGTCGTTCCTTTCACCCAGCACGATGAGATCGTGCAGGCAGGTATCACGGCGGGGGGTGTCGGGCGCGGACTGTCGGATACCGATGTCGGCCGCGCGATGCTGGCCGCAATCGGGGAGTTCGAGCAGCGTGCGTACTCGGGAAGCCGGATCATCCTCCTGGTTTCCGACGGAGGGGCCCAGCTGGATCCGCCCACGCGCGCGCGCATTCAAGCGGGACTGTGGCGCAATCGCATTGCGCTCTACTGGCTGTATCTGCGCTCCGTGAACAGTCCGAACCTCGAAACGCAAGAGCCAACTTCCGAATCCATACCCGAGATCGCGCTGCACAGGTTCTTTCAGGGCCTGCGAACTCCGTATCGGGCCTACCAGGCTGACGAGAAGGGCGATCTGGAACGGGCGGTGGCCGATGTTGGCAGACAGCAGAATTTTCCGCTCGATTTCACGGAACAGGTGCCCAGGCGCGACTACGGGCGGGAATGCCTCATCGCGGCAATTTTCTCGTGCGCCCTGTTGCTTCTGCACAGAGCCTTGCAGTTGCGGAGCTGGACGTGAGGCGACGATCGATGTACGGCTTCTTCAGCGTTGCAGCAACGACCTGCTCGGTCCTGGCCGGCGTTCAGATGGCGCGCCTGGGGCACGTACGACACATCAACACGGCGATTGAGGGTGCCTCCGTTGTGAGACTCGACAGGTCAGTTCCGGAGGCCCAGCTTGCGCGTGCCATCGTGTTGGGCAGGGCGGGGGATTACGAGGGAGCACTGCTCGCGTACAAGACGGTAATTCAAGGCAAGCGCAGCGATCTACGCCGTCTGGCACTCTATAACCTCGGAAACCTGCATCTGCGCACGGCCATCCGCCAGTCTCAGGCTCCGAACGATCAATGGCTTCCGTTGATCGAGCTTGCCAAACAGAGTTATCGGGATCTTCTGCGCGAGACACCGGGTGACTGGGATGCCAGATACAATCTCGAGCGCGCCCTGTACATGGCGCCCGAGGCGGAGGAAGACGTGGCCGACGATCATCCGCCGGACCCGAAGGAACACTCCGTGTCCACGATCCGTGCAACGATGGACCTCCCTTGAGACCGGCTGCGGGTAAAAACGCTTGCGCGGCGGAGTGCGCTTCATGAGCGCTTGGCGCATGCTCAGCACGCCGTTCGAGAAAGGCTCGCGTTCGATCGGCATCGCCTTACTCCTCCTCCTGGCTGCACTGTTCGTGCCTCCAGTGAACATCCCGCAGAAGACCTACAGCTACGTCGTCGTATTCGACATCACGCAGAGCATGAACGTCGAGGACTACGATCTCCACGGAGTGCCGATGAGTCGTCTCGAGTTCGCGCGCGAGGCTGTTCGCGCGGCGCTGCGCACGCTTCCGTGCGGGTCCCGGGTTGGCTGGGCCGCGTTTGCGGAATATCGGACCCTACTGTTGCTCGCGCCCGTTGAAGTCTGTGCCAACTACAACGATCTTCTGGCGTCGTTGGATCGGATCGACGGTCGGATGCGATGGGCGAACGCGAGCCAGATCACCAAGGGTGTGTATTGGGCGATGCGGGCCGCCAAGGACATCGCCGGCAAGCCGGACGTGTTGTTCCTGACGGACGGACAGGAGGCGCCTCCCGAAGTCGGTCCGGGTCTGCCGATGTTCGACGACCTCAAGCGCGGCGAGCCGCGAGGATGGATCGTGGGCGTCGGCGGCTACACCCCGAGGCGCATTCCGAAGACGGACGACGATGGCAAGATGATCGGCTATTGGCGTTCCGATGAGGTCGTGCAACTCGATCAGGCGGCCGGCGCGGCCGGCGCGGCCGGAGCCTCCGGAGCCGCCGCCGGAGCGGCCGGAGCGGACGGAGCGGCCGCTGGGAACGGCGCGGGTAGCGGCGCGGTGACTCCCGGGAGCGGCTCAGCAGGATCCAGGGTTCGCGGCACGCCAAGCCACGAGCAGCTTTCCGAGCTGCGCGAGCCGCACTTGCGGGCTCTGGCCCGGCAGGTCGGTTTCGAATACTCGCATCTTGCGCGGCTCGGGGACCTCGCCGAGGCGATGCAGGATCCGGCGTACGCGCGCCGCAAGCCGGCACCCGCAAACGTTGGCTGGATCCCGGCGCTTGCCGCGCTGCTGTTGCTGGCCATTCGCTTTCGCTTCTGACCGCAAGGTGGTTCAGGTTGGAGGAGGGTCCCCGCGGGATGTCCGCTGTGCAGCGGCGTGCCGTAACATCTGACGTTGTTGGTGCGTGGGCCGCTTAAGCCAGAAGGATCCCGTCATGCCCGGAAAATTCCGCAAGATCGCCGTCGAGGAAGCCTTTTCCATTCCGGAAATCGCCCGCGAGCTACAAAAGGCCGCTCGCGCGCCCAATGACATCCTGGATCTGCCGCTCATCAAGGGCATCTACGATGGCGATCCCGGCTACGGCCGGCTGGGATTTCTGGACGGCCTGCTCGATCTGGAGGACCACCGTCTGCGCGACATGGATGAGAACGGCGTCGACATGCAGCTCCTGCTGCTGACGGCCCCCGGCGTTCAGCTGTTCGATGCCGATACCGCAACGGACCTGGCGGCAGTCTCCAACGACAGGTTGGCGGAGGTGATCTCCCGGCATCCCACGCGATTCGCAGGGCTCGCCACCTTCGCACCACAGTCACCGAAACGCGCTGCGAAGGAGATGGAGCGGGCGATGACACGGCTGAAACTCAACGGATTCGTCGTCAACTCGCACACTCACGGCGAATACCTGGATGACCCGAAGTATTGGCCGATTCTCGAAGCGGCCGAGGCTCTCGACGGATGCATCTACATCCACCCTCGGGGACCGTCCGAGGGCAAGGGCATGATGCAGTACTACGGAATGGATTCGGCGATGTGGGCGTACGGGGTGGAGGTCGGAACGCACGCGGTGCGCATGATGGCCTCGGGAGTATTCGATCGCTTTCCGAAGTTGAAGATCTGCATCGGGCACATGGGCGAGGCGGTGCATTTCTGGCTGTGGCGCATCTCCTTCATGAACTCCCGCTCCCAGGGCACCGGACGCGCCCCCAAGACGCAGCTGACGATCAACGATTACTTCAAACGCAACTTTGTCATCACCACGAGCGGCGTGGAGGATCCCCTGGCCCTCGAGTATTCGATCAAGAAGCTCGGGGCGGACAGCGTACTGTGGGCGATCGACTATCCGTATCAGCCTTCCGCGCCAGCCGTGAAATTCATGGACGAGGCGCCGATCCCGGATGCGGACAAGGCAAAGATCTACGGCAAGAATGCCGAGCGGGTGTTTCATATCGAGCCCCTGTAGGAGACCTGCTCCGTGCGGGGGATTTTGTGTGGTTCCGCACATCGTTGGTCCAAGGCACTCGGGTTGTGTGATCCCGCACGTCGTCAGTTCAAGGTCCCGTGTTCAACGCCTCGTCGATCCATTCGATCCAATGGCGGACAGGCGTCGGGGTGCCCGCCTGCAGGTGGGCGATGCAGCCGATATTGGCGGACAGGATGACCTGCGGGGAACGGCTCAGCAGGTGTTCGAGCTTGCGTTCCCGCAGGGCCGTTGAGATCCCGATCTGCAACAGCGAGTAGGTTCCGGCCGAGCCGCAGCACAGGTGCGACTCTGCAACGGGCACCAGTTCTGCGCCCAACTCCGTCAGCAGGCGCTCGACTTCGCCCCGAATCTTCAGGCCGTGCTGCAACGTGCAGGGGGCATGGAATGCGACACGGGGCGAGTTACGTGGTTTCGATCGTGTCTTCAACGCAGTCAGCGAGCCGGAGAGAAATTCAACCGGATCCCGAGTCAGGTCCACAATCCTTTGGGCTTTCTGTGCGTAGGCGGAGTCGTGGCGCAGCAGGTGACCGTATTGCCTGACCTGGCTTGCGCAGCCCGAGGCATTGATCACGATTGCCTCGACCGAATCGGACTCGACGTACGGCCACCAGGCGTCGATATTGCGCCGGGCCTCGCAGAGTGCTCCGTCTTGGTCATCAAGGTGGTGGCGGATGGCGCCGCAGCAACCTGATCGGGAGGCCACCACGGTCTCAACATCCAGCGCGTCGAGGACTCGGGACGTCGCGGCATCGATGGAGGGCAGCATGGCAGGCTGAGTGCAGCCGTTGAGCAAAAGCACCTTGCGAGCGTGCCGTCTTGAGGGTCGAAGACCCGGAGGCCGCCTGGAACCCACTTTGGCACGCAGCGCGATCGGAAGCGCCCACGCAAACGCTCTGGCCATTCGCAGGGCAGACCCGAACACCCATCTGCGCGTCAGACATTCGCGCAGGAGCCAGTGAATCGCGCGTTCTCCCGCCGGCCGCGACACACGTTGGTCGACGACGGCGCGGCCGATGTCGACCAGGTGCCCGTATTCCACACCTGAGGGACACGTCGTTTCGCAGCTTCGGCATGTCAGGCAGCGGTCCAGATGAATCTGCGTCGCGCGCGTGGGCTCCGCCCCTTCGAGAACCTGTTTGATCTGGTAGATCCTGCCGCGCGGGCTGTCCAGCTCGTCCCCCAGTACCTGGTAGGTCGGGCACGTCGCCAGACAAAATCCGCAATGCACGCAGGCGCGCAGGATCCGGTCGGCCTCGTCGCCTTGCGGGGAGCCTTCGATCCATTGAGCCAGTCGGGTTTCCATCTCTGCTCAGGCGATCACAGAGTGCGCAGGAGGCGACCGCGATTGAACACGCCTCGCGGATCGAAGCGCTGTTTCAGGCGACTATGGATCTGCTCGACCGCGGAGGTGAGCGGATGAAAGCGGGTGCTGGTCGCATCGCCGCGCCATCGAGTGGCTGTACCGCCGGCAACCGCCGCGAGCGAGCGGACATCGGCGCTTCCCATGTCTCCCGCGTACCAGCGCACGGCACCACCCCAGTCGATGAGAAGATTCTCAGGCAAGGGCAGCGGCCGGGCGGTCGCGGGCAATGACAGCCTCCAAATCTGCGTGTTGTCAAAAAATGCATGGGTGAAGTGTCTGAGAGCGTTCCAGAATGCGGCTGCCGGGATCTCGTCCACGGGCTCGCCGCCGATGCGTTCCGCGGCGGCACACACGGCTGCACGCGCTCCAGACAATCTAACCCAGGCGACGCCGTCGACCCACGCCGCTCCGGATATCGGCAGCGGAAGACTGCCCCAGCGATTGAACACACTCACCGCCTCGCGCGAGGAAAGCTTCAGCACAAAGGTCCGCTCGCAACGCGGCCGGGGCAGGACCTTGAGCGAGACTTCGGTAATGATGCCCAGGATGCCCAGTGATCCGCACAACATCCGGGACACGTCGAACCCGGCGACGTTCTTCATGACGCGGCCACCGAACCGGAGCTCATCGCCTGCCGCATTGAGGAGCTTCACGCCCAGAACGAAGTCGCGCGCTGCGCCGACCTGCAGGCGTCGAGGTCCCGAAAAGCCCGCCGCGATCGCTCCGCCGATCGTCGGATCTGCGCCGAATCCGGGGGGCTCGAACGCCAGGAACTGACTGCGCTCGGCCAGCAGCGACTCGATTTGCGAGATTGACGTTCCGCAGCGCGCAGTGATCACGAGCTCGGAGGGCTCGTAATCGATGACCCCGCGGTAGTGATGCAGATCCAACACCTCGCCTTCAAGACGCTCACCGTAGAAGTCCTTCGTGCCGCTGCCGCGCAGGCGCAAGGGCGTCCCTTCTCGGTGCGCCTCGACCACTCGCTCGCGAATCTCGCGCAGCGGCCCGGGAGTCACGGAATTCATCTCCGCTGGGTGCCTGTTCTAGAAGCGGGGCAGGTCAGCGTGGGGAAGCTCCCCGTGGCGGACGTGCATTTTTCCGAATTCCGCACACCGGCGCAGCGTCGGAATGGCCTTGCCCGGGTTGAGCAGCCCGGGTGGATCGAACGCCTTCTTGATTGCAAAGAACGCCGCACGCTCGGACTGAGTGAACTGTACGCACATGGAATTGATTTTCTCGATGCCGACGCCGTGCTCGCCTGTAATCGTTCCGCCGAGGGTTACGCAGAGCTCGAGGATTTCGGCGCCGAAGCGGTCCGCGCGCTCCCACTCGCCGCTGCGGTTCGCGTCGAAGAGGATGAGGGGGTGCAGGTTGCCGTCCCCTGCATGGAATACGTTCATGCATCTGAGCCCATGCCGCTGTTCCATCTGCTCGATGGCCTTGAGCATGTCGCCCAGGTTCTTGCGGGGAATCGTCCCGTCCATGCAGTAGTAGTCGGGCGAGACGCGACCGGCCGCCGGGAAGGCGTTCTTGCGCCCGGACCAGAATCGCAACCGCTCGCGTTCCGATCCCGAGACGGCGATCGCGGTCGCACCCGTCTCGCGCAGGATGCGCTCGACCTGGTCGATTTCCTCGTCCACCTCTTCCGCAGTGCCGTCGGCTTCCGCCAGCAGAATCGCTGCGGCGGACAGATCGTAGCCGGCGTTGACGAAGGGCTCGACGGCCGCCGTCGCCTTGCGGTCCATCATTTCCAGCCCAGCGGGGATGATTCCGGCGGCGATGATGGCGGCCACCGCATCTCCGGCTTTACCCACATCGTCGTAGGAGGCCATCACCACCCGTGCCACCTGGGGACGCGGCAGCAACTTGACGAGCACCTCGGTAACCACCAGGAGCAGCCCTTCCGAGCCGATCGCCACGGCCAGCAGGTCGAGGCCCGGAGTGTCGAGCGCCCCGCTTCCAAGCTCTATCGCCTCACCGTCGATCGTGTAACCGCGGATACCCAGAACATTGTGGACGGTGAGTCCGTACTTCAGGCAATGCACGCCTCCGGAGTTCTCCGCGACGTTGCCGCCGATCGTGCAGGCGAGCTGCGATGAGGGATCGGGAGCGTAGTGCAGACCGTAGGGCGCGGCCGCTTCCGAAACTTCAAGGTTACGCACGCCGGGTTGGACACGGGCCGTACGCGCCACGGGATCAACCGCGATAACTCGATTGAGACGGGCAAGCGAGAGCACCACGCTGCACGGGTGTGGCATAGCTCCACCGGACAGGCCGGTCCCGGCACCTCTGGCAATCACCGGGACATCGAGCTTGCGGCAAGTCAGCAGCACGTCGCGCACCTGCGCCTCCGATCGCGGCATGGCTACTGCAATGGGAAGACGGCGGAATGCCGTAAGTCCGTCGCATTCGTACGGGCGCAATTCGTCTTCCTGGGACAGAACGCTTTCGCTCGGCAGGATGGCTCGGAGGGCCTCCACCACAGCATTGGCCTTGCCGGGCGGTAAACCTCGGGACGGATCACTCCAGGCAGGCTCGTCGGTGGGCGACCCGCCGGGAGGCTGCGGATTGGCCTGGCTGGCTTGGCTCATCGGGTGATCGTAACCGGTCAGGGCACTTCGCGGCACTTTCCTGTCGCGGTGGCCGCTGCTATATAGAGCGGCCCTCCCAACGGGCAAGACTGAAAACCCCCATGGTCCAAGACCCCCGCAAGGCCGTCGACTACGTCGTGATCGGTGCCGGCTCGGCCGGCTGCGTCGTCGCGAACCGGTTGAGCGCCGATTCGGGTCGCTCGGTGCTCCTGCTCGAGGCCGGGGGCTCGGACGATCACCTGCTGCTGAAAATGCCGCTCGCGTTTCTGAAGGCGATGTTCCAACCCCGGTTCGTCTGGAACTATCGCAGCGAGCCCGAACCGAATCTCAATGGGCGCAGCCTGTGGCTGCCGCGCGGGAAGTTGCTTGGAGGCACCTCATCGATCAATGGCATGTTTTATATGCGGGGTCACTCGAGCGATTTCGACACCTGGAAGGAGATGGGTTGTGAAGGCTGGGGCTATCGCGACGTGTTGCCTTATTTCAAGCGGATGGAGACGAGTTGGCGGGGCGCCAACCACTATCACGGGGACAGCGGACCGCTGAGCGTTGTGGCGATCGACACGAGCCGTCTCCTGCACGAGCCGCTCATGCAGTCCGCCGCCGCGGCCGGCTTTCGGGTGACCGAGGATTTGCACGGGGAATTCGAAGAAGGCTTCGCGCGCGGGGAAGCGACCATCGATCGGAAGGGGAGGCGTGCGAGTACCTCGCGTGCCTACCTCTATCCGGTGATGGCCCGCAGAAATCTCACCGTGGAGACGCATGCCCTCACCCATCGAGTGCTCATCGAGAAAGGTCGGGCCGTCGGTGTCGAGTATGTGCAGCACGATCAGCTGCAGCGCATATATGCGGAAAGGGAAGTCGTCCTCTGTGCAGGTGCCTACAATTCTCCTCAGATTCTGATGTTGTCAGGCATCGGTCCGGCGGATGAGCTGCGCGAACACGGTATCGCACCGATCGTCGACCTGCCGGGCGTGGGCGGGAACCTGTCGGAGCACGCCCGGGCACCGGTGGAATTCCAGGCCCGCCAGCCGGTCACCTTTCTGAACGAGCTGCGAGTCGACCGCGTTGCCGTGTCCGTGGCGCGTTGGGCCCTGTTCGGCTCGGGTGCGTTTGCCACTCAGATCAACAGTTGCAACGTGGTGGTGAGAACGTCGCCGGCGTTGCGGCAACCGGACGTCCAACTGATGTGCAATCCCATCCGGATGGATGCCAGGATGTGGTTTCCTGGCGTCGGAGCGCGTCAGGAGCATCGAATCACCTCCGATGTCGTCCTGTTGCATCCCCGCAGCCGGGGGCGGGTCAGGCTGCGTTCCGCGGATCCTCGCGATCCACCCAGAATCCATCTGAATCTTCTCTCAGAGCCGGCCGACATCGAAACGCTCATTCGAGGGATCGGCGCGGCACGGAACATCTATCGGACCCAGCCCCAGGCTGCTTTGACGGGCGCGGAGCTTCATCCGGGTGCGGAACTGACTTCAGCCGCGCAGCTCGAGCGCTACATCAGAGAGACGGCGGGCGTCACGCAGCATCCGGTCGGAACGTGCTCGATGGGAGTAGGACCCGAGGCAGTCGTGGATTTCGGGCTGCGCGTGCGCGGGGTCGAACGGCTGCGCGTTGCGGATGCTTCGATCATGCCGACCGTTCCCGGCGGCAACACGAATGCCGCGTGCATCATGATCGGAGAAAAGGCCTCCGATCTGATCGTGAGCTAAAGCGCGCGCAGACTCGATTCAGCGCAGAATGGCGAGCCGGCCCAGGTTCGCCTGTACGATCGGATCGCGGCACGCGGCATGTGCGTACCAGCGCCGGACGGCCTCGACGAGAGTTGTGCAGATGTCAACTGCGTCGTTGCCCTCCGAGTCGGAGCTTCTCGCGCGTTCAGTCGCGAATCGGCTAGGCGGCGTGCGCGCGAGACGCCTCATCCGCAAACGACGGAGCGCCTTCGCCGGCACACCCGCCTTGGATGCCTCGGAACTGACGCGCTCGCGCAGGGCGCGAGACACGCGCTCGGGGTCGACCCCGCGTGAGTCGCCGTCGGTTTGCAATGGACGGATCCAATCGGCGCACCATTTCCGGACGGCCTCAGCTGAAGCGTGCAGTCGAGGTTCGGCGAGGGCCACGGCAATGTCGGGAAGGTCCAGCGAATCGCGCATCGCGGCTTCCCAGCTTTGCTCATCCAGCAGCTGCTCGATGTCGGCGAGGTAAGTGGTCAGCATCTTCGAGCTTGACGGGCGTACCTGCGAGCTCGAGATCAGGATGGCTGCGTTAACAGGAGCTTCACGCTCGTGAGCGTGGGGGTCGTGCATGCGTGTTCCTCAACGTTGAGCCTTCTGTTGGGTCCTGCTCGCGACTCGACGCTTCGTGCGCCGCGACGTGCCGCGAGGCTTGTCCGTACGTACGGCACGAGCTTTGCGTCTGACGCGTTTCCATGTTTTGCGTGCGGAGGCGGCCAGCCTCCGAGCCCGTCTCGATTCGCGCTTGGCTTCCTTCAATCGCTTGCGCGCACGCTTCAGCTCTTCTTTAGCAATGCGTACCCGCTGCTTGGCAACCTCGGACTGCAACCTTGCGCGCTCGACGGGCTCAGCCGGCGCCTCCGCTGCATCCGCGGGTCGTGCGATCCCTGGCGATGTTTTTTCGCTGCCTGTCTTTTTCATTTGCAGCCCGAGAGCTCAGCCGGTCGAAGCGGAGTCTCACACATGCGCGGAACCGATGCCACCGTGCCCGACACCCGCGCGCACAGCGTGCTTCAGCTGCGGCGTGTCACTTATCCACAAAACATGTGCATAAGTGTGTGGACAGCCGCCGGTATGAGGCACAAAGACGTAATGCAGGCAACGACTTGCGTCGAACTGCTCGATCTTTCGCCAGCACCGCAGCTGGGGCCGGGGATGGTTCAGGCAGCTCCGCGCGTGGATGCGGGAAGCATCGTGGCCGTTACCCTGTTGCGTCCGGAGTTCTTGCTGCGGTATAGGGCCGCGTCGGCGACCTTCAGCAGCCGATCCGGAATCTTTTTCTGATTCGAGGGCACGCGATCCAGACCGCACAGTCCGAAGCTCGCGGTCACTTCGATCTTGCGCTTCTGAAACTCGAAATGAGTCCCGGCGACGCACGCGCGCAGCTTGCGCGCGACATCCAGTGCCTGGTCGTAACCGGTTTCGGGCAACACGATGGCGAATTCCTCGCCGCCGAGGCGCGCGACCCAATCGACGCCGCGTCGCAGGGCAACTTGGAGCCGGGCACCGAACTGCCTCAACACCTCATCGCCGCCGGCGTGACCAAGAGTGTCGTTCACGGATTTGAAGAAGTCGATGTCGCAGAGAATCAGCGACAGCGCGCGTCCGTATCTGGCTGCGCGCTCCACTTCGCGCGGAAAATGTTTGCTGAAGAATCGTCGGCTCGCGACGCGGGTCAGATCGTCGGTCGTGGAGAGCTCGCGGTTCTCGATCAAGACGATGCGCAGTACCGCCTCGAGCTCCGCGATGCGGCGCGCCGCCCCGATTCGGGCCGACATCTCCGCGTCAGACACACGGCGGCCGACGCACTCGTCGGCGCCCGCGGTCAGGCCCGCTTGTCGTTCGTCGGACTCGTCCAATTCCGATACGTACACAATGAAAGCCGCGCGCTGCGTGCTGCGGGCGCGCACGTTGCGAACGAGCTCGAGGCTGTCGGTGATGACTACCGGGCGAAAATCGTCATCGAAGCGTTTGAGCGCCTCGGCATGGTCCGCGACCGTTTCGATGTCCAGGACCTCGACCGAAATATTTCTCTCGAGCTTCGCCTGCAGGCTCGGATCGTAGATCGAGAGCAGCCCGCGAGGCGGCGGCAGCACACGCAACATGACGGCAATGGTGGCGGTCGTGTCGTCCTGGATCGCCGGCGGTTTCTGTGCTCTCCGCTCGAGCACCCGCTTGATGACGGTGGTTTGTCCCCCCGTGCGCATGGATCGACCCCGCAAGTCTCCGATCTGAAAAAGGATATGGCCCGCTCCACCTGGTTGCCAATGTACCTAAAACGCCAGCGAGACTAT
>FTEO01000796.1_pt1 | contig 26700 bp, 22 predicted proteins | sample 1640211 | NCBI WGS metagenome assembly FTEO01 (sample SAMEA3914816, study PRJEB12502) | metagenome | biome: forest; material: soil | place: USA | collected 2011-09-16 | depth 0.3 m | reverse complement strand
GGCATGACCGGCGTGTCCTATCTCACGGCGATTCAATGGCAGGTTGCGCCGCTGCGGCCCTCGCACCTCGCTGCCATCAACCCGTTCGAAGGCTTCAGCGACTGGTATCGCGAGTTCGCCCACCACGGCGGGATTCCGGAAACCTCTTTCCTGCCACGCGGCAGTGGCAACCTCAAGTGGTCGACCACGCGCACGGAAGACACGCCGGCCAACGTGGAGGCGCATCCGTTGTACGACGCGTACTGGGCCAGCAAGGAATGCGATCTCGAAGCGATCGATCTGCCGGCGTACGTGGTGGCCAGCTGGTCGGATCACGGGCTGCACACCCGCGGCACGCTCGAAGCCTACAAGCGCATGCGCTCGAAGCAGAAGTGGCTCGAAGTCCACGGGCGGAAGAAATGGGCGTATTACTACGAGCCCGCGCACGTGGAGAAGCAGCAGCAGTTCTTCGATCACTTCCTGAAGACGCCCGGCACCACGGTGCCCGCGTGGCCCAAGGTGCTCATCGAAGTGCGTGAGCGCGCCAACGTGGGCGAGTTTCGCGCGGAGCAGGAATGGCCGCTCGCACGCACCGAGTTCCGCAAACTCTATTTGGACGCGAATCGCGGCACGCTCGCCGATGCACCACTGCCTTCGCAGGCGGAGGCGCGGTATGAACCGCTCAGTCCGGACGGGCGCGCGGTGTTCGATTGCACGTTTGCGCAGGACACAGAGCTCACGGGCCACATGAAGCTGCGCCTGTGGGTGGAAGCGGTAGGCGCGAACGACATGGATCTGTTCGTCGCCATCCAGAAGCTCGACCGGCACGGCGAGTACGTTCCCTTCGTGTTCTACGCCATGCTCGAGAACGGCCCGGTAGCGCTCGGCTGGCTGCGCGCAAGCCATCGGGAGCTCGACGCCGCACGCTCGCGGCCCGAGCAGCCATTCCACCCGCACGAGCGCGAGCTGAAACTTTCGGCCGGGGAGCGCGTGCCGGTTGAGATCGAGATCTGGCCGTCCTCCACGCGCTTTCGCGCTGGCGAGCGGCTGCGGGTGGTGGTGCGAGGGCAGGACGTTCAGCAGGAAGGCCTGCCGAACGCGCCATTCGCGCGCCACGAGCGAACGGTCAACCAGGGCACTCACGTCATTCACGCCGGCGGGCCGTACGATTCGTATCTGCTCGTCCCGGTCATTCCCGAAGCGCCGAGGCCGCCCTAGCCACCCCACGCATGGTCGCCTTTACGGAGAACGATTTTCGCGGCTACATCGCCGCCTTCAACCGAAACGACTTCGAGGGTTTCGGCGCGTACTACGCGGACGACATCGTGTTCGGCGGGCGCGGCGGGCTGTTCCGCAATCGCGAGGACGTGCTCGATTTCTATCGCATGGTGAAGAGGCGCATTCGGCACACCATCACCGTGCGCGGCCTGGTGCTCGGCGAGCGCGGTCTCGTTGCCGACATGGAAACGGAGATGCACGCGCTCGAGGACTGGCCGGACTTCATGAGCGGCCCTTTGCGTCGGGGAGAGACCGTCCGTTCGCAGAGCTTCGTGTGGTATGAGCTCGAGAAGGGTAAGTTCGCGCGCATCCGCTCGGCACACTGCCGCCGGCTCGCCACGGACGAAGTGGTGACGGACGTGCGTGTGGCTCCGGGCCAGGGCATGAGCGTGGACCGGTTTAGTGGTTACATCGACGCATTCAATCGGGACGACTACGCGGCGTTCGGTGACTACTACAGGGATGACGTCGTGCTCGAGGTCGCCGGCAAGCACACGCTGCGCGGCCGGCAGGCGATCTTCGACTTCTACAAGACGGTGAAGTCATGCACGCGTCGGGTGATCCAGGTGAACAAGCTCATCCCGGCCGGCAATCAGCTCGCGGCGGAGCTGCAGTCTGAATTTCTCGCACTGGCCGATGCACCGGATTTCGCGGCGGGACCGATGAGCAAGGGCGGCCGCATGTTTATCAACACATTCGTGTTGTACGAGCTCACCGACGGGAAGTTCTCACGCATTCGCTCTGCGGAGCTGCGCAAGATCAATCGGCCCTGAGACTCCCGGTCGCTGCGCCACGGACCAGATCGAGCAGCGCGCCCGCATCCGTCGGCTGCTGATCACCACGCCAGGCCACATGTTGATCCGGCCGACTCAACAGCAGCTTGTGTCGGTATTCCGTGGCGGGCTCGCGCGTCCGAACATCCAGCACATCGACTGGCATCTGGCGTTCAGCCGCGGCGCGCGTCAGCGCGGATACATCCATTGACGCGTCGAAACGCAACAGCGTGTAGTTGCTCCCCATCGCGTCGTAAAGCGAACGGCCATCCGCAAGCCACACGTGCGGAGTCCGGCATCCCGGCACGGTGGAGGGCGTGTAGTCGTGCATGGAATAGTGCGGTTGCGGCTCGCCGTCGTACGCGATGATCGGCGACGCATCGTAGAAGTATCCGAAGTTGAGGCCGGCACACGCGAACTGTTGCACGTTGAGCTGGTACGCGGCCTTGCCCACGCGAGCGCGGGCCGCTGCACCTGCGGGCGAGTCTTCTTCCAGCTCGGGCGGCAGATGAGTGCGCTCGCGGATCGCGCCTTCCGCGTGTTTCATGGCGAAGCGCGACACCTGATCCGTGATCGGCAATCGCTCGCGCTGATACGCATCGAGAATGGCTTCAGGCGCCCAGCCCTTCAGATGTGCCGCGAGCACCCACGACAGGTTCATCGCGTCCGCAATGCCGGCGTTCATGCCGTAGCCCGCATAGGGCACCCACAGGTGAGAGGCGTCTCCGCAGATGAACACGCGCCGGTCGCGCAGGAAGTTGGCGACGAGTCGCCGGCCGATCCAGTCTTCCTTTGCGAGCAACTCGTATTCGAAGTCACTGCCCACGCCGAGTAGCGCGCGGATGCAGCGGTCGCGGTCCACCGATTCGAACTCCTGCTCGTGAGGGAGCAGGTAGTTGTGGATGAGCCAGCGTTCCTCTCCGTCGATCGCGACGAGGTTGCCGGCGCGCTCCGGGTTGTAGAGGTAGCTCATCCACGCGCGTGGCGGTGTGATGCGGCCGAGAAGCGCGGGCGCGCGGATGTAGCTCGATTGCACCCGCTGGATGACTTCGTCGCCCATCAGCTTCGCGCCGATCTCGCGTCGGATGGCGGAACGGCCGCCGTCACAGCCGATGAGGTATTGGCACTCGAGCGTGAATGCGCGGCCTGTGTCGAGCTCCTGTGCTGTGACGTGCACGCTGTCGCCATCCTGGCGAAACGACTCCACTCGCGCCCGGTTGATCACGGTGAGGTTCGGCATCTGCGTGGCATGCCGGAACAGGATGGGCTCGAAATAGATCTGATTGATCCGATGCGCAGGTTCAGGCGTTGGCCACTGCGTGTCCGGCCCGTCCGTCGCGGTGTATCGATGCTCGCGCGACGGAATGGGAATGCGCGTCAGCTCGTAGCCGGTAGCGCGCGTGCGGAACACCACGTCGTTCGGATAGTCGACCGGCAGCCCCGCGTTGCGCACGGCCTGCACGAGTCCGAGGCGACGGAAGATCTCCATCGTCCGTGCGGAGATGTGATTGCACTTCACGCTGGGCGGCTCGCCCGCGAACCGCTGCTCGATCACGGTGACGTCAATGCCGCGCCAGGCGAGGTCCATGGCTAGACACAGCCCCACAGGGCCGCCTCCCACGATGGCGACCGACACGGCCTTGCGTTCGATCATCCGGCGATTATGCGCGATGTCAGGTCAGCGCGGGCACGAGACGCAGTCGTGTGATCTCGGAGGGGACACCGAGTCGCTGCGGCGGCCCCCAGTAACCCGTACCGCGGCTGGTGTAGACCCAAAGGTCGTTGAGGCGATGCAGCCCTGCGGTAAACGGCTGTTGCAGGCGCACGAACAGATTCCACGGCCAGAACTGGCCGCCATGCGTGTGGCCGGAGAGTTGCAGGTCAAACCCAGCCGCCGACGCGGCCGTTGCAGAGCGCGGCTGATGGGCGAGCAGCAGCTTCGGGCCGATGCCGGCCGGCGCACCGGCGAGCGCGGCCTGCGGATCGCTCCGCTGAGCCGGATCGAACTGATGGGCGCTGTGGTCGGTGACACCTGCCACGATGAGCGGAGAGCCATCGTGATCGAGCACCACGTGCTCGTTCGTCAGCACCTTGAGGCCCAGGCGCTTGAGCTCCACCCGCCAGGCGGGCTCGCCGGAATAGTACTCATGGTTGCCGGTGACGAAGTAAGCGCCGTGTCGGGCAACCAGCCGTGCGAGCGGAGCGGTGTGCGGCCACAGCTCGCTCACGCTGCCATCGACGAGGTCCCCGGTGACGGCAATCATGTCCGCATTGAGCTTGTTCACCGCGTTGACGATGCGGTCCACATAGCCGCGGCGGATGGTCGGCCCGACGTGGATGTCGCTGATCTGCGCGATGATGAAGCCATGAAGGCCGATCGGCAGATTGGCGAGTGGCACGTCCACATGCACCACGCGCGCGCGGCGCCGCGCAACAACGAATCCGATCAGCGTCGCCAGCACGGCGAGCGCCAGCACCGCGACAGCAGACCGTGCTGCAAAAGATGTTTCAATCGAATGCGGCAGCAGCAGCGCACCGAATGCGAGCACGATGTCGCGCAGCAGAGTCAGCACGAACACGGAGGAGAACAGGCCCATCGCCAGCGAGCCCGCCCATGCGAGTCGTTCAGCGAGCGCCCGGTAAGGAATGAAGCGCGCCACCACGGTGAGCGGAATCAGCACCCAGGAGAGAAACACCGCTGCAACACCGATGAGGCGACCTGTGTGGTCTACGGGCAGATCGCCCAGCAGGCGCAGGCCGATATAGAGATGCAGCACGAGGAGGAGGCTGCATGCAATCAACAGGGGTCGGTATCTGCGCATCGTTTGATTGTGGCAGAACGCCATCGCGAAACCTGCTCCCTGCCGAACCACTCGCAGGTCCCTCTTTCGGGAGATTCGGACTACGGCGTGTTCGTACGGGCCCGCAGCGTGGGCGCTGATCCGGGGAGGGCGACTCCGCTTGCCGGGACGGCGCAAGATCGCCGGCACTCAGGATCTGCCTGGCGCGGCAGGGCCCGGGCGCATACGCCGGCCGGGAACGTGGATTGCGGAGCGGGACGTTCGGCGAGTGCCAGCGGTCGACGATCGCATACCAACAAAGTGTGAAGGAGGCTCGATCCATGAATGCATTTTTCAAGAGTGCCGCGGCAGCAGCGGTGCTGGTCTCGGTTTTAGGGGTGGCGAATGCGAAGGACGTGATGGTCAAACTGACGGGCGCCGAGGAAACCCCGGCCGTCACCACCTCCGCGGCCGGCATGGGCAAGATCACCGTCGGGGACGACATGACCGTCAAGGGGTCCATCAAGACCACCGGCCTGATGGGCACCGCGGCCCATATCCACCTCGGTGAGCCCGGCAAGGCCGGCCCGCCGATCATCACGCTCACGAAGTCCGGCGATGACACCTGGACCGTGCCGGAAGGCTCGAAGCTCACCGCAGACCAGTACGCCGCGTTCAAGGCCGGCAACCTGTATGTGAACGTGCACAGCGCCGATCACAAGCCGGGCGAGATTCGCGCCCAGCTCAAGCCCTGAAACGAAGCGGATGTACTGATGAAACGCACCAGCCTGTTCGGGTAAACCCGGGCAGGCTGGTCGCGCAGAGCGCGCTAGCGGATAGCCAGGCGCCGCTAGCTGATAGTGAGTGCGAGCGTGCCCGCGGGGCTCGAGCGCAGATCGACGCCGGTTGTCCCGGGCTGGCGGCTGAACGTACCCGTCGGGTCGTTCGAATTCCAAACCCACACTTCTGCGTAATACACGCCGGATGTACTGCCGCCGGGGATGTTGCTCACCGTGAGTGTGCCCGTCGCCTGTACGAGCAGTGAGTCGAGCGCCGTCACCGAAACGATGGCGCCCTCATGCGTGACGACGAGCGCGCCTTTGTCGTAGCGGCCCGGAGCCGACACGGTGAGGGTTGCCGTGACCGTGCCCGAGGTGGCCGATGACGGAACGTTGACGGTGGGTCCGGTAAAGGTGACTGCGGTGGTGGTGTCAGTGGCAGGCGCGATGGTCGCACCGAAAGTGCCGTCTCCATACACGGGCGCTGAAGCAGCAACGCGGTACGCGCCCGTGCCTTCGGCAGGGGCTCCTGTGCTGAGGGTGACGGCTCCGGACGAGTACGTACCGAAAGCGATGTTGCCCGTGGCGAGGCTCCGGTTGTCCGCGAACAGGCCGCTGAGCGGATCGACCGGCCGCTCCTCGATGACATACGGAATCTCGCTCGATCCCGAGATCGTTTGATAGAAGGCGACGCGTGCGCCGCGCGGCGCAACGGGACTCGCTGCGTCGACGTTCACCGGGTACGGAGTTGCCGCAGCCAGGACGAGATTGCTGAGCGACGCTGTTGTGGCCGTGGAAGGAGTACCGGACGCAATGGGCACGGCCTTGATGATCACCGTCTGCACGTTCGGCCCGTGTATGACGAGGTCGTACGTCGTGGGCGCGGCGCTATCCGTGGGGAACGGATAGAGGATGAATGTGCCGTCGGAGCTCACCGGCGCGCTCATGACAGGGACATTGCGCGTGCCGTCGGCGTTCGGCTTCTCTGCCGTGACCTGAATGTCAGGCCGCCCGATGTTCGTGTCCGACACGATCGCGGTGATGCCGATCTGGCCGCGAATGGTCCCGGCGTTCGCAAGGTCCTGACCGGTGAGCGTCGGGCTCAGCACGTAGCCCGGCTTGTCGCTGAAGCGAAACGGCGCGATGTCGCTCGCCGCGTTGAAAACCACTGATGCGCTCGCCGTGATGGCGGTGTTGAGGTCGGTGGCGCTCGAGCCCGTGGTGGTCGATGTGATTGTCGAAGTGGTGGTTGTCGGCGTTGTAGTCGTGGTCGTCGGGGTGGTGGTGCACCCATTGAGACTCGCTTCGGTGGACGTGCAGGTGTTGTTCGAGCTCGTCGTCGCGGCGGAAGCCGAACCGAGCGCGGCGAGCAGGGCGGTGGAGGGCGTCAGGACTTTCAACTGGAACGGGATGCCGACCCCCTGCGCCGCATTCGGTACGGCAAGGGGAAGTTGTTGCGCAGTGCCGGTGCTATCGAAGTAGTCGACTTCGTTGTTGAACTGGGCGCCCGCGGTCTCTGCCGCATTCGTGAGCGTAGCGGACGTGTCGCTCAACACGAGCCGCAACTGATTGTAGGTCGCCGGGGGCAGCGGCAGCTTGCTCGCGAATTCGGAGAGCGTTCCGCTCGTGAGGCTGACCAGATCGAACGTAAAAGGGCTGGAAAGCGGGAACTTGAGCCAACCCGCATCTTCCGGTGCGGCTGTGGCGCTGGTGTTGACCCAGACTTCCGCCACGGTGACGTACACGTGGGAATACTGCGCGGGAACGTTCGCTGTGGCCGACACAGCAACGCTGCTTGTGCAGCCAGCGAGGGCGGAGCAGGCCAACACGAGGAGCGCGGCGGCGGCGCGCCAGCTCCGCATTATCGTTACGAGACTTCCCATGCGCCCACTCCCTCATCGGCTCGACATCGTCTGGCTTCAGACTATGCCGTACAACGCGAGTTCAGGGCGAATGGTTGCAAATCGTAGAGCTCCGCCGCGCGTGGGCGCGCGCGGCGGGTGTCGGCATCCTGCGTCAGATGACGCGGGTCTGACTACTTGGCGCGCTTCGCCGTCAATTCTTCCTGCGCCATGCCGGCCACGTCGCGCGAGAACTTGATCTCGTCTGCTGAGACCACCTTGCCGGTATAGGTGATGCGGATGGCGTTGCCCTGGAAGTTCAGGTTCTCGACGAACGAGACCTTGTCGCCATCGACCTTGCCGTCGACCAGATCCGACTCGCCGTTGGCCGACTTCGCTTTGCCGGTGAGCGCAGCGCCTTTGACTGCGAACGTATACGTGTATTCCTGCTTCCCGATCTGCGTGTCGAAGGAGGCTTTCCAGGTGCCGGAAATATCTGCTGCATGCGCGATGAGCGGCAGCAGCGTGAGCGCGAGGACGGTCCCCAGTAGTTTGATGCGATTCATGTGACTTCCTTTGTTCTTGTCATCGTCTGTTTGTGACGCATCGGGCCGGTGCCCGTACGCGCGACTATACGCCTGTGTAGCCGGCGTCGTCACTCGAGGAGGGGCGGCTACTCGTACCGCAGAGCGAGTATGGGCTTCGCGCGTGCCACGGAGTAGCAATGCGCACAGACCGTCACCAGCGCCACCAGCAGTGCGAGGGCCGCAGAAGCAACGAAGGGCCATGGCGTGAGGTCGATGTGATACGCGAAGCCTGCGAGCCAGCGGCTCATCAGGTACGCGCTCGCAGGCCACGCGATGAGCGTTGCCCACAACACGGGCTTCGTGAATTGCCACACGAGCAGCCAGACGATCTGGTTGGTGTCAGCGCCCATGGCCTTGCGAACCCCGATCTCCTTCGTGCGGCGATCTGTTGTCGACGCGGACAGCCCGATGAGCCCGAGGCACGCCAGCAGGACGGCCACACACGCCATGACGCCGAACCCTTGAGCCAGGCGCAGCATCGCGAGATAAAGGTTCTGGATGTAGTCACTCAGGAAGAAGCGACGCATCGGCTCGGCTTCGCCGGTCTGCGTCCAGAGCCGGTCGATCGCGTTGAGTGTTGCGGGGATCTCCAGCCCGGTGAGCTTCACGTCGATGAGCGCGAACGAGCGGGGGAGGATGAGATACAACGTCGGGCCCACTTCGCGCTCGACAGAGCTCAGCGAGAAGTCGCGAACGACACCGATGATCTCCCCCGGGCTGTCGGCAGCCCCGGTCACCGGCATGAACTGCCCTACGGCCGCGGCGGGCGAGGCGAAACCCAGGCGCTGCACCGCTCGCTCGTTGATGACAACGCGCCCCGCGGTGTCTTCCGCGTCGGCGGCCACGAAGAATCGCCCGGCGACCGGCGCGAAATCGTAGAGCTCGAGCCCGCCGGCATCGATCGATACGCTGCTGATCGCGGTCTGCGTTCCGTCCTTCAGCTTGAAGTTGGCGAAGCTCTCGCCATTGAGAAGCGACCAGCCCGCGCACGCCACGCCGCGCACACCCGGCAGCGTCTGCAACTCACTTTTCAGTGCAGACCGGCAGGGCGCTTGAATGATCAGATGCTGGTCCGTGCTGACGCGCAACGCCTCGCGCGTGGCGAATACACGTTGTTGATAGACGATGACCGCCGAGATCATGAGGACGATCAGCAGCGCAAATTGCAGCGTCACCAGCGCCTGGCGCGTGGAGTGCGTACCGCGCGCATTCGCCGCTGTGCCCTTGAGTACGCTTGCCGGCCGGAACGCCGACAGCACGAATGCGGGATAGACACCCGCGATGACACTCAGGACCAGCGCACCCATCACGAGCCAACCGATGAGCGTCGGATCGTGCCAGTAGTCGAATGTGGCTCCGGAATCCAGAAATGCGTTGACCGACGGCAGCGCCAGTTCGGTGAGCGCCACGGCCGCGCACGTGGCAAGCGACACGTAGAGGAAGGATTCGCCGAGGAACTGCAATATCAGCGTGCCCCGACTTGCGCCGGCGACCTTGCGCAGCATCACCTCGCGCGCGCGACGTGAGGCGCGCGCGGTCGAGAGATTGATGAAGTTGATGCACGCGATGAGCAGGATGACGAGCGGGATCGTCACGAAGATCGCGAAGCGGCCGCGTACGCCAGGGAACAGGCCCGGATGCAGATGCACGGCATCGAGGCGGACCAGCTCCAAGGTGGCGTTCAGGCCCGGCGGTCGCTGCGACCAGATGCTGTTCATGAACGCGGGCATGGCCGCCTGGAGCGGCTCGATCGATGTGCCTGGCGCCAGCCGAAGGTATGTACGCACGGAGATGAAGAAGCCGGGATTGTCCGCGGCGATTCGGTGCGCCGGGTCGTTGTCCGCGCGAGTGATCTCCGAGAACGAGGCGAGGCCCGAGGCCAGGATGCCGGACTCGAGGCTCGTGCCGTTGTGCGGCAGGTCTTCGATGACGGCCGTCACCGTCATGACGTGCTCGCCCGCGACGCGGAGGGATTCACCAATAGGCGCGTCGCGGCCGAAATACTTCCGGGCCACGGCGCGCGGAAGCACGATGCCATCGGGGCGGCGCAACGCCGTTGCGAGGTCGCCGGCAATTACGGGAAGCGTCAGCACGTCGAAGAAGTTCGCGTCCGCCCAGTACAGGCCTTCCTTCGCCGTGATCTGGCCGCGCTGCAGGGATACCTCCTGGAAGGCGATGCGCGTCGTGTCCTCGATTCCTCGGAATCGGAGCTTCAGCAGCGAGGCCACCGCGTTGTGACTCTCCGTGTCGTAGTTGGGTGGATGACCTTGCGGCAGGAGCACGGAGGCGGCGAGATACGTGCGTTCATATCGCGGGATGAACTGGTCGAAGCCGTACTGGTTGCGCAGTACGAGAACCATGAGCATTGCCGCGCAGATGCCGAACGCAAGCCCGGCGATGCTGATGGCGGCGTACAAGCGGCCGCGCGCGAGGTTGCGCAGCGCGGCAAGCAGATAGCTCCGGAACATCTAGGCGGCCAACAAAGTTTCGGTGACCACGCGCCCGTCCAGCAGTTTGATAGTGCGTTGAGCGAAACCAGCGTAAGCGAGCGAGTGCGTCACCATGACGACGGTGGTGCCGGCCTTGGCCACATCGGTGAGCAGTCCCATCACGGCATCGCCATTCGCTGTGTCGAGGTTGCCCGTCGGCTCGTCGGCCAGAATGACTTTGGGGTTCGACACCATGGCGCGCGCAATGGCCACGCGCTGCTGCTGTCCGCCCGAGAGCTGCTGCGGCAGATGGCGCGCGCGATGTGCAACGCCGACGCGCTCGAGCGCTTCGGCCACGCGGCGTTTGCGATCCGCAGAAGATACTTTCCGGTAGATGAGCGCCACGTCGACGTTCTCCGCGACCGTGAGATCGTCGATGAGATTGAAGCTCTGAAAGATGAAGCCCACCGCCGCTCGCCGCAGCGCCGTGAGTTTCTGCTCGGAGGCGCGCGCCACGTCTTCGCCGAAGAACTCGTAGACGCCGCTGCTCGGGCTGTCGAGCAGCCCCAGAATGTTCAGCAACGTCGACTTGCCGCAGCCGGAAGGGCCCATGATCGCGAGGAACTCCCCGGCGCCCACCTCCATGGAGATGCTGTCGAGCGCGCGCGTCTCGACATCCGTGGTGCGATAGATTTTCGAGATGTCGTTCAGCTTGAGCATATGGCGTCCTCAAATCCTGCAGCTAGTTTTCCAGGTCTATCCGGTCGATGTGTTCGAGGCCTGAATAGTCGGATGTGATCACGCGCTCACCGGCCACGAGGCGCGCCAGCACTTCCACCTGTTCGGCGTTGCGCCGCCCGATCTTGATGGGCCGGCGATGGGCGCTGTGGCCGTCCCGGGAAACCACGAAGATCCAGTCGCCGCCGGTGCGCTCGAGAAATGCGCCGGCGGGCAGGATTGTCGCCTCGAGATCCGCTCCGAGCTCGAGCTTCCCCTGCAGCGCCTGCCCCGGAAGCAATCCGTCCGGGGATTTTCCCTGGAACGCGAGATCGATGGTGAACGTCCCGTCCTTCACCTGCGGGTAGACGCGCATCACCTTGAGCGTCCACGTCCTGCCGCCGGCTTCCATGTCGGCCGTCTGGCCGTTCTGCACGCGCCCGAGGTAGAACTCATCCACGGCCGCCGCGAGCTTGTTGCCGGTGTCCGGGGTGATCTCCGCGAAGCGCTCGCCGCGATTGCGGTTCTCGCCGACTTTCAGATCCATTGCGGTGAGACGGCCGGTGGCGGGCGCACGCACGACGAGGTTGTCGAGCTTGCTGTGGGTGATCTTGAGGTCCTGCTGAAGCTTCTCGAGCTGGCCCTGGATCTGCGGAATCTGCCGCACGCGCAACTCCTCCTGCTTGCGGTTGCTTTCCGCCTGCATCGGTTGCAGCTTTTCGGCGTGATCGAGCTCGTCCTGCGTCGCATCCTTCACTTCGGCGGGCTCGAGCGCGCGCGCGGCGAGTTGTTTGCGCCGGACCATCGAGCGCTGCAGGCGAGTGATGTCGTAGTCGATCTGCGCCAGGGCCTTCTGGTTCGCGATGCGGTTTTGTTCGAGCTGCGTCTCGTAGGACTGCAGCTGCGTAATGGATTCGATGAGGCGGCCCTCGCGGTCGAGCACATCGAGCTCGAGCTCGGTGTTGCTGAGCTCGACCAGCGGCTGGCCTTCGGTCACCGTGTCGCCCGCTTGCGCGAGCACGCGCTCGACCCGCCCGCCCTCGAGCGCATCGAGGTAGATCGTATTGAGTGCCACCACTTTCGCGCGCAGCGGGACGAAGTCGTGAAACGCCCCGCGGGAGACATCCGCGATGGTGACGTTGGTCTTGGCCATGCGGACGCTGCGTTCCGCGGAGCCGAAGATCGCGACGGCGCCGGAGAGGGCGAGCACCACCACGCCGACGCCAATGCCGGCCTGGATCCACTGCTTCTTTTGCCACCAGGGCCGCAAGATCGGGCGGTCCATTACATGAGACATCGCAGGCTCCGGAAGATGTACGGCCAGTGTAAGCGCGTCTTCGGTTTGCAAAAACCATCCGCCAATCCATCACTTAGCCATTCCGTGGGCGGCCGTGACGAGCCGCCTTGTCCGGAATCGAACACTTTTGAAACCGGCGCGCGCCGCCGCGCACGCCGCTGTACGCTTTCGGCCATGAGTGACAGCGGTGCGGTGCTCGTGGTCGAAGACGATGCGGACGTACGGCGATCCGCGCGCATCGCGCTTGCGCCGCATGTGGAGCGAGTGGAGATGCTCGAGTCGGCCGAGCATCTCGAAACGACGCTCGACTCCGGGCCATTCGAGGTCGTGCTGCTCGACATGAACTTCGTGGCGGGCGAGCGGAGCGGGGCGGCGGGCTTGAATGCGCTGGGCCGCGTGCGCGCTCATGACGACACGCTCGCCGTGGTGTTGATGACGGCGTATGGCGGAGTCTCGCTCGCGGTGGACGCATTGAAGCAGGGCGCCTCCGACTTCGTACTGAAACCCTGGCGGAACGAGAAGCTCATTGCGGCAGTCAGTGCAGCCGCGAGGATCACCAAGGCTCGGCGCGCCGCCGACACCCTGCAGCTCGATGCGCTCGAGCGCGGGGCCATCGAGCGCGCGCTGGCGCGTCACGACGGAAATATCTCGCTGGCGGCCGCGGCGCTCGGGTTGAGTCGGGCCGCGCTCTACCGGCGGATGTCGAAGTATGGACTCTAGAATCACGCGGCCGCGGCGCCTCGCAGTGTCCATCGCGCTGCGCGCCGCGATCATTGGCGTGCTCGCCTACATCGTGGTCAGGCTGCTCGCGACCACACAGCTCTACGCCACAGCGTTCTTCGTTGCCGGTCTCGCCGCGCTGGCCGTCGCGGACCTGGCGCATCTCATCGGCCGGGCCGAGCGTTCAGCGGAACAGGATTTCGAGCGGCTCGCGGTGGAAGGCAGCGACATACCCGTGCATGCGCTGCCCCACCTACCGCCCTCGGCGGCGTCCGCTGATCGTGCCTCCAGCATTCTGAACGCAGCGCGCGCGGAGCGGCAGCAGCAGCTTGAGTACTTGCAGACGTTGCTGGATACCGTGGCGGCGGCGCTCATCGTTGCGGGTCATGACGGGCGCGTGACGCTCGCGAATCGCGCGGCGCGGACGCTCGCGGGTGTTTCCGTGGATCGGCTTGAAGAGATCGACTCGATCGGCGTGGCCGGCGCGCAGAGGCTGCTGGCACTCAGCGCCGGCGCACGCCAGATCGTGACGCTGGCCGACGGCCGGCAGATGTTCGTGTCGGTCTCCCAGTTCATGACGCCGGGGCGCGAGCCGCGGCGGTTGATTTCTCTCCAGCGCATCGCCGGCGAGCTTGATGCGGTGGAACTGAAGGCGTGGCAATCCATGGTCGACGTGCTGGCGCACGAGATGATGAACTCGCTCACTCCGATCTCCTCGCTCTCGGAAAGTCTCGAGATGCTGTTGCGGGATGCGAATGCGGTCAGCTCCACGGACGAAGTGGCGGGCGCGCTCGAAGCCATCAAGCGGCGCAGTCTCGGGCTCATGGACTTCGTGGAACGCTATCGCACCGTGGCGGAATTGCCGGCGCCGAAGCTGCAGCGGGTGCGCGCGGACCAGTTCCTGTCCGGCATTCATCGATTGCTCGGGCCGACGTTCAAAGAAAAGCGCGTCGCGTACAGCAGCTCGGTCTCGCCGGAGAACCTGTCTTTCCTCGGCGATCCGCAACTGCTCGAGCAGGCGGTGATCAACCTGCTACGCAACGCCGCGGATGCCGTCGCCGACGCCGCTCAACCGCAGATCGATGTCGTGTGTCGGCTTCAGGACGGCCAGATGGTCATGACGATCTCCGACAACGGATGCGGTGTGCCGGACAGCCGGCGCGCGCAGATCTTCGTGCCGTTCTTTACGACGAAGCCGGGTGGCTCGGGCATCGGGTTGAATCTGGCGCGGCACGTGGCGCTGGGCCACGGCGGGCACCTCGATGTCCGCGCGAACCAGCCTCAGGGCGCAGTATTCACGCTGATCCTGCCCGCGGCCGCTTAGTCCCCGCGGCTATTCCGTTGCCCACGACGCAAAAAAAGTAACGGCGCGCTTAAAAATCTCTGACTGGTGCGGCGGACTCTCGCTGCCTATCGTCGGCTGAGGCATGGGGCCCTGCGGAGATCGTCATGGCGATGGTGTCGTTGCGGCAGCTGCTCGATCACGCGGCGGAACACGAGTACGGCGTGCCCGCCTTCAACGTGAACAACATGGAGCAGATCCACGCGATCATGCGGGCGGCCGATGAGACCGACAGCCCGGTGATCCTGCAAGCCTCCGCGGGCGCGCGCAAATACGCGGGCGAGGCATTCCTGCGGCATCTGGTGCTCGCCGCGGCCGAGACCTGGCCGGACATTCCGATCGTGCTGCACCAGGATCACGGCTCGGGTCCTGCCGTGTGCCAGGCCTCCATTCGCTCGGGCTTCACGAGCGTCATGATGGATGGCTCGCTGAAGGAAGACATGAAGACGCCCTCGAGCTACGACTACAACGTCGAGGTGACGCGCAAAGTCGTGGAGATGGCGCATTCGGTCGGCGTCTCCGTGGAGGGCGAGCTCGGATGCCTCGGGTCGCTCGAAACGGGCGAGGCCGGCGAAGAGGACGGCGTGGGCGCAGAGGGCACGCTCTCGCACGATCAGCTGCTTACCGACCCCGGGCAGGCCGAAGACTTCGTGAAGCGCACTGGCGTGGACGCATTGGCCATCGCCATTGGTACCTCCCACGGGGCGTACAAGTTTTCGCGCCGGCCCACCGGAGACATCCTCGCCATCGATCGCATCAAGGAGATTCACCGCCGTATTCCGAACGTGCACCTGGTGATGCATGGCTCATCCTCGGTGCCGCAGGAGTGGCTCACGGTCATTCGCGAGAACGGCGGCGAGATGAAGGAGACCTACGGCGTGCCGGTGGAAGAGATCCAGGAAGGCATCCGGAACGGCGTGCGCAAGGTGAACATCGACACGGACATCCGGCTTGCGATGACGGGCGCCATGCGGCGCACGCTCGCGCACGACCGTGCGGAATTCGACCCCCGTAAAGCGTTCAAGGATGCGACGGCGGCGGCGCAGGGCGTGTGCAAAGCACGATTCCTCGAGTTCGGCTGCGCCGGGCGTGCCTCGCAGATCAAGCCGGTACCGCTCGAGAGCATGGCGCGCGGCTATCGCGCGTCCTGAAAGCTTCGCAGTAGCCTTCCGGGCCGCGCCCCGCCGCGCGGCTCGAGTTTGAAAGCTGTGACCGAACAGGCATTCTCCCCGCTCGACGCCGCGTGCGTCGGCTGAGAACATGCGCTCGGGAGCAAAGGGCGGGTTCAATGAAGACTGCGGTGCTGTTTGGTGGGATGAGCGAAGAGCGGGATGTATCGATTGCGAGCGCCGCGCAGATTGTTCCGGTGTTACGGGGTCTGGGTCACGAAGTGTTCACGGTGGACACGGCGACCGGCCGCCTGTCCGGCTCCGCCGAGCAGAAGCTCCTGGCCACAGGCGTAGCGCCTGAGCCGCCGTCTTCCAGTGAAATCGCGAAGATGCGCGGAGGGGCAACGGCCCTGTCGGCCGCAGCATTCGATATTCGCGACGCGGACGTGGTGTTCCTCGCGCTTCACGGCGGTGCGGGCGAAGACGGCCGCATCCAGGCGATGCTCGATCTCGCGGGCCTTGCGTACACCGGCAGCAATCACATCGCGAGCGCTGCCGCCATGGACAAGGACATGTCCAAGCGCCTGTTCCGTTCGGTGGGCGTGCCGACGGCGGACTGGCTCATGTCTCCCGCTTCCGCGGATGCCGTCGAGCGGACGCTGGGCTTCCCCGTGGTCGTCAAGCCAAACAAGCAGGGCTCAACTGTTGGGCTGAGCGTGGTGCGCGAGGCATCGCGACTCGCGGCAGCGCTCGACACGGCGCATCGTTACGACGATGAAGTGATGATCGAGCGGTTTATTCCCGGGCGTGAATTCACGGTCGGGATTCTCGAGGGCCAGGCGCTGCCAGTCGGCGAGATCATCGTTCCGGGCGAAGTGTTCGACTACCAGTCGAAGTACCAGGCCGGCGGGGCGCGCGAAGTCTTTCCGGCGGAGATTCCGCCTGCCGAAGCCGAGCAGATGCAGGATTACGCGCAGCGCGTGCACGCCGTGCTGAAAATGGGCGTCTACAGTCGCGTGGATTTCCGCCGCGACCGTGACGGCGCGGTCTGGTGCCTGGAAGCGAACTCATTGCCGGGCATGACCGCCACGAGCCTGCTGCCGCAGGCCGCGCGTGCGGCGGGCATTCAGTTTCCCGAGCTGCTGGAGCGCATCTGCCGGGGCGCCGTGAAGAAGCGCTGACGTTTCGTCAGCCGTCCCGCAGCGCCGCCTTGTGCGCGATGAACATCTCGCGCAGTGAAATGGGCGCGCGGCCGAGCACGTTCAGTACATCGTCCGACTTCACCGCGAAGTAGCCTTCGCGGATACCGCGCTCGTATGAGGCAATGTCATCGATGGACGACGTGCCAACGCCGGGCGTGAACATGCCTTCCTGGTAATGCTTCGGTACGCCGACCGCTGCCAGCATGGCTTCCATTTCGGCGTCGCTCACGATCGTGTATTCGACAGGGCGGCCATCCACCTCACTCGCGATGCGCGCCACGTCCCGGAACGACAGGAGGTCGGGACCGGTGAGCTCGTACGTCCTGCCTTCGTGTCCGGCCTCGATGAGCACTGTGGCGGCGACGGCGACGCAATCCCGCTTGGCGACGAATCCGATGCAGCCTTCGCCGCTGCTCGTAATCCATTGGCCTGAAGCGAGCGCGCGCGGAGCAATCTGGTGGAGTGGCGCTTCGATGTAGAGACTGTCCCGCAGAATGGTGAACGGCAGGCCGCAGTCCTTCAGCACCTGTTCCGTGCGCAGATGATCCGGGATAACGAGGGCGGGATTATCCGGATGTGCGCCGCCGCTGGACGTGTACGCGATGTGGCGGACGCCCGCGGTAACCGCCGCCTTGATGGCGCGCGTGTGCTGCTCGGCGCGGCGGCCGACGCTCAACGTGCTGATCAGAAGCATCCGCTCACCGCCCCGGAACGCCTCGACAAGCGTTTCCGGCTTGTCGAAATCCCCGGCTCGCACCTGCGCGCCGCGCGCGGCGAGATGGGCCAGCGTCGCGGGCTTGCGGGTGACGAGGATCAGCTCCGACGCCGGCACGCGCTGGAGCAGCACGTCCGTCACCATGCGGCCGAATTGCCCCGACGCCCCGGTGACGATGATGCTCATGATTCCTTATCGCCGTTTGCGCGAGAGGTACGCCGCGAGCGCGTTCAGGTCGGCATCGGTGATCTCGGTCTTGCGGAACGGCGGCATCACATTGACTCCATTGCGGACGAAGAAGCGGACGAGCTCGGGTGTGAGATCCTTCCGGGCCTCGAGCATGGCAGGTTTGGTGCCGTTGTACTTCACCTGCAATGCCGTGGTGCCGGGTCTCGTGGGCCCATCGCCATGGCAGGCCGTGCACCAGTACTGAAAGACGTCGTGGCCTTTCTGGATGGCGACCTCGTCCGCGGCGTGCGCGGATAGCGTTACGGTCGTCGCGAAAACCGCTGCCGCTGCGAGAAACGGCGCCCGTCGACTGCGGTTCACGTGCGGTTTCCCCTCAGATGTTTGGGCCAGATGCCGTAGCGGCCCGCCGAAAGAATTCCGTTGGGATCGACCGCGTCCTTGATCGTCTCATGCAGGCGGCGCAGGGCGTGGTCGTTGAAGGAGTAGGCGGCCATGCAATCGTCCATGAACGCCGGGGCCGTGCGGTATTCGCCCCAGCCGTGGTCGGCCGCGAGCTTGATCATGCGGCGGAACGTCTCGCGGTTCTTTTTGTTTACCGCGGGATCCCGCACGACCGGGAAGCCGTAGATCTGCACGAACGTGCGTGGATGATAGGACTGCGGCAGCGGCACGCCGAGCGGTTGCACGCCCCATTCCTTGAATGCTTCGGTGAAGACCTTCTGGCACTCGAACACGGCTTCCGCGGACATGGGAATCACCGGCGAAAACCACACATGCCCGTCGAACGGAGTGGGATTGGTGGGTGAGCGCGCGCCCATGCCGAAGGCGAGGAGGCTTGGCACTCCGAACGAGGCGGGATCCAGCGTCTCGCCAGCCTGTTCATCCGTCAGCGGGAAGCGAATCAGAGGCTCCTCTTCGAACGTGGCGCTCGGCACAGCCGCGAGGAATTTCTGCTTCGCGTATTCGAACTGCGCGTTGATCACCGGCACCGGGCCGTAGAAGCGCAGTGGAGCAGACCAGTACGGCAGGTTGTGCGCGAGGCCGTATTGCTCCAGTTGCTCGTTAGTTGCGCCACCGGCGCGTGACATGAGCGCCTGCACTCCGGCATCCGGCGGCCCGCCGATGACGGTGCCGAACAGCAGCGGGCTCTCGAGCCGCGTCATCGAGCTGAGCACGCCCGTGTTCATGAGATACGCGAGCGTGTCGACGAGTGGCGTGAGATCCGCATAGCGCGGTACGCGCACGCGGCCGCCGCGATAGGCTTCCGGCTCGGCCAGGAGCCAGAATCCCATCTTCGTGACGACGCCGCAGTTTCCCTGCGAAAAGATGCCATCGACCGAAGGCCCGTAGCCGTACTGAAACTGCTGCCAGGTTTTCGCGCCGGGCAGCGCGCCCATGCCCGTTCGCACGACATCGCCGTTGGCGAGCACGACTTCGAGGCCGCAATGCGCGGCCCAGTGATCGCGAAAGGGTGACGTGGTGTAGCCCGCGCCGCGCTCGAGCGCGTTGCCGAGAGGGCTGCCCCAGCCGGGATCGGGCACGTCCACCCAAAGCTTCAACTTGTTCTGGCGAATGTAGCGGTACAGGTCGAAGTAGCTCACGCCCGGCTCGACGAGCGCACAGGCGTTGCGCTCGCTCACTTCGAGAATCCGGTTCATGCGCTTGAGATCGAGCACTACGCTGCCGGACAGCACCGGCGCCGCACCCCCGTAGCCGAGATTACGACCCGTGGAGATGGGATACATCGGCACGTGATACTGGTTGGCGATGCGCATGATCGCCTGCACCTGCTCCGTGCTGTTCGGGGCTACGGCCGCCGATGCGTGGCGCTCGTCTTCCTCGCCCCACATGGGCGAATAGGCGTCCCGATAGAGCGCCGTGTCTGCATCGCTGGTGAACACCCACTCGGCACCGACCACGCCCTGGAACTGGCGCAAAACTTCGGCAAAGTCTGTGCTGCTGACACCTGGCGGTAGCGCCATATGCCTTTCCCCCTCATTTGTCGGCCGGGCGTGCGAGCGCCGGCCATGTGCGTCGCTAGCTTCGAACGACCGGCGCGATGACCCACGACACGAGCATCGGCGAATGATCACCCGCGGATCGCGGGAGTCCGACTTGCGTTGGTCCGGTGGCCACGACGTGGTCCAGCGGGAACCGCGTGACCGTGTCTATCGCGGTCTGCGCCCATGCCAGGCTTTCGCTATCGGGATGCTCTTCGTGAAATACACAGCGCATGCCGTGATCCCATGCGAGCCGCTCCAGGCAGAAGAGAGCGGCGGGTGCGGTGAGTCCGGCGATGGGCACAGGACTGTTCTTCCAGCGGACGTTCAGGTCGTCAAACCAGACTGACGTGACATCGCCTCTGATACTGTGAGCAGACCAGCCCGCGCGTCTCGCAGCGGCGCCAAAGTGCGCGCTTGCCGCGAAGCGCTCGTCGTAGAGGATCTTGTAGAGGGAGGGCGCTTTGATGCGCTGCTGCGGGATCGGCCCGGCTGCGAGGGCGACTGCGGTGCCGGCCGCCGCGGGAAGTGCCGCGACGGCGAGCGTCATCATCTGCAGAAATTCTCTGCGGGTTTCCATGAGGCACGCGCGCCGCTGAAAGTCGCAAAACTATACACGCGTATAAGGTGCCGTGCTACATACGGAGGGTGAGCCGGCGCCACGCAGGGGAGACGATTGATGAGCGCAGCACAGACCAACTCCAGCCGCCGATTCGAGAACAAGGTCGCGCTCGTCACCGGGGCCGGAGCCGGCATCGGCCAGGCCACCGCCATCGAATTTGCGCGCGAGGGTGCACGCGTCGTGGTGGCGGACTGGAACGAGGCTGCGGGCAACGCCACCGTCGCGGTGATTCGAGAACGCGCCGGTGATGCGTTCTACGTGAAGGCGGACGTGAGCCGTGAAGAGGACGTAAAGGCAATGGTTGCTGCCACGCTCTCACACTACGGTGCGCTGCATGCCGCGTTCAACAACGCGGGCGTCGACGTGCACGGTCCGCTGGTCACCGAGCTCGACGAAGCCACGTGGGATCGCGTGATCGACATCAATCTCAAGGGCGTGTTCTTCTGCCTGAAGCACGAGATCCCGGCGATGCTCGCAGCGGGTGGCGGTGCGATCGTGAACAGCGCGTCCGTGGGTGGTGTGGTGGCGGCTCCGCGGCTGGCCGCGTACATCGCCGCCAAGCACGGAGTGGTGGGACTCACGCGCGTTGCGGCGCTCGAGTACGCAAGCCAGGGCATTCGCGTCAATGCCGTTTGCCCGGGGGCCACGAAGTCCGCGATGCTCGACAAGTGGCTCGAAACGCCGGGGGCCGCGGATGCGATCCGTGCCCAGCACCCGATCGGCCGATGGGCCGAGCCCGAGGAGATTGCGCGCACGGTGCTGTTCCTGTGCTCGGAAGACTCCTCGTTCATCGTAGGCACGCCCCTGATCGTGGACGGTGGCGTGACCTGTCTCTAATGATTTGAATGCGGAGGGGCGCATGAACGAACCAGCAGGCAAGAGCGGGCTTCGTCAGGATCGACTCGACCATCTCGTCGCGGTGATGCGCGATGACGTTGCGAAGGGGCTGTACCACGGCGGGGTCATCTGTGTCGGGCGGCACGGAGAGCTGGCGCTGCATGAAGCGGTAGGGCATGGCTACCGGAATCAGCAGACTCCGCTCACGACGCGCTCGGTGTTCAGTATCTTCTCGACCACCAAAGCCATCACGAACGTGCTGGTGTTCCGCGCCATCGAGCGCGGCGAGCTGGCTTTCACCACGCGCATTGCGTCGATCATTCCCGAATTCGCGGGGGGCGAGCGCGAGAAGCTCACCGTGTATCACCTCATGACGCACTCCACCGGTATCGCGCCGGTGTTCACACCGAAGCCCGGCATGTGCATCGACCGGCTGGATGAGATCATCGCTGCCATCTGCGAGCATGTTCACGCGAGCGGTCCGGCAGGCGAAAAGGTGAACTACTCGCCAATGGTTGCGCACGCCCTGCTGGGTGAGATGGTGCGGCGAGTAGACCCCTCGAAGCGTCGCTACCGCGATCTCGTGCAGCAGGAGATTTTCGATCCGCTCGCGATGCGCGATTCCTCCGTCGGCCTGCGCCGGGATCTCACGGATCGCAAGATCGTGCCGGACTTCCTGCGCGGCAGCCCGATCGAGCATCTCGGGCACAGCAATCTCGGCCCGAATGGCGCGTTCGAAGAGGAAGAAGCCGAGATGCCGTGGGTCGGCGTCGTCTCCTCAGCGCACGACCTGTATCGATTCGCGGAAGCCCTGCGCCGCGGCGGCGAGCTCGACGGGGCGCGAATCATTGGCCCGGCGATCATCGACCAGGCCACACGCAACCGCACCGGCGACAAACCGAACGAGCTCTACATGAGGCTCGCGGAAAGTCGCGGCTGGGAACCGTATCCCGCGTACATCGGCATCGGCTTCTCGCTACGCGGGGAAGCGATCTGCCACCACCAGTTCGGCACGCTCACCTCGCCCCGCACGTTTGGCAACCATGGCGCCGGCAGCGCGCTCTTCTGGGTCGACCCGCAGCTCGACATGACGTTCGCATGCCTCACCGCGGGCGTGATGGACGAAGGCGACAACATCGAGCGCTTCCAGAAGCTCTCGGATATTGCCGCCTCGGCAGCACTGTAGACGGCCCTGCGAGCTCACTTCACCTGCGTGTGAGGCTCAGCTGCAATCGACACAGGCGCAGGGTCGGAGCCTTTGCGCCCGTAGTACGCGATGTAGAGGTAGCACAGCAGAGGCAGCACGAACGCCGGGAGGATCCCGAAGTGATCCGCGAGCCAGCCTTGTGCCAGCGGCACAATGGCGCCCCCCACGATGGCCATGCAGAGGAGGCCGGAGCCCTCGCCGGTGCGGTGGCCCAGGCCCGCAATGGCGAGCGTGAAGATGGTGGGGAACATGATGGAGTTGAACAGGCCGATGGCGAGCACGGCCCACATCGCCACGTGGCCGGCTGATGCGATCGCAATTGCGAGCAGGACAGCCGCGGCACAGGCATTGAACGCCAGCACGCGACCGGGGCGCACGCGAGCGAGCACGGCGGACCCGATGAAGCGCCCAACCATCGCTCCACCCCAGTAGAGCGAAAGGTACTTGCCAGCGGTTTCCGGCGCGAGGCCGGCGATCTGCGGCTGGCCCATGAAGTTCACGAGAAAGCTGCCGATCGAGACTTCCGCGCCCACGTACACGAAGATCGCGATGACGCCGAGCACGAGCGGGCGGTGCGACCAGAGGCTGCTCTCACTGCCGCGCGGGGTCGCAGCCGACGACCGGCCGGGGTCGGGCGCTCCGGCCTCGGCCTCGACCTTGGGCAGCTCGATCCAGGCGACGATGATCGCGATGACGACCAGCGCTGCAGCCAATCCAAGATACGGCCCCTGCACGGCGTGCGCTTCGGTGACCGCCTGCGCTGCCGAGGGACTGTTGCCTGAGGCGCCGGCCGAAAGAATCAACAGCGTTCCCAGTGCGGGCCCGATCGTCGTACCCAATGAGTTGAACGCTTGAGTCAGATTGAGACGGCTCGAGGCCGTCCGCGGTGGCCCGAGAATCGCCACGTAGGGATTCGCCGCCACCTGCAGCAGCGTGATGCCGGAAGCCAGAACGAAGAGGGCCGTGAGGAAATAGGGATACGAGCGTGCGCCCGCCGCCGGATAGAACAGCACGCACCCGGCGCCGGCGACCAGCAGGCCAATGACGATGCCCGTCTTGTAGCCGACGCGCTCTACCAGCACTCCGGCGGGCAGCGACATCACGAAGTACGCGCCGAAAAAGCAGAACTGGATGAGCATCACCTGGACGTAGCTCAGCTCGAACGAGCTCTTCAGGTGCGGAATCAGGATGTCGTTCAGCGACGTGATCAGCCCCCACATGAAGAACAGTGAGGTGAGCACCGCGAGTGCCCCCGTGAATCTTTTGGTTTCGGCAGTCATGCAAGCCCCCTCGTTGACCAGCCGATTTGAACATACGCTCCGGGCTGCCGCACGCGGGTCGGCCTGGAAACCGGCTGTTGACGCTGCTAGCCGCGACCCCCTAGCATGAGAGAGCCGCTGAAAACGATTACTTCTGGGAGTTTCGCGCCCACGCGTGAGCGTGGCTTCGCGGAAGCGGGCTCGGCAGCTCACACAAAGGGGGTCTTCCATGCGTATAGCTCGCAGCGCGTTGGCGCGGCCGGTCGGAATCATCACGGCGATCGCGATCACGGTAGTGAGTTCGTTCGCCCTCACGCCGACGGCGCGTGCTGCGAATCCCGAGCATGCGGACATCGACACCGGAGCGCTGCAGGGCGCCACCTCCGAAGGCGTGGTGTCCTTCAAAGGAGTGCCTTTCGCCTCGCCGCCGGTAGGTGCGTTACGTTGGGCGCCGCCCAAGCCTGTGGAGCACTGGCGGTCCGTGCGCGACGCGACTCACTATGGGCCGGACTGCGCGCAGGAGCCTTTTCCCGGAGATGCGGCGCCGCTTGGCGTGAAGGCAGAAGAAGACTGTCTGTATCTGAACGTGTGGACGCCTGCGAAGCGCGCCACGTCCAGGCTGCCGGTCATGGTGTGGATCTACGGAGGCGGTTTCGTCAACGGCGGAAGCTCGCCTCCTGTGTACGACGGCAGTCAGTTCGCGAAGGACGGCGTGGTGCTCGTGAGCTTCAATTACCGCCTGGGGCACTTCGGTTTCTTCGCGCATCCGGCGCTGACGGCGGAGCAGGCGGGTGGTGTGCTCGGCAACTACGGGCTCATGGATCAGCTCGCGGCGCTTCAATGGGTACAGCGGAACGTTGCTGGATTCGGTGGCGACCCGCATAACGTAACCATCTTTGGTGAGTCCGCCGGCGGCATGTCCGTGCATACGCTCCTGACGTCGCCACTTGCCGCGGGCCTTTTTCAGAAAGCCATCGTCGAGTCCGGCGGCGGGCGCCCGGGTCTGTTCGGAATGCGCCCCGTGACCGGCGCCGGCGATTCCGGCGAGACGAAGGGTCTCGCCTTCGCCAGGAAATACGGCATCGAAGGCCAGGATGCGGCGGCGCTGCGCAAGCTGCGCGAAATCCCCGCCGCAACGATCTACAAGGGACTGCACATGATGACGATGGGCGGCGACCCAACGTACTCCGGCGGCCCGATGCTCGATGGCAAGCTCGTCGTGGGTGCGCCCTCCACGCTCTATGCCAACGGCAAAGGCGCTCGCGTGCCGCTGGTCATCGGCGCGAATGGCATGGACATCGGCTTTCTCCAGGGCACCACGCTCGATGAGCTGTTCGCCGGCTTCGGCGCCAACGCCGCGAAGGCGCGCGAGGTCTACGGCGCTACGGGCGACGTACGGGCCGTGGCGTTTCGAATGGGCGGTGATCAGACCATGGCCGAGCCCGTGCGGCACATCTCGCGCACGCTCTCCGCCAGCGGCCAGCCCGTGTATCAGTTCCGCTTCTCTTACGTGGCCGAGTCGTTGCGCAAGACCGTGCCGGGCGCCATGCACGCCACCGAGATTCCGTTCGTGTTCGACACGGTTGCGGCCCGTTACGGCAAGGATGTAACCGCGGCAGACGAGGCGACCGCGCACGCGATGCACCTGTACTGGGTGTCGTTCGCGAAAACGGGCACGCCGAAGGCGCCAGGCCAGCCCGAGTGGCCAGCGTACGCAGCCAAAACAGACCTCATCATGGATTTCACGAACGAGGGCCCGAAGGTCGCCGCAGATTCGTGGCGGCCTCGTCTCGATCTGGCGGAAGCCGTGAGCGACGCTCACGAGCAATCGGCCGGAGCGCATTGAGCCGCAATGTAAACGGCCTCATAGCGGGGCGGCGCTGGCTCGTCGCGCCCTCCCGCGGTTACCCTTCGGGGAATGAAGCGGACGCGCGGCGTACGAGAAGTTTCCTCCGGGCCCGTCACCATCCGAAACGTGGCGAGCGAGCTCGGCATGTCGGTGGCTACGGTGTCTCGGGCGCTTTCGCAGCCTCATTTGCTGAAGCCGGATACCCGTGCGCGCGTGCTCGCCGTGGTCGAGCGGCTCGGCTACCGTCCAAATCTGCTCGCGCGAGGTCTGCGGCGTGGCGAAACTCGCTCGATTCTGCTGATCGCGCCCAAGCTCAGCCTGTTCTTTCTGGAAATCTATGCAGGCGCGGAGGAAGCGGCACGCGCCGCCGGCTTCGCGGTCCTGCTGGGCAATAGCGACGGTGATCCGGAGCGAGAAGAGGCGTACTTCGATCAGGTTTCGAGCGGACGGGCAGACGGAATCATCCTGCTCACCGGACTGGCTCCCTCCGCCTATGCGCGCGGCAAGCGGCCGCTTCCGATGCTCGTTTCCGTGCTGGAAAGACTGCAGGGTCACGAAACACCGGTCGTGCGCGTGGATCATCGGCTCGGCGCGGCGGAGGCCACGCGGCACCTCGTGGCGCTAGGCCACCGGCGCATCGCCCACATTGCTGGAACGAAGAATGCCGCGAGCTCCGCGCATCGCATCTCCGGGTACCGGGACGTGCTCGCCGAAGCAGGCATCGCGTACAAGGACGATCTCGTCCAGGTCGGCGACTTCAGCATGGATTCGGGGGTTACGGCGATGGAAGCGCTGCTTTCACTCGAGCAACCCCCCACCGCAGTGCTCGCCGGCAATGATGAGATGGCGTTCGGCGCCATGACGGCGGCGCGCTCGCACGGCTTGTCCGTGCCGGAAGATATCTCCATGGTCGGTTTCGATGATCAAAAAACCGCGGCCTTCTACAATCCACCGCTCACTACGGTGAACATCCCGCGACAAGAGCTCGGTCGGCGCGCCGCGCAAGAGCTGATGGACCGGCTCGGTGGAGGAGAGGGCGCCCACGAGATCGTGCTGCCGACGCGCCTCGTCGTCCGCGAAAGCACGGCGGCGCCGCCGATACGCAGGAAAGCGAAGAAGGCTCGCCCGCGCGGTTGACTAGGAGAGAACCGGACCCGTACGCTCCCGCGACTGTAATCGGTTTCACCAG
>FTEO01000489.1_pt1 | contig 26718 bp, 27 predicted proteins | sample 1640211 | NCBI WGS metagenome assembly FTEO01 (sample SAMEA3914816, study PRJEB12502) | metagenome | biome: forest; material: soil | place: USA | collected 2011-09-16 | depth 0.3 m | reverse complement strand
GCACCATCCTCACGCTCGACGATGGCACCGGCTGGCTGGAAGTAACGCTGTTCGACGATGTGTTCCAGCAGTTCCGCGACCTCATCGCGAAGAACTCGCTGGTGATCATGGATGGCCAGCTGCGCTTCGATGAGTTCAGCGACGGCTGGCGCCTCACGGCCAAGCGGGTCAAGGCGCTCGAGAAGGCCCGCGAGGAGCAGGCCCGGCGACTGGTGCTGCGCTGGCCGGCGAACCTCGAACCGTCCCACTGCAGCGTCCGGCTGGCAGAAATCCTCAAACCCTGGCGCGGTGGGCCGTGCGCCATCACGGTGGAATATCGCAGTTCTTCCGCTGCCGGTGCGCTTACGCTCGGCGCCGACTGGAACGTGAAGCCCACCCGCGAGCTCATCGAGCAGCTCGAAAGCTTCGTCGGCGATGCCGGACTGCGCGTGGTCTACGGCGGCGCCCCGGGCCACGCGGCCGCGGCCGGCGGAATGTCCGGCTAGCGCGGTCGCCCAGCGCGGCTGCTAGCGCACCCTGGCCGTGCCCCGGAGGCCCGGATCTGGCCCGGAGAGGCGCCGGTTTCGCAAGCCCGCCCGAGCCTTGCGCCGCCCGCGTCCGGCCCTTAACCTCGCGCAGCGCTTTTGTGCGGGCATTTCCCTGAGGCTTACTTTTTCAAAATGGCCGTTGCGTTCCTAGACTTTGAACAACCCATCGCCGAGCTCGAAGCGAAGATCGAAGAGCTGAAGCACGTCAGCTCCGACTCGGAAGTGAACATTCAGGATGAGATCGGGCGCCTGCAGGCGAAGAGCCGCCAGCTGACGACGAGCATCTTTGCCAATCTCACGCCGTGGCAGATCACCCAGCTCGCCCGCCACCCGCAGCGTCCCTATACGCTCGACTATGCGAATTCCATCTGCAGCGAGTTCCATGAGCTGCACGGCGACCGCATGTTTTCCGACGACCTCGCCATCGTGGGCGGGCTCGCTCGCATTGGTGACCGGGCCATCATGCTCATCGGCCACCAGAAGGGCCGTGACACGAAGGAGCGCGTGCGGCGCAACTACGGCATGCCGAAGCCGGAAGGCTACCGCAAGGCCTTGCGGTTGATGCGGCTCGCGGAGCGCTTCCAGCTGCCGCTCATCACGTTCATCGACACGCAGGGTGCCTATCCCGGCGTGGGCGCGGAAGAGCGCGGGCAGAGCGAAGCGATCGCGCGCAACCTCTACGAGATGTCGGTGCTGCGCATTCCCATCATCAGCGTGGTCACGGGCGAGGGCGGGTCGGGCGGCGCCATCGCCATTGGCGTGTGCGATCGGCTGCTCATGCTTCAGTACAGCGTGTACTCGGTGATCTCGCCCGAAGGGTGCGCCTCGATTCTCTGGAAGAGCGCGGACAAGAAAGAAGCGGCTGCGGATGCCATGGGGCTCACGGCGCAGCGGTTGTCGCAGCTCGGGCTGGTCGATGAAGTCATCGAAGAGCCGCTCGGCGGCGCGCATCGCGATCACGCGGTCACGGCGGAGCGGTTGAAGTCCGCGATTCTCCGTCACCTCGCGCAGCTCGATAAGTTCACGCCGGATGATTTGCGCGCGCAGCGGCAGGCCAAGATTGCGTCGTTCGGGATTTATTCCGAGACGGCGGAGTAGGGACCCGCGTTTGACGCCTGTGCAGGCGGCGCCTTGCTCATCAGGGGATCTGGGGGACCGGCCGCGAGACCGGTCCGTCGGGGCCTCGAGCCAATTTGTTCAACCGGGGCATCCTGCGTTTTCACGTCCCCCAGACCCCCTGATGAGCAAGTCACCGCTGAATTGCGGTGCCTTTTTTGGGGGACGAAGACACGAGAAACGAGAGAGGAAAGAGCCGGGAGCGGAGCGGTTCCGACCTCGGCGCCGCGCGCATGAACGGCACTGCAATTCAGCGAGGACGTGGTCACTCAGGGGCTTTGGGGGACGTGAAAACGCAGGGATGCGTTTTCTCGAGGCCCCGATGGACCGGTCTTGCGGCCGTTCCCCCAAAGCCCCTGAGTGATCGCGGCCTCCGCTCGCTCGAGCGCCAGAGCGTTCAGGCGCCTGCACCAACCTCACATGAAGCACACTGAATTCAGTTCGGAGTGGCTGGCGCAACGGCTTGCCGCGTTGGTGCCCGGATATCCGCAGATGCCACTATGCGTCGCGCTGAGTGGTGGGCTCGATTCGGTCACGCTGCTGGCGGCACTCGCTGCGCGCTCGCGCGCGCGCGGACGCGCAAAGAAATTCCTTCGCGCGGTGCATGTGCATCATGGGCTGCATTCCAATGCCGATCGGTGGAGCGAGCACTGCGAGAGCGTTGCGGCGCGGTTTGGGGTGCCGCTTACGGTTCTGCGGGTGAAAGTGGCGCGGCCGCGGGGGGAGTCGCTCGAGGCGGCGGCGCGCGATGCGCGATATGAGGCGCTCGGGCGTGTGCTGTTGCCGGGTGAGTGTTTGCTCACGGCGCATCACGAAGACGATCAGCTCGAGACGGTTCTTTTGCAGCTCATGCGCGGTGCCGGGGTGGCGGGGCTTGCAGCCATGCCCGAGGTCTCGCGTTTTGCGCAGGGGCAGCTCGTTCGACCGCTGCTGACGCGGTCACGGGCGGAGCTCGAGCTGTGGGCCCGGTCGCAGGGGCTGAGCTGGGTGGATGACGACAGCAATGCCGACGAGCAGCTCGATCGGAATTTCTTGCGGCGTCGGGTGCTGCCGCTGATGCGTGAACGCTGGCCCAGTGCCGCGGCGTCTGCATCACGCACGGCGCGGCACGCGGCGGAGGCCCGGCGCTTACTCGATGCTCTTGCACTGGCGGATGTGGAACGCGCATCGAATGGCTCCGCGCTTTCAGTGCAGCGATTGCGGGTGCTGGACGGGGATCGTCGTCGCAATGCAATCCGCTTCTGGATTTCGCGCGCGGGATTTCCACTTCCGGACACGCGTCGCCTCAATGAAGTTTGCGGGGCGCTGCTGGACGCGCGTGCCGACGCCAATCCTGAGGTGCGATGGAATACGACCGTCGTTCAGCGCCACGCGGATCTGTTGTCCGTTGGCGCGGCGGCGGTCGCGGCGGCGGTCGACGCCGATGGCACGCCCTGGGATTGGCACGCCGCGCCGCGCATCGAGCTGGGTGCGCCTCACGGGGCGTTGTCCATCGATGTCGACCCGCATGGCCCGCTGGACCTTGGCGCGCTCCCTGAAGGGCTCACGGTGCGCTTGCGGCGAGGCGGCGAGCGGCTGCGCCCGAGCCGGGGACGGCCTACGCGCACACTCAAGGCGCTTTTTCAGGAATCCCGCGTCCCGCTGGCCGACCGCGAGCGGATTCCTTTGCTGTTCGCAGGCGATCGGCTCCTGGCCGCCGGAGATCGCTGGCTTGACGCGTCGATCCAGGCCGGCGCCGCCACCGAGCGGCGCGCGCGGCTGCGATGGCATCGCACAGACCTTCCGGCAATCGCCTCGATTTGCTAACCTGCTCGCCCGTCGATCGTGGCCCACTGTGGCGCGTCCGGCTCCGGCTCTTTCTCGACGGGACTCCCTGCAAAAAACTTTAAAGGTTCACCACCTTGACGCGTTTCGTTTTCGTCACCGGCGGCGTCGTTTCCTCTTTGGGCAAGGGGATCGCGGCCGCTTCTCTCGGGGCCATTCTCGAGGCCCGCGGCCTCAAGGTGGCGATGGTCAAGCTCGACCCGTACATCAATGTGGACCCGGGCACCATGAGCCCGTTCCAGCACGGCGAGGTGTTCGTCACGCATGACGGCACCGAGGCCGACCTGGATCTTGGCCACTACGAGCGCTTCGTGCGCACGACGACGGGGCGGCACAGCAACTTCACCACGGGCCGCATCTACGAGCGCGTCATCGCGAAGGAGCGGCGGGGCGACTACCTGGGCGCCACAGTTCAAGTGATTCCTCACATCACCGACGAGATCAAGCGCAGCGTGAAGCTCGGCGCGGATGGCGCGGACGTGTGCATGGTCGAGATCGGCGGCACCGTCGGTGACATCGAATCGCTGCCATTCCTCGAAGCCATTCGCCAGCTCGGCGTCGAGCTTGGCCGCAGCACCTGCGTGTACATCCACCTCACGCTGATTCCCATCGTGGGCGGCTCGGGCGAGATCAAGACGAAGCCGACCCAGCACTCCGTGAAGGAACTGCGCGGCATCGGCATCCAGCCGGACATCCTGCTGTGCCGGAGCAAGCACCCGCTGCCTGAAGAGCAGCGCAGGAAGATCGCGCTGTTCACCAATGTGGAGGAGCGCGCCGTCATTTCCGCCATCGACGCGGACGACATCTACAAGATCCCGATGCTGCTGCACGAGCAGGGCCTCGACGACATCGTCATCGACAAGCTGCGGCTCGAAGCCCCGCAGACGGACCTGCCCGAGTGGCGCCAGGTGGTGAGCGCGAAAGCGAACCCCGACGGCCAGGTCGACATCGCGATGGTCGGCAAGTACGTGCAGATCCGCGACTCGTACATCTCACTGAACGAGGCGCTCACGCATGCGGGTCTCAAGTCCCGCACGCGGGTGAACATCCACTACATCGAGTCCACGGATCTCGAGCAGCACGGCACGCACGTGCTGAAGGGCATGGATGCCATTCTCGTACCGGGCGGGTTCGGCGAGCGCGGCATCGAAGGCAAGATCCAGGCGGTGCGCTTTGCGCGTGAGCAGCGCGTACCGTATCTCGGCATCTGCCTCGGCATGCAGCTCGCCATCATCGAATACGGGCGCTACATGGTCGGGCTGCAGGATGCGAACAGCACCGAATTCAACCGTGCCACGCCGCATCCCGTCATCGCCATGATCACGGAGTGGCAGGATGCCGCGCGCGGCGCGCAGCAGCGGGACGACGCGTCGGGCAAGGGCGCCACGATGCGCCTCGGTGCGCAGGAAGTGCTGCTCGCCGCGGGGTCGCGCGTGCGGGACATCTACGCCAAGGAATCCATTGCCGAGCGTCACCGCCATCGCTACGAGTTCAACAACAACTACATGGAGCGGTTCCGCAACGCGGGCCTGCGGTTCTCCGGCTTCTCGCGGGACGGGCTGGTCGAGATGATCGAGCTGCCGAGCCATCCGTGGTTCGTCGCGTCCCAGTTCCACCCGGAGTTCACGTCCAACCCTCGTGACGGGCATCCGCTCTTCACCGGGTTCGTGCGCGCAGCCCGAGCGCATCGCGCGGCGGAGTTGCCGCAAGCGGCCGGGGCATGAAGCTCGCCGGCCTCGACGTCGGCATCGACCGGCCGTTCTTCCTCATTGCCGGCCCGTGCGTCATCGAGAGCCAGGCGCTCGTCGAGGCAGTGGCGGGGCGGCTGAAGGAGCTCACGACCGCGCTCGGCATTCCCTTCGTCTTCAAGGCCTCCTTCGACAAGGCGAATCGCTCCTCGAAGGACAGCTTCCGCGGCCCGGGCCTCGACGCAGGACTGAAGGTGCTGGAGGGCGTACGCCGCACGTTCGGCGTGCCGGTGCTGACGGATGTGCATGAAGACACGCCGCTGAACGAAGTCGCGGCCGTCGTGGACGTGCTGCAGACGCCGGCGTTCCTGGTGCGGCAGACCAATTTCATCGTGAACGCGGCGTCCCAGGGCAAGCCGGTCAACATCAAGAAGGGCCAGTTCCTCTCGCCGTGGGAAATGAAGAACGTGGTCGACAAGGCCCGCTCCACCGGCAACCCGGCCATCATGGTCTGCGAGCGCGGGTTTTCCTTCGGCTACAACAATCTGATTTCCGACATGCGCTCGCTGTCCGTGATGCGCGAGACGGGCTGTCCGGTGGTGTTCGACGCCACGCATTCGGTGCAGCTGCCCGGCGGGAAGGGCTCGGCCTCTGGCGGCCAGCGTGAGTTCGTGCCGGTGCTGGCGCGCGCGGCCATCGCCGCAGGCGTCGCCGGTGTGTTCATGGAAACGCACCCCGACCCGTCCAAGGCGCTCTCGGACGGGCCGAATGCCTGGCCGCTCGACCGCATGGGCCCGCTCCTCGAAACGCTCAAGGAGCTCGATCAGGCCGTGAAGCGCCGGCCGTTCGAGGAGTCCCTGCTGAGCGGCTGATTTTCCGCGAACACTGCTGACTGGGGTTTCGCGCGTTGCGAAACCCGTTGAACCCCGGCCCTCACGCCGTGAACAGGATCGATCCCATGACCCGTATCGCCGATATCCGCGGACGCGAAATCATCGATTCGCGAGGCAACCCCACCGTCGAGGCGGACGTCGTGCTCGAGTCGGGGGCGCTGGGCCGCGCGGCCGTGCCTTCGGGCGCATCCACGGGAACACGCGAGGCGGTGGAGCTGCGGGACGGTGACAAGAAGCGCTACTTCGGCAAGGGCGTGCTGAAGGCCGTGGAGCACGTGAACACCGTGCTGAAGCAGGCGCTCGTCGGGCACGACGCGATGGACCAGGCGGGCCTCGATCGCAAGATGATCGAGCTCGACGGCACCGAGACGAAGGGGCGGCTCGGCGCGAATGCGCTGCTCGCCGTCTCGCTCGCCAATGCGCACGCGGCGGCTCGCGATGCCGGTCTGCCGCTCTACAGGCTCCTCGCGCAGATCGAGGGTCAGCATCGCGAGCCGGTGATGCCGGTCCCGATGATGAACATCATCAACGGCGGCGCGCATGCCAACAACAGCCTGGATATCCAGGAGTTCATGATCCTGCCGGTGGGCGCGCCCACGTTCCGCGAGGCCCTGCGCTATGGCGCGGAGGTCTTCCACACGCTGAAGAAAGTGCTGAACGACCGTGGACTCTCCACGGCGGTCGGCGATGAGGGCGGCTTCGCACCGGATCTCGGCTCGAACGCCGAGGCGCTGGCCGTGATCCTCGAGGCGATCGGCAAGGCCGGCTACAAGGCCGGGCAGGACATCTACCTCGGCCTTGATGTCGCAAGCTCCGAGTTCTTCAAGGACGGCCACTACGAGCTCGAGTCGGAGGGCCGCAAGTTCACGGCCGCCGAGTTCACGAAGTACCTCGCGGACCTGCAGAGCCAGTACCCGATCATCACCATCGAAGATGGCATGGCGGAGGGTGACTGGGCGGGCTGGGCGGAGCTGACCCGCGCGCTTGGCAGCAAGATCCAGCTCGTGGGCGATGATCTGTTCGTCACGAACACGAAGATCCTGAAGGAAGGCATCGATAAGAAGATCGCGAACGCCATCCTCATCAAGCCGAACCAGATCGGCACGCTCACGGAGACGCTTGCGGCCATCACGATGGCCGAGCAGGCGAAGTACGCCTCCGTGGTCTCCCACCGCTCCGGTGAGACGGAAGACAACACCATCGCCGATATCGCCGTGGCGACGCCTGCGACCCAGATCAAGACCGGCTCGCTCTCGCGCTCCGACCGTATGGCCAAGTACAACCAGCTGCTGCGCATCGAAGCTGAGCTCGGCCAGGTGCGTTACGCCGGACGGGACGCGTTTCCGGTAAAGCTACCTTAGTCGTCGGCGCCCGCTGCGTTTTTGTCGGATGCTCCGCCGGTCCGTGTCTGATAGGCTTCTTGGCCTATGAAGTGGTTTGCTGCAGCGTTGGGTCTCGTCGTTCTGCTCCTGCAGTATCGCTTGTGGATGTCGCCGGATGGCGTGCGCGAGCTCGGGCGACTCGAGGGCGCCGTGGCCACGCAACGCGCGGACAACGAGCGGCTCACAGACCGCAACGCGCAGCTCGCCGCTGAGGTGCGCGATCTGAAGAAAGGCGTCACGGCGCTCGAAGAGCGCGCCCGCAGCGACCTCGGCATGATCGCGAGCAACGAGACCTTCTACCAGGTCGTTCCCCCGCACGCCGACGCCCCGCCAGCCGAACCGCGCACGCGGACCGCCGCGCGCTGACCGGAGCCCTCCCGTGCGCTACTGGCTCGTCATGCCGGCCGCGGGTACGGGCCGGAGATTCGGTGAGCGCGTCCCGAAGCAATACGCCCCCCTGCATGGCCGCACCGTCATTGAATGGGCGCTCGCGCCATTTCTCGCGGATGCCCGCTGTGCGGGTGTGGTGGTGGTGATCGCGCCCGAAGACACCTGGTGGGCGCGCGTGTCCGAGCGCATTCCTGGCGTCGTGGTTGCGCCGGGCGGCGCGGAGCGCTGTGAGTCCGTGCGTAGCGGGTTGCGGGCCTTGAACCGGAAGGCAGACCCGAAAGACTGGGTGCTGGTGCATGACGCCGCGCGCCCCTGCCTCTCGACCGCAGATCGCGATCGGTTGCTGGAGCAGCTCGGGTCTCATGCTGTCGGTGGCTTGCTGGCCGTGCCGGCCACGGACACGTTGAAGCGTGCGAAGGGCGATCGTTCCGTGGAGCAGACCGTCGAGCGTGCCGATCTGTGGCGTGCCGGAACCCCGCAGATGTTCCGCTACGCCCGGCTTTGCGAAGCGCTGGACAAGGCGCTCGCCGGGAAGCGCCAGCCCACCGATGAGGCACAGGCCATCGAGTGGCTCGGGGACTTCCCGATGCTCGTGGAAGGGCAGCCCGCCAACATCAAAGTAACCTCCCCGCACGATCTCGCGGTCGCCGAGGCGCTGCTGGGTGCGCGCGAAGGCCAATCGAAGTGACAGGAGCGGCATGAAGATCGGATCGGGGTTCGACGTGCACGCCTTCGGGCCGGGCAACGCTCTCATGCTGGGCGGTGTGCGCGTGGCACATACGGCGGGTGTGGTCGCGCATTCGGATGGCGATGTCGTTCTGCATTCCCTTTGCGACGCGCTCCTGGGTGCTGCGGGTCTCGGCGACATCGGCCAGCACTTCAGCGACAAGGATCCGCGCTGGAAGGGCGCGGACAGCGCGCAGTTCGTGGAGTCGGTGGTACAGATGCTGAGCGCGCGCAATCTGCGCGTGGGCAACGTCGACATCACCGTGATGGCGGAGGCGCCGAAGGTCGGCCCCGTGCGCGACGAGATGCGCCGCCGGATCGCTGAGCTCCTGGCCGTTGCGCCGGAGCACGTGAACATCAAGGCCACGACAACCGAGCATCTCGGCTTTCTGGGTCGTGCCGAAGGCATTGCTGCGCACGCCGTCGTCCTGCTCATCGATGCTTGAATCCTTCATCGAATCCGCGCTGGCCCCGCCCCGGGCGTTCGGCGCACCGCTTGCGCGCGGCCGTCTGCGCGTCGAGCCGGAAGATTTCCTCGTGGAAGAGGATCTGGGTTTCGCGCCGTCCGGCGCGGGCTCGCACGTGCTGTTGAAGGTTCGCAAGCGCAACGCCAATACCGAGTGGGTGGGCCGCGAGCTGGCGCGTGCCATGGGCTGTCGCCCCTTCGATGTGGGGTTTGCGGGTCTGAAAGACCGGCACGCCGTGACGGTTCAGTGGTTCTCCATTCCCCTGCCGCGCGCGAAGGCAGGCGAAGCGCCGGCGGTCGATCCCGCCGCTCTTCGCGGTGAAGGGTTCGAAGTGCTGGAGGCGCATGCGCACGCGAAGAAGCTGCCGCGTGGCGCGCTCGCCGGGAATCGTTTCACGATCCGGGTGCGCGAGCTGAATGTGGACGACACGGTGCTCGCTGAGCGCATGTCGGCCATCGCGGCGGGCGGCATTCCGAACTTCTTCGGTCCGCAGCGTTTCGGGCGGGGCGGGGCGAACCTCCGCAAGATCAGCCCGAATCCCAATGACGTGCATCCGCGCGAGCGCACTTACGTGCTCTCCGCAGCGCGAAGCCTGGTGTTCAACGCCGTGCTCGCCGAACGAGTCGCGGACAGCACGTGGCGGCAGCTCGAAGTCGGCGACGTCGCCAACCTCGACGCACGGGGCAGCGTGTTCCCCGTCGATGCGCTCGACGACTCCCTCACCGAGCGAACGGCCCGGCTCGACGTGCATGCCACCGGGCCCATGTGGGGTCGGGGCGAGCTTCCATGCCGCGGCCGCATCCAGGAGCTCGAGCAGCGTATCGGCGCCGGCTTCGAGGAGGCCTGCGCGCTGGTCATCGCGGCAGGCATGCGTCAGGAGCGCCGCAGCCTTCGCCTGGCCGTGCGGGAACTGGAGTGGCGCCGCGAGGGCGCGGATGTCGTACTGAGTTTCTGGCTCACCAAGGGCAGTTTCGCGACCACGGTGCTGCGCGAGATTCTCGATACTGAAGATGACGCCGTTGCCGACGAGGGATGACTCTACGAATGAAATGTCGACAGCAGCACGTACAGCGCGCCGGTTCCCCCGTCGATGGGCCGGGCCGAGACGTACGCCACCACGGCAGAGGTTCGGCGCAGAAGCGCGCTGACGGCGCTCTTCAACACCGGCCCGCGATTACCGGATCGCAAGCCTTTCCCGTGGATGATGCGGACGCAGGTGGCGTGTCGCGCCAGCGCCGCCCCGAAAAATGCCCGCAAGGCATGCCGGGCTTCGGCGACCGTTCTGCCATGCAGGTCGATCTCACCTTGCACCCCATATTCCCCGCGCCGCAGCTTGCGCAGCACGTGTTCCGACACGCCCGGCCGCCGGAACGACAGATCTTCGTCGCTCGCCACCATGGGGTCGCTCAGCTCGCTGCCGAGGTTCTCGTCCAGCCCCGCGAGCTGCCCCGCCCTGGCGAAGCGCGCTCGCGCTGCGCGGCGACGAGGCTTTGCGACGGGCGGCGTATGCCCGATCGGCGTCACGTCGCGCATCGCCTCGCGGAACAGAGCGATGTCGTCATCGTCGAGCTTGGGCTTCACGCTACCTCCGCCGAGAGGCATTCAGTATATTTGCGCCGCCTTTTGCGGGCGCAACCGGTCGCCACTTTGTGAAGATCCTGATCAGTAACGACGATGGCTACCGCGCCGAGGGCATCCGGCGCCTGCGCGATGCCATGGCGACACTCGCCGAGGTCACCGTCATTGCGCCGGACCGCAATCGCAGCGGAGCCAGCAACTCGCTCACGCTCGATGTTCCGCTGCGCGTGTTCGAAGCGGAGCCCGGCATGCACGTGGTCGTTGGCGGTACGCCCACGGACTGTGTGCACATGGCGATCTCCGGCCTGTTCGACACCGAATTCGACATGGTGGTTTCAGGCGTCAATGATGGCCCGAATCTCGGGGACGACGTGCTGTATTCCGGCACGGTGGCGGCGGCCATCGAAGGGCGCTTCCTCGGGCTATCCGCGGTTGCCTTCTCGCTGTGCCTGGATCAGAACAGCGGGCGTCACTTCGACACCGGCGCGGAGGTCGCACGGCGACTCGTCGCGCAGCTGCTGCGCAAGCCGCCGGAGAAGGCACTCATCCTCAATGTGAATGTGCCGGATCTGCCGCTCACGCAGATTCGCGGGTTCCGCACCACGCGTCTCGGTTTCCGCCATCGCTCCGAGCCGGTCATTCCGGCGATGGACCCGCGTGGTAGACCGGTGTACTGGGTAGGGCCTGCGGGTGGGCAACAGGATGCCGGCCCGGGTACGGACTTCCACGCCATCTCGGAGGGATACGTTTCGGTGACGCCGCTGCAGATCGATCTCACACGCCACGCCGCGATCCCCGCCGTGCAGAGCTGGCTGGAGGGCATCGATGGTTGATGCACGCTTCGCCGGCATCGGCATGACCTCTGCGCGCACGCGAGACCGACTGGTGCAGCGGCTGCGCGAGCAGGGCATCACCAACCTCGCCGTGCTCGATCGCATCCGCAATGTTCCCCGCCACATCTTCGTGGATGAGGCGCTGGGCAGCCGTGCGTACGAAGATACGGCACTGCCCATCGGCTTCGGCCAGACCATCTCGCAACCGTACATCGTTGCGCGCATGACGGAAGCGCTGCTCGAGTTCGGCTCGGTCGACAAGGTGCTCGAAGTTGGCACGGGCTGCGGCTATCAGACCGCCGTGCTCTCGCCGCTGGTGGGCAGGCTCTACAGCGTCGAGCGCATCGCGCCGCTCGTCGAGCGCGCCAAGCTGCGCGCCAAAGATCTCGACCTGCGCAACGTGCGCTTCAAGCACGGCGACGGCATTCTCGGCTGGAAGTCGATCGCGCCGTTCGATGGCATCCTGGTCGCGGCGGCACCGATCAGCGTGCCCGAAGCGCTGCTCAAGCAGTTGAAGGTCGGCGGCCGGCTCATCGTGCCGGTGGGGCCTGAAGGCGAGCAGGAGCTCGTTCGCTTCACGCGCCGCGAGCAGAAGATCGATCGCGTGTCGCTCGGGCCGGTGGCCTTCGTGCCGCTACTGGGTGGCATCGCGTAACTTCTGAGCTTGCATCCGTAAGCTATTGAACCTGCGTGTCTCAAGTCTGAAGTAGCCTCGAATTCGAAGCACGCTGCCGCATTTCGCCGCCGAGGCTGCCGCCGGCCCCGATTTCCAGACAAACTGGACCGAAGAAAACTCCTTGATGCTCAAGGTGCTTGCGCTGGGAGTTGCGACGTGATTAACATGTCTGCGAATGCCGACAGGGAGTACCCGGCAGAAGGCGCAGGGCGGAGGGGAGTCGAGACAAGAGCAAGAATTTTGGTTGGCAAGAACAAGAAAAAACACGCAATTGTTCGAGTCTGTCAGCTTCGAATGATTGGTTGGTTGAAAGCTTTCCCCCTGTGCCTTCTGCCGGTCGCTTCCCCAGCGCCGGCTGCAGCTCGAAGGCGCCGCCCTCTAAGAGTCCTTTCCCGCGGCAACGATTGACGCCGTTACGACTGCCGGCCCGAACAGCAGCGCCGCGCAGACGCGCCGCTCCTCCTGAACCAGAATGTTGAACGTGCGGCACGCCGCGCCGAGATCCATCGTCTCGAGCGCCACGTGTCGCTTCACGAGTGCACCGCGAAAGGTCACGGGTGCGAAGCGCTGCCGGGCGCCGGTGCCGAGCAGCAGTACATCCGGCTGAACGGCGAGCAACGGCTCGAGGTCGCTCTCGAGCAGATCGTCGACGGTTGCCGGCCGCCAGTCTGCGATGACGGCATCGGGCGTCACGATGCAACTCCGGCGCAGCACCTGATCTCCCACGCGGACCGCGTCGTTCGAGTACGACCGAATTAGATTCAAGCGCGCATTGGCATCGAGTGTGAGCTTCATAGACGGGTACGATACCCGCCTGTGGAAGAAGTCGTCATCGTCATCGCAGACCTGTACCTCACAAGCGCGGCCGAAGCCGCCTCGGTCCGCAGTGTCGACTTGCCCGGGCTGGCGCAGATCGCCCGATACGGTAGCGGACACCTGCTCGAGAACGGCTGGCGCGCCTGGCTCGCGAGCTGGGCTGGACACGCATCGCTTGCGCACGAAGCGCCGGCGACCATCGCGGCGGCGGCTTCCCACACGGCAGCGAGTGACGTCGACGGCCGCATGGTCTGGCTGGCCACACCCGTGCATCTCGTTGCGGGCCTGTCGAGCGTGCATCTCGACGAGCGCGGTCTGCTGCAGGTCGAGCCCGGCGTGCGCCAGAGGCTTGCCGCCGATTTCAACGCGGTCTTCGCCGAGTCGGGTTTCCATCTCGAGGCCCTGAGCTCGACCGGCTTCTTGATGACGAGTCCGAGCGGCACGGTGGCCGACACGGTCGACCCCGCACGCGTGCTCGGCGCCAGCATCAACGAAGCGTTGCCCAGCGCATCCGCCGCGCCCGCGTTGCGCCGAGTGGGCACGGAGATCGAGATGTGGCTATACGATCATCCGGTGAATCAGGATCGCGCGAAGCACGGGAAGCTGCCGATCAGCGCGCTGTGGTTGTGGGGCGGTGGAGCGGCGCCGGCCGGCGCACCCTTTGACGCTCCGGTCTTCGGCGTCGAGAGTGCGGACACGGTGCCGGCGTCGGCGGTTCGTGGCGCCGTGGCTCTTGCTTCGACGGCTTCGCCGCCGCCGGGCGTCGCCTTCGGAGGCGATCCGTATCTGCACGGCCTCTGGCGTTCGACGGGGGGCAGCGCGCGTGAAACGCCGAACGGATTTGAAGAAGTGCTCGCGACTGCAGGCAGCCGTGCCGTGTTCGTGGTGGAGCTCTCGCGTTCGTTCGATGAGCACCGCGGCTGGAGCATCCGGGATGCGCTGGCGGATGCGGATCGTCGCTGGATCGTCCGCGCGCTCGAAGCTCTCCGACGCGGTGATGTTGCGCGCGTCACCGTGGTAGCGAATGATCACCGGCTGTCGCTGGGTCCACGAGATCGATTGAAGCTCTGGCGCATGCCGCGTCCCGCGCTCACTGCCCTCCAATGAAACTCCGTGTCGTACGTCGAAGCTGCGGAGATTCCGCGGAGCTTGGGGCTGGGCTGCACCCGGTGCTCCGGCGCGTGTATGCCGCGCGCGGGGTTCGTTCGGCGAACGAGCTGAGCCCGGCACTCGATCGGTTGCTGCCAGTCGGCACGCTCGAAGGCGTTACCGCGGCAGCGCAACTATTGCTCGCGCACCGCGTGAACGGCCGCGTGCTCGTCGTGGGCGACTTCGACGCGGACGGCGCGACCAGCACTGCGCTCGTGCTGCGAGCACTGCGCGCGTGGGGATTCGCGTCGGTCGATTTCCTCGTACCGAATCGGTTCGTGTTCGGTTACGGCCTCACGCCCGGCATCGTCGCGCTCGCCGCGGAGCGCCGGCCGACGCTGATCGTTACCGTGGACAACGGCATCTCCAGTGTCGCTGGCGTCGCGGACGCTCGCGCGCACGGCATGGACGTCCTCATCACAGACCATCACCTGCCCGGCGCGGAGCTGCCGCAGGCGACCGTCATCGTGAATCCGAATCTCGGCGCGAGCAGCTTCGGCAGCCGTGCTCTCGCGGGTGTCGGCGTTGCGTTCTACGTCATGGTCGCGGTCCGGCGGCTGCTCGACGCAGCGGGACTCACTCCTGCGGGCGCACCCGGGCCGGCGGAATTTCTCGATCTCGTGGCGCTGGGCACGGTTGCGGACGTGGTGCCGCTCGATCCGAACAATCGCGTCCTGGTGGCGCAGGGCCTGCGTCGTATTCAGGCGGGCCGGTGTGCTGCCGGCATTCGCGCGCTGCTCGAAGTCGCCGGGCGCCGGCGCGAAGAACTGACGGCGGCGGATCTCGCCTTCGGCGTCGCGCCGCGTCTGAATGCGGCCGGGCGTCTCGATGACATGACCATCGGCATCAAGTGCCTGCTCGCCGACGACCTGCTTTCCGCCACGGCACTCGCGGCCCAGCTCGATCAGCTCAACGAGGAGCGTCGCACCATCGAGGCCCGCATGCAGGTGGAGGCGCTCGCCGCGGTCCGGCAGCTCCGCGACCTCGGCCCAGCCACCGTGCAGAGAAGCGGCGTGTGTCTGTACGACGAAAGCTGGCACCAGGGTGTGGTGGGCCTCGTCGCCAGCCGGGTGAAAGATCGAGTGCGGCGTCCGGTCATCGCATTCGCGCAAGCGGGGGATGGGCTGCTGCGCGGCTCGGGTCGTTCGATCCCCGGTGTGCACATCCGGGACGTTCTCGATGCCGTGGCCGCTCATCATCCCGAGCTCATCAGCAAGTTCGGCGGGCACGCCATGGCGGCCGGCCTGTCCCTCGAGCTTGCGAACCTCGATCGGTTCGCGCGTGCGTTCGATGAAGAGGTGGCTCGCTGGCTTGCCACCGCCAGCGCCAACGACGCCATCGAGACGGACGGCGAGCTCACCGTGGAAGAAATCGCACTCGAGACGGCGCGCGCGCTGCGTTCCGGAGGGCCGTGGGGTCAGGCTTTCCCGGAGCCGTGTTTCGATGGCGTGTTTGCCATCCGCAACGCCCGCATGCTCGGTGACCGTCACCTCAAGATGTGGGTCGAGCTTCCGAAGAGCGGCCGCTCTTTCGATGCCATCGCCTTCAACTATGCCGATGGCCAGCCGGGCACCACCCTGCCGGCCGGCAGCGCGCAGCTCGTCTACCGCCTCGATGTCAATGAATATCAAGGCGAACGGCGCCTGCAGCTGCTGGTCGACCATGTCCTGCCGGACCCCGCAGGTGCACCGCTTTCCGGCTAGACTTTCACGCTAGAATCCCGCTCCCTTTTTGACCACGGGCCGACCGTTACGACCATGGAACTGAATCTGCTCAAGCGCCAGCTCAAAGACCTCGGGGAGCGCACCGGCTCTCTCAGGGGGTTTCTTTGAGTACGACTCCAAGAAGGAGCGTCTCGAAGAGGTCAATCGCGAGCTTGAAGACCCGGCGATCTGGACGAAGCCCGACAAGGCGCAGGAGCTCGGGCGCGAGCGCGCCAAGCTGACCGGGGAGCTGTCGGAGCTCGACGGCGCCTCGAAGGCGATCTCGGATGCGGCGGAGCTCCTGGAGCTCGCCGAAAGCGAAAACGACGAAGGCGCCGCGCAGGACATCGAGCGCGATGCGGCAGGCTTGGAGGGGCGCGTGCGCCGCCTCGAGCTCAAGCGCATGTTCAATGGCGAGATGGACTCGCACAATGCGTTCATGGACATCCAGGCGGGCGCGGGCGGCACGGAGGCGCAGGATTGGGCGCAGATGCTGTTGCGCATGTACCTGCGCTGGGGTGCAACGCGCGGCTTCACGTGCGAAGTCATCGACTCGAGCCCGGGCGAAGTCGCAGGCATCAAGAGCGCCACCGTGCAGTTCACGGGTGAATACGCATACGGCTGGCTGCGCACCGAGACGGGTGTGCATCGGCTCGTGCGCAAGTCTCCGTTCGATTCCGGTAACCGCCGGCACACCTCGTTCGCCTCCGTGTTCGTCTCTCCGGAAGTCGACGACGACATCGAGATCGAGCTCAACCCGGCCGACATCAAGATGGACGTCTATCGCTCGAGCGGCGCCGGCGGCCAGCACGTCAACAAAACCGAATCCGCCGTGCGCCTCACGCACGGGCCGAGCGGCATCGTCGTGGCGTGCCAGAACGAGCGCAGCCAGCACAAGAATCGCTCCACCGCGATGAAGATGCTGAAGGCGAAGCTGTACGAGCTCGAAGTGAACAAGCGCAATGCCGCCGCGCGCGTGCTCGAAGACTCGAAGTCGGACGTGAGCTGGGGTCACCAGATCCGTTCGTACGTGCTCGACCAGTCCCGCATCAAGGACCTGCGCACCAACATCGAAGTCGGCAACACGGCGGCGGTGCTCGATGGCGATCTCGATCAGTTTCTCGAAGCTTCACTCAAGGCGGGCGTGTAGCCCATCCCGGCCCCATCCCCCGCAAAACCCGGATCGACACGTATGACGGACAAGCCCCAGACCCCCGACGCGAACCCACCGAAGGCACACCCTCCGGAGGGCAGCCCGCCGGACGAGAACAAGTTGATCGCGGAGCGGCGCACGAAACTCGCGGCGCTGCGCACGGGCGGGGCACAGGCGTTTCCGAACGACTTCCGACGCGATGCGCTTGCGGGCGAGATGCACGCGGCCTTCGGCGAGCGGGACAACGAGTGGCTCACCGCGAACGTCACGCACGTTCGCGTCGGCGGCCGCATGCTTTCCAAGCGCGTGATGGGCAAGGCGAGCTTCGCCACCCTGGCGGACCGCACCGGCCAGATCCAGATCCGCGTCGAGCGCGAAAGTGTGGGCGAGGGGGTGTACGCGGCCTTCAAAGGCTGGGATATCGGGGACATCGTCGGCGCGGAGGGCACGCTGTTCCGGACCAACACCGGCGAGCTCACCGTGCGCGTCGAGCGAGTGCGCCTGCTGGTGAAGTCCCTGCGGCCGCTGCCCGACAAGTGGCACGGTCTTGCGGATACCGAAACGCGCTATCGGCAGCGCTACGTCGACCTCATCGTCAACGAGACGAGTCGCGAAGTGTTTCGCACGCGCACGAAGATCATCCGCTATCTGCGCGACTTCCTCGATTCGCTCGACTTCCTCGAAGTCGAGACACCCATGATGCAGACGATTCCGGGCGGCGCGGCGGCGAAGCCGTTCGTGACGCATCACAACTCGCTCGACATGGACATGTACCTGCGCATCGCGCCGGAGCTGTATCTCAAGCGGCTGGTGGTCGGCGGCTTCGAGCGCGTCTACGAGATCAATCGCAATTTCAGGAACGAAGGGCTGTCCACGCAGCACAACCCCGAGTTCACAATGCTCGAGCTGTATCTTGCCTACGGCGACTACAAAGACCTCATGGACTGGATCGAGAAAGCGCTGCGCGGGCTCGCCGACACCGTGCGCGGCTCGACGAAGCTCGACTACCAGGGGCGCGCGTACGATCTCTCCAAGCCGTTCGCGCGAGTCACGGTCGAGCAGGCGATCCTGCAGCAGAGTCCGGATCTCGATCCGATGTCGATCCGCGACCCGACGTACCTGCGCAAGGTGTGCGAACGGCTCGGCATTGCCCCGGGCAAGCACGACGGGCCGGGCAAGCTTCAGATCGAGATCTTCGAGAAGACCGCGGAGCACACGCTGCTCGATCCCACGTTCGTGTACGCGTATCCCACCGAGGTATCGCCGCTCTCTCGCGCGAACGACGCGGACCCGTTCATCACGGACCGCTTCGAGTTCTTCGTGGCCGGACGTGAGCTGGCGAATGGCTTCTCGGAGCTGAACGACCCTGAGGACCAGGCCGCGCGTTTCCGCGCGCAGGTGGCGCGCAAGGAAGGCGGCGATGAGGAGGCCATGTTCTACGACGGCGACTACGTGCGCGCGCTCGAATATGGCATGCCGCCCACGGCCGGGCTCGGTGTCGGCATCGACCGGCTCACCATGTTCCTCACCGACTCGCCCTCGATTCGCGATGTGATCCTGTTTCCGCACATGCGACCGGAGGCGGATTGAACGACGCGCCGATCGGAGTGTTCGACTCCGGGGTGGGGGGCCTCACGGTTCTGAAAGCGCTCGCCGCGGAAATGCCCGGCGAGAAGTTCATCTATCTGGGCGACACCGCGCGGCTGCCTTACGGCACCAAGAGTGCGGACACCGTATCGCGCTATGCGTCGCAGGCTGCCGAAGCGCTGGGTGAGCTCGGAATCAAAGCGCTCGTCGTAGCCTGCAACACCGCATCCGCCGCCGGGCTGCCTGCGATTCAGGAGCGCATGAGCGGATTGCCGGTCATCGGCGTGATCGAGCCCGGTGCGGAAGCCGCGTGCCGTATGTCGAAGTCCGGGCATATCGCCGTCATTGGCACGGAAGGCACCGTGCGGGGTGGCGCCTATCAGGAAGCCATTCAAAGGCGGCGTGCCGACGCGCGCGTGAGTGCGAAGGCGGCGCAGCTTTTCGTGGCGCTGGCGGAAGAGGGCCTGCACGAAGGGCCGATCGCGGATGCCATCGCGCGCCACTACCTCGATCCGATCTTTCGGCCGCCCGGGGTTGCGAACGCGCGCACGGGCACGGCAGTCTCGGATGCCGAACGCGCGGCAACGCCAGACACATTGGTGCTCGGCTGCACGCACTTTCCGATGCTGGTAGGCGCGATTCGCGCGGCCATCGGGTCGTCGATCCGTGTCATCGACTCTGCGGCGACGACGGCGAAGAGTGTGCGCGACCGGCTTGGAACGCAGGGGCTCAGCAGCTCCACGGGTCGCAGTGCCGTGAGATTTCTCGCGACGGATGGGCCGGAGCGCTTTGCCCGCGTGGGCACGCGGTTTCTGGGGCAGACGCTCTCGGCGAGCGACGTGGAGTTGATCGACCTCTGACTTCGTGTCCCGTCAAAAGGGATGAGTGTGCTCAGTCTCTTGGTGATGCCCCTGCGGCGGGTGCCTCTGCTCACGATCTGTGCGTTGAGCGTGGCGCTCGCATTTGCGTTCAAAGCCTGGGTGTTCGGGCTTCCGCTCATCCTCATGCTCTCGTCCTGGTTGCTGAAATACTCGTTCGTTTTCCTGGATGAGCTCGTGGCCGGCGCTACCGCACCGCCGGTGCTGTCCGTCGAGATGATCGTGGGCTCCCTCGGTGAGTGGCGCTCTCTCATGCCTCTCATCATCGTCACCATTGCGTTCTTTGCCTCCGGCGCAGGCTCGTTCTGGATGGCGCCGGCGCTATCTGCCGTCCTCGTGGTTGCGGCGGTGGCGTTTCTGCCCGCGATACTCGCGGTGCAAGGGTGGACCGGCAGCGTCGGGCAATCACTCAATCCCAGAGTGTGTGCACGGATGGTCCGCATTCTCGGCCGCGACTATGCGTGGGTGGCGGCGCTTACCTTTCTGCTTGTCGCTTTATGCGTGGCTGCGCAATGGGAGGGGCGCTCAGTGCCGCTTGCGCTGCGCATTGCGTCGGTGGTGTACGCATGGCTTGCAATCATCGCGTTGGTTGGCGGCGTCGTGCATACGAGGCGTCCGGACATCGAGCGGGAAACGCTGTTCTTCACCAAGCTGCAACCGGTCATGACGCCGGAGGAGCTCGCGCGACTCCGCGAACACTGCCTCGACACGATCTATGGCGAATGGCGCGGGCGAGCGCCCGAGAATGCCTGGCGCAACCTGGTTGAGTACGTCGAGCAGAGCGCCGATCCGCTCGAGGAAATGCGCTGGCTGTACGGCCGGATCGCGGGCTGGGATCGTCCGCAGCTGGCCAACCGTATTGCCCGGGTGATGGTGCCGCGGCTGCTGACCGCTGAACGCCAGGGTGAGGCGCTCGCGCTTGTACGAGAGCGCCTGGCTGCCGATCCGGATTTCCGACCACACACCAGCGCTGAGTTGCTTACGCTCGCGCAGCTTGCGCGCGTAGCGGCCGATCGGCCCACCGCGCGCGCCCTGTTGCAGGAGTTTCCTCGCTGGTATCGCAACGACAGCCTGCAATCGAGAGTCGATGAGCTCGCGCGAGATCTCGAACGATGAGTTCAACGGGAAGCTAGGCGGGAAGAGAGTAGGGCAGCGAAAGCGGCTCCACATCCAAGACCACTGCAGAGTCATTGGCTGGCGTTGCAGCGGCGTCCGCGGTCTCTTCGGCGCCAGCGCCGATCATCGGGGCCACCGCCAGAAATTCGCAGCGGCCGTCGGGAAGCTGCACGGCGTCGACGACCCGTGCGCTACGGCCATCCCGAAGTCTGCATGAGTCGCCTGCGCTCAACTTCGCGGAGCTGAGCGTGCGGAAGCGCTGCATGCGCCGCTTCACCCTGCCGCGGTAGTGCGCGCGAGCGATGACTTCCTGGCCCGTGTAGCAGCCCTTGTCGAAGGCGATGCCACCGAGGATGTCGAGATTCAGCATCTGGGCGACGAACGCTTCGGTAGTTGCGCCGTACACCTGCGGAATTCCGGCAGCGATGTCGAGCGCCCGCCAGCGCTCGCGCTCATTCACGCCTGCATCGACTGCGAGAGCCTGGCCCGACGGTGCGGCCACCAGCCAACGCGCTGTGGCCTCGTCCACGCACACGACGACCGATGCATCGAGCTGGACCTGTTCGCCGAGACGCGTCGGCAAACGGGGGTGAGCGCTGGCCCCCGCGTCGGATGTGGTCATCAACCCAAAGAAGTCCCACTCGGCGGACGCATCGGTTACTTTGGCTTTCGCTCGCAGCACGTATTTCGCGAGCCGCGCCGCAACGGGTGCAGCGAGCTCACGAGGAAGAATGGCGAGCACGTCGTCGGGCCCGATTGCCACGAGCCGCAGCACCGCGATCGCGCGGCCTTGCGGTGTATGCACGCCGGCAAGCTGCGAAGCGGAGCTGGTGAGCTTCTCCGTGTCGTTCGACAACTGGCCCTGCAGAAATCGCCGACTGTCCGCGCCTTGCACGCGCACCGCGCCGAAATCCGCGAGGCGCACCGTGGCAAGTCCATTCGTCAAGGTCTTCAGCATTGTTTTTCCACAGGTTTCCGGTGGTCCACGCGGCCGAATTCTGGCAAACTGATAAGCCATGCAGAACGCGGTTGAGTCGAGCGCCACCAGCGCGCTCCCTGAAGCTTCTTCCGAGCCCACCTCCCGTCCGGCAACGCCGAACGTGCCCCGGCCTCAGGAGATCGGCGGCCCGACCGGGCCTGAGCCCACGCGCTATGGCGATTGGGAAAAGAAGGGTCGCTGCATCGATTTCTAGGTGCGCCACCGTTAACGGGAGTCCTGATGCCTGATCGCCCTTTGTCGCCGCACCTGTCCGTGTACAGGATGACCCGGTATTCGCTGCTGTCATCCATCGTGAATCGCCTTACGGGCCTCGCGCTCGCCGTCGGGCTGCTGGTGCTGCTGTACTGGCTCATCGCGGTGTCCCAAGGGCCGGAAGCTTACGCGAAGGCTTACGTGGTGCTCTCGCATCCGCTCTTCAAGCTCATCTTTGCGGGTCTCACCTTCTCCTTCTGCTACCACCTCGCGGCCGGCGTGCGGCACCTCGTCTGGGACACCGGGCGCGGTCTGGAACGCCGCCAGTCTCAGAGGAGCGCGTACCTGGTTGCCGCCGTCTCGGTGATGCTCACCCTGGCGCTCATCCTGTGGGCCTGGTCGCGGATGGGCACGCCATGAGCATGCAGAGTCCGCTCGGCCGGGTGCTGGGGTACGGCGCCGCGAAAAACGGTGTGCATCACTGGTGGGTGCAGCGGCTCACCTCGATCGCGCTGATCCCGCTCACGGTGTGGTTCGTCGCTGCGCTGTTCACGTTGCCCGCGCTGGACTACATCACCGTGGTGAACTGGGTCGCGCATGGCTGGACGCCGCTGCTGCTCGTCCTGTTCATCAGCGTCGCAGCGTGGCACTCGCAGCTTGGGGTGCAGGTGGTCGTCGAAGACTACGTGCACGGCAGCGCGAAGACGCTCTCTCTCATTCTTTCAACGTTTGCGCACATGCTCGTTGCCGCGGCCGCCATCTTCGCCGTGCTTCGCGTGGCCTTCAGGGGCGTCGCGTGAGCGCGTATGAGTTCATCGATCACAGCTACGACGTGCTCGTCGTCGGCGCGGGCGGCGCAGGGTTGCGCGCAACGCTGGGCCTTGCCGAGGCCGGTTTGTCCACGGCTTGCATTACCAAAGTGTTCCCCACGCGCAGCCACACGGTTGCCGCGCAGGGCGGGATCAGCGCCGCGCTCGGCAACATGGGCGAAGACGACTGGCGCTGGCACATGTACGACACCGTCAAGGGGTCGGACTGGCTCGGCGATCAGGATGCCATCGAGTTCATGTGCAAGGAGGCACCGGCCGCCGTCATCGAGCTCGAGCACTACGGCATGCCGTTCTCGCGCACGACAGACGGGCGCATCTATCAGCGTCCGTTCGGTGGCATGACCACGCATTTCGGCAAAGGCATCGCGCAACGCACCTGTGCAGCCGCGGACCGTACCGGCCACGCCATGCTTCACACGCTGTACCAGCAGTCCATCAAGCACGCGGCAACGTTCTTCGTCGAGTACTTCGCGCTCGATCTCATCATGGAGAACGGCGAGTGCCGCGGCGTCGTCGCGCTCGACATGACGGAAGGCAAGCTGCATCGATTCCGCGCACACGCCACCATTCTTGCGACGGGCGGCTACGGCCGAGCCTATTTCTCGTGCACCTCGGCGCACTCCTCCACGGGTGATGGCGGCGGCATGGTGTTGCGCGCCGGCCTGCCGTTGCAGGACATGGAGTTCGTGCAGTTCCATCCCACTGGCATCTACACCGCCGGCTGCCTCATCACCGAAGGGGCGCGAGGCGAGGGCGGCTATCTCACCAACTCCGCCGGCGAGCGCTTCATGGAGCGCTACGCGCCGAACGCGAAGGATCTCGCCTCACGCGATGTCGTGAGCCGCGCGATGACCATCGAGATTCGCGAAGGTCGCGGCGTGGGGCAGGAGCGCGATCACATTCAACTGCATCTCGAGCACCTGGGACCCGGAGTCATCCACGAGCGTCTGCCGGGCATCGCCGAGACGGCCCGCATTTTTGCGGGCGTAGACGTGACGAAAGAACCCATCCCCGTGCTGCCCACCGTTCACTACAACATGGGCGGAATCCCCTGCAACATTCACGGCGAAGCGCTGTGTCCCAGGAATGGCGACACGGATGCCGTGGTGCCCGGCCTCATGGCCGTGGGTGAAGCCGCCTGCGTGTCGGTGCACGGCGCCAACCGCCTCGGCTCGAATTCGTTGCTCGATCTCGTGGTGTTCGGCCGCGAAGCGGCGCGCCGCTGCGCCGAGGTCATCAAGCCCGGCACCGCCCACAAGCCTCTCGCGAAGGATGCCGCCGACTTCGCCGTCGCGCGTCTCGATCGCTTGCGCCACGCGCAAGGCTCGCGGCCGACCGCCGAAGTGCGTCTGGAAATGCAGAAGGTGATGCAGGCCGACGCCGCGGTGTTCCGCACAGGCCAGACGCTGAGAGAAGGCATGGAGAAGCTGTCTCGCACGTTCGAGTCGTTCGGCGATGTGCGCGTGAACGACAAGAGCCTGATCTGGAACACGGATCTCGTTGAAACCATGGAGCTCGAGAATCTGCTCCTGCAGGCCACCGCAACCATCAACGCCGCCGAGAACCGCAAGGAAAGCCGGGGCGCCCAGGCGCGCGAGGACTTCCCGAATCGGGACGATGTGAACTGGATGAAGCACTCGCTGATCTGGGTGAGCGGCCCGGGGGAGGTGAAGTTTGACTACCGTCCCGTCCATCTCGAGACCCTGACGCGCGACGTGGAGTCGATTCCGCCGAAGGCGCGCACCTATTGAAGTGCTGCACCGGATGCCACTGAACCCCGCATTCACCGAACTTCGAACGTACTGAAACCCGCATGGCCGAGTTCCGATTGCCTCCCAACTCTCGCATCAACCCGAACGGTCGCGTGCACAAAGCCGCAAGCGGTGCGGGCAGCGTCCGCACGTTCAAGGTGTATCGCTTCGACCCGGACTCGGGCGAAGGTCCGCGCATCGACACGTTCGAGCTCGACCCGAGGAGCTGCGGGCCCATGGTTCTGGATGCGCTGATCCAGATCAAATCCGCACTCGATTCGACGCTCACGTTCCGCCGGTCGTGCCGCGAAGGCATCTGCGGCTCCTGCGCCATGAACATCGATGGCGTGAACCGGCTCGCCTGCACGACCTCGATGCTGGACCTTGGCCGCGAGATCAAGATCTACCCGCTGCCGCACATGCCCGTGGTGAAGGACCTCGTTCCGGACCTCACCAATTTCTACGCGCAGTACGCATCGGTCAAACCTTGGCTGCAGACGCGGACCCCCGCGGCGCCGGATCGCGAGCGCCTGCAGAGCAAAGAGGAGCAGGAAAAGATCGATCGCCCTGCGGCATGCATTCTCTGCGCGTGCTGTTCGACCGCCTGTCCGAGCTACTGGTGGAACAGCGACCGCTTCCTCGGTCCGGCTGCGCTCCTGGCCGCCTATCGCTGGATCATCGATAGCCGCGATGAGGCCACCGGCGAACGTCTCGACCAGCTCGAGGATCCGTTCCGCCTCTACCGCTGCCACACCATCATGAACTGCACCGACGTGTGCCCGAAGGATCTGAACCCGGCCCGCGCCATCGCCGAGATCAAGAAGAAGATGGTCGAGCGGCAGCACTGAGGCATGGATCCCGATGCCCGCCGCCTGCTCTGGCGCTGCCGCCGGGGAATGAAGGAGCTCGACATCCTGCTCGAGCGCTTCGCCCGCGAGCGCTACGAATCCGCGTCAAGCGAGGAACGCCACGCATTCGCCCGGCTTCTGGACTTGCCGGATCCGGACCTGGCCGACTATTTCTTCGGGTATGCCATCCCTTCCGAACCCGAGCTCGCGCGCCTGGCGCGGCTCATCGCCGGTCATCCGTCTTGAGGTCCCGCCCTCGCGTCGGGCCAAAGCGGCCGTGCTCGTGTTGGGATTCCTGGTGACGGCGCTGCTGGCGGTTGCGCCTGAACCCGCGATTCCGTGGCGGCTGCTGGCAGCACTCCTCACAGTACTGGTGGGCGCACGTCCGATACTGACGCTTGTATTTCAACGCGGCCGGGCAGCCGTCCGCCATTTCGAATGGGCAGCGGACGGCACGTGGTCCATCCGAGGCCAGTCGGGCGTGCCAGGGGAGGCGCGGCTGCACCCTGCCACCGCCGCGATCGGTCCGTGGATCATTCTGGTCTGGAACCGCGGGCCCGCCGGCCCCACTTTCCGGAGTTACGCGTTGATCGATGCCGGGAACGTCAGCCGATCCCTGTTCCGCGCGTTGCGTGGACGCCTCAAACTGACGCATGGGCCCTGAGCCCAGCGGGAGCCGGATGATAACTGTTAGACTCGTCACACCTTGCCCCGTCCGACGGGCACAATCCGACCGCGATCTGCCATCCGGCCTGAACTTCGTGAAAGGTTCAGGGTCTATTCAGCGTTTTTCGGCGTCGCGGCCTTCTGACTTGGGAGTAGAGGGCGCGCATGAGCGCCGACGTCAGTGATCTAAGCCTGGTTCGCCGCGTTCAGCGCGGCGACAAGGGTGCGTTTGATGCGCTGGTGCTCAAGTACCAGCACAAAGTGGTCAAGCTGGTGATGCGCTACGTGCGCAATCCGGCGGAGGCCGAGGACATTGCCCAGGAAGCCTTCATCAAAGCGTATCGCGCCCTGCCGCAGTTCCGGGGCGACAGCGCTTTTTATACGTGGCTTTACCGTATCGCCATCAATACCGCGAAGAATGCCGTGGTGTCCCGCGACCGCAGCCCGATCGATTTCGACCTCGACCTGCAGAACCCCGACGAGTCCTACGATATGCAAGGCCGCCTGAAGGATTCCGAAACGCCCGAGGCGCTCACGTTGACGGAAGAAATCCGCTCGACGGTGAACTCTGCGATCGATGCCTTGCCAGAAGACCTGCGCACCGCCATCGTCCTGCGCGAGCTCGAGGGCCTGTCCTACGAAGAGATTGCCGACGCCATGGAATGCCCTGTCGGCACGGTACGCTCGCGGATCTTCCGCGCGCGTGAAGCGATCGACCGCCGTCTGCGCGAAGTGTTCGAAGGCGGCCTCGGCCGCGCAGAGGAGCTGGGATGAACGAAGAGCTCGATAGTCAGCTGTCCGCCATGTTCGACGACGAGCTGCCTGCCGCCGAATGCGAGCTGTTAGCGCGTCGCCTGTCGCGCGATGAGCAGCTCAAGGCGCGTTGGGGCCGCTATGCGGCGATCGGAGCCACCATCCGGGCCGAGCGG
>FTEO01000650.1_pt1 | contig 26930 bp, 21 predicted proteins | sample 1640211 | NCBI WGS metagenome assembly FTEO01 (sample SAMEA3914816, study PRJEB12502) | metagenome | biome: forest; material: soil | place: USA | collected 2011-09-16 | depth 0.3 m | reverse complement strand
GCAGCGCATCGCTCAACGAGAGCGCATCGAGCAAGCCACCGGTCAGCCCGAGACCGCCGATGGGATTGATGAGATGAGCCGCATCTCCCGCGAGCAGCACGCGCCCCACCCTGAATGCGTCGACGCAGCGGTCGTGCACGCGATACGGTGATACTGCGACGGGCGTGCAGTCACCCTGGCCCGGAGCGAACAGCGCATAGCGTTCGGGCAGGCGGCGGCGCACTTCGTCTTCCGACAACTCGCCGTCTTCGCGGTACGTGCAGCGCCACAGCCCGCTCTGGTCGATGACCGGGATGATCGCCCAGTGCTCCGGGTCGAGCACGATGTTCGACTGCCCGAAGCCGTGCCGCAGGAAATCGAATCGCAGGTTCGTCGCCACGAACCACTCAGGCCACGTTACGCCCTCGAGCTTCAGATTCAGCGCCCGGCGCACGCCGCTGTGAGCGCCATCCGCGCCGATGAGCCACGTCGCGCGCATCTGTTCCTGGCCTTCCGTCGTCTCGACCGTCGCCGTGATACCGGCGTCGTCTTGTTCGACTCCGACCAGGCGAGTGCGCCAGCGCACTTCCACGCCCGGAACGCGCAAGAGATGCCGCAGAATGATTGCCGCGAGCGCGGGCTGGCCGAGATGCAGATTGAACGGATAGGCCGTGTCTTCCGGCCGCAGCACGTCGAACGTGAGGTGCCCGAGGAGCGTGTGATCGATCGTCCAGTAGTGGTAGGCCTGCTTCAGAACGCCGATCTGTTTGAGATCCTCCAGCAGCCCGAGCCCATCGAAGCGCTCGACGACAGGGGAGTGATACACCACGGCCCGCGGTTCTTCGCGGATTGCCGCTTCCGAATCGATGACGATGACGGGAATGCCCGCCCGCGCGAGCTTGAGCGCGGTCACGAGCCCGACCGGCCCCGCGCCGGACACGAGAACTGAATTCATTCATCATATATGCCTGCTTGAGCCGGGCCGATCCAGTCCGAGCCGGGCGCTGTCCGCGGAGTGTGCGCGTTCCTTGAGGGCGGAGGGGTCGATGAGCCAGCTTCAGAAGTACCAGTTGCATATCGGCAGCGCGCAGGTGGAGCCAGCCTCCGGTGCGTGGTTCGAATCGTTCAATCCCTACACGGGCAAGCCGTGGGCGCTGATCCCGCGTGGCAACGCGGCAGATGTGGATCGCGCGGTCACCGCAGCGAGCGCTGCGTTTCGAGGCGAGTGGCGCAGGCTCAGCGCGAGTGCGCGTGGCCGGCTCCTTTGCAAGCTGGGAGATCTCATCGCGAAGAACGCCGAGCGTCTCGCGGAGATCGAAGTGCGCGACAACGGCAAGCTCATCGCGGAAATGGCGGCGCAGATGCGTTATCTGCCGCAGTTCTACTATTACTTCGGCGGCCTCGCGGACAAGATCGAAGGCGCCGTCATCCCCACGGACAAGGCCGGCATCTTCAACTTCACTCGCCACGAGCCGTTCGGTGTCGTCGCAGCCATCGTGCCGTGGAACTCGCCTCTCAATCTCGCTACGTGGAAGCTGGCACCGGCGCTCGCGGCGGGAAACACCGTTGTGTGGAAGCCGTCCGAGTTTTCATCCGCATCGGCGCTGGAGTTCGTACGGCTCTTCGATGAAGCCGGATTTCCACCAGGCGTGGTCAATGTCGTGACGGGATACGGCGGTGAAGTCGGCGCGCCGCTCGTGGCCGATCCGCGCGTGGCGAAAGTAGCGTTCACGGGTGGCGAGGCGGGGGGCCAGCAGGTGTACCAGGCTGCAGCGAAGAACTTCAAGCCCGTGACGCTCGAGCTCGGGGGCAAGTCCGCGAACATCGTCTTCGACGACGCCCACCTCGACAACGCGGTGAAGGGCGCCATTTCCGGCATTTTTGCGGCTACCGGGCAGACCTGCATCGCCGGCTCACGGTTGCTGGTGCATCAATCAATTCATCGCGAGTTCGTCGAGCGCCTCGTTGCGTTCGCGAAAACCGCGCGCATGGGAGACCCGATGTCTCTCGACACGCAAGTGGGCCCGGTCACCACGCGCGCGCAATACGAGAAGGTGCTTCAGTACATCGACGTGGCGCGTGGCGAAGGCGCGCGTTGCGTGCTCGGTGGCGCAGCGGCCTCGCGGCCGGAATGTGGCTCGGGCTGGTTCGTCGAGCCCACCATCTTCGATGGTGTGACGAACGACATGCGCATCGCACGCGAAGAGGTCTTCGGTCCGGTGCTGTCGGTCATCGAATTCCAGGACGAAGATCATGCCGTCGAGATTGCCAACGATTCGCTGTACGGGCTCGCCGCGGGAGTGTGGACGGAAAGCATGAAGCGCGCGCTGCGCGTGTCGGAACGGCTGGAGGCCGGCATGGTGTGGGTGAACACGTATCGCGCGGTGAGCTACATGTCCCCGTTCGGTGGCTACAAGCGCTCGGGTCTCGGCCGCGAGAATGGGCAGGAGGCCATCTACGAATACCTGCAGACCAAGAGCGTGTGGATCAGCACGGCGGACGATGTGCCCAATCCGTTCGTGATGCGCTGAGGTTACGGCGATGCCAGGAGGCTTCTCGACGCTACGCATCATGTTCTGCGTGATTCTCGGAGCGGTGTTCCTGCGTATCGTCACGGGGGCCGTGCGCCGCTTCAAGCCCAGCACGCCCGGTGAGCGGCCGCGCCCCGCGCTGCTGCTGTTCCCGCTCGTGCCGATTCTGCTTTTCTACCAGGCACTGCGGGTGCCGTTGTCGATGGGGCCGGTGGTCGCGGGAAGTCTCGGGCTGCTGGCGAGCCTCGCGTTGTTCGAATGGTCTGTGCGCGCAACGGGCACGGTGTTCTTTTCCTGGGCCATGAGCCGGGACACACCACAGGTTCTGTTCGAAGGCGGCCCTTACGCGTACGTCCGCAATCCGTTCTACTCGAGCTATCTGCTGGCCTACGTGTCGGCGGCGGTGGCTCTGCAGACGGTTACGTCGCTGATCATCGTCGCCGTGATGGTGTTTCTGTTCTGGAATGTGGCTCGCTTCGAAGAGCGTAAGTTTGCGGAGAGTCCCGTGGCCGAGCAATACGCTGCGTATCGGCAGCGCGCGGGGCGCTTTCTGCCGCGCCTGCGGCGGCTCATGTCATTGCGGCGACTGTGAAGCCCGCGCCGACCGCCCGCGAGTCTGCCAGCGCCTTACGCACCGACCGTGTGCACGAAGGGTAGGGCCGGCTCTCCATGGTGCGACAACCGCCGTAATCGCCCGGGCCGCAGCCCTGCCGAGGGTCCGCGGCTGCGAACGGAACTTGCAGCGTCAGGCTGGAGGAACTGACCCTGCGATCTCAGGTCTCGCCATGCCAGGTGAATCCATCGCGGCTGATGAGCGCGCTCGAGGCGGCGGGGCCCCACGTGCCTGCGATGTAATGGCGGGGCGATTCGTCGCTCTGCAGCCAGCCTTCGCGGATCGGGTCGATCCACGCCCACGCGGCGTCGAGCTCGTCCCGCCGCATGAAGAGCGTGAGGTTGCCCTTGGCCACGTCGGTGATGAGGCGCTCGTAGGCATCGAGGCTCTTTTCCTTGAAGCCGTCCGAGAGATGCAGCTCGAGATTCACAGGCCGCAGGCGCATGACTTCGCCCGGCGTCTTCGCGAGGATATTGAGGGTGATGGTCTCTTGCGGCTGCAGCTGGATCACAAGCTGGTTCGGCCCCGCGGAGCGAGAGGTCTCGTAGATCGCGTGCGGCACTTGCTCGAAGGTGATGACGATCTCGGCGACCTGGTCCGGCAGCCGCTTGCCCGTGCGCAGATAGAACGGCACACCCGCCCAGCGCCAGGTTTCCACTTCCACCTTGAGCGCGACGAAGGTTTCGGTGGTGCTGTCGAGTGGCACGCCGGGCTCTTCCAGATAGCCCACGACCGGCTTGCCATCCGAGGCGCCCGCTTTGTATTGCCCGCGCACGGTCCTGGTCGTCACGTCGCCATCGACAATGGGCTTGAGGGAGCGCAGCACCTTCAACTTTTCATCGCGCACGGCATCCGGGTCGCTGCTCGGCGGCGGCTCCATGGCGATGATGCACAGCAGCTGCAGCAGGTGGCTTTGCACCATGTCGCGCAGCGCGCCGGTCTGGTCGTAGAAATCTCCGCGGCCTTCGACGCCCACTTGCTCGGCCACGGTGATCTGCACATGACTGATGCGCCCGCGCCGCCACAGCGGCTCGAACAACGTGTTGCCGAAGCGCAGGGCCATGAGGTTCTGCACGGCTTCCTTGCCGAGGTAGTGGTCGATTCGATAGATCTGCTTCTCGGTGAAGATGCTGCCGACGAGATCGTTGATCGCGTGCGCGGAAGCCCGGTCTTTGCCCAGCGGCTTCTCCAGCACCACGCGCGTTTTCGGCGTCACCATCTTCGTGATGGAAAGGTTTTCGCACGCGGCCGTGAACAGACTTGGCGCCATCGACAGGAAGATGACGCGCACCGTGTCTTCCCGCCCCGCGAACGCTGTGGCGAGCCGCTCGAAATCCGCCGTGACCGTGGCGTCCACGCGCACGTAATCCACGAAGCCTGCGAACACTTCCCAGTGCTGCGGCACGAACTCATTCGGGTTGAGATATTTCTCCACTCGCGAACGCACCTGCTCGAGGTATTGCTGGCGAGTGAGATCCGCGCGAGCGACGCCGATGATCTTCGACCCTTTGGGAATCTGCCCGGCGCACACGCGCCGGTACATGGCGCGCATGAGCTTCCTCATGGCGAGGTCGCCGGTGCCGCCGAACAGAATGATGTCGAAAGGCTCGAGCTTCTGATTATTGGCCATGACAGTATGATAGCGGCTTACACGTGCTCTTAGGATAGATGAAGGTCGAGGAATACATTCTAATGACTCGCTTCAACGGCTGGCTCGCATGACCGGTGCATCCCCACAGCTCAACTCGCGCGTGCGGGATGTCACGGAGCGCATCCGCGACCGCAGCCGCGCCTCGCGTGGGGACTACCTCGCGCGCACGCGAGCCAGCGCGGAGGCGATCACGACGCGCTCCCGCCTGTCTTGTACGAATCTGGCCCACGGTTTTGCAGCGTCCACGTCCCAGGACAAGGACGCGCTCAAGCAGCTGCGCTGGCCGAACCTCGCCATCGTCACTTCGTACAACGACATGCTGTCGGCGCATCAGCCCTTCGAGCGCTTTCCTGGGTTGATGCGTCTGGCGGCGCGCGAGGTCGGCGCCACCGCGCAGGTCGCGGGCGGCGTGCCTGCAATGTGCGATGGCGTGACGCAAGGGCAGACGGGCATGGAGCTGTCGCTCTTCAGCCGTGACGTCATTGCCATGTCCACGGCCATTGCGCTGTCGCATAGCATGTTCGACGCCACGCTGTGCCTTGGCGTGTGCGACAAGATCGTTCCCGGTCTGCTCATCGGTGCGCTCACCTTCGGGCATCTGCCAACGGTGTTCGTGCCGGGCGGGCCGATGCCGTCGGGTGTGGCCAACCAGGACAAGGCTCGCATCCGCAAGTTGTATGCCGAGGGCAAAGTCGGGCGCGATCAGTTGCTCGAGTCGGAGTGCGGGAGTTACCACTCCGCCGGCACGTGCACGTTCTACGGCACGGCGAACAGCAACCAGATGCTCATGGAAGTCATGGGCCTTCACATGCCCGGCAGTGCCTTCATTCCGCCAAACACGCCGCTGCGTGACGCATTGACTGCAGCGGCCACGCAGCGCGCCGCGGCCATCACCGCGCTCGGCAAAGAGCACATTCCGCTCGCGGAAGTGGTGGATGAACGCTGTATCGTGAACGCCATCGTCGGCTTGCTCGCCACGGGCGGTTCCACGAATCACACGCTGCATCTCGTCGCCATTGCACAGGCGGCGGGCATCGTCACGGATTGGGACGACTTCAGCGAGCTCTCCGAAGTCGTCCCGCTGCTCGCCCGCATCTATCCCAACGGCGGTGCCGACGTGAACCATTTTCACGCCGCCGGCGGCACGGGCTTCCTGATTCGCGAGCTGATCAACGCAGGGCTGGTGCATGGTGACGTGCTCACGATCAGCGGGCAGAACCTTGCCGCCTATACGCAGGAGCCGTGGTTGTCTTCCTATGACCTCGCGTGGCGCGAGATTCCCACCACGAGTGGCGACACGTCGGTGCTGCGGCCGGCGAGCGATCCCTTCAGTGCTGACGGCGGGCTGAAGCTCCTCACCGGCAATCTCGGCCGCGCCGTGATCAAAGTCTCCGCCGTGCAACCCGAGCACCGAATCGTCGAAGCGCCTGCGCGCGTCTTCGACGATCAGGAAGACGTCATCACCGCGTTCAAGTCGGGCTCTCTCACTGGGGACGTCATCGTCGTCGTGCGCCACCAGGGTCCGCGCGCGAACGGCATGCCCGAGCTCCACCAGCTCACTCCAGCGCTCGCATCATTGCAGGGGAAAGGTTTCAAAGTCGCACTCGTCACGGACGGCCGCATGTCCGGCGCTTCGGGTGCAGTGCCCGCAGCGATCCATGTCACGCCCGAATGCACGAGCGGCGGCCCGCTCGGCAAAGTGCGCGACGGCGACGTCATTCGCCTCGACAGCGCCACCGGCACACTCGAAGCGCGCGTTCCGCTGGAAATCTGGAACCAGCGCGAGCTCCCCCGCCCGAACCTGAGCGCGAACGAATACGGCACCGGACGCGAGCTCTTCAAGCTGTTCCGCGCGAATGCCGCCGGCGCGGAGCAGGGAGGCGGGCTCAAGCTCTATTAATGGTGAGAGCCGGATCGGCGACAATACGCCCGGGGCAGAGCGGCCCTTTGCATTGGAGAGGCGTATGGTTTGGGTTTCGGCCGTGGTTCTGTTCGCGGTGCTTCAGTATCTGGTGATCGGCATGCTGGTTGGCCGTGCCCGCGGCCGCTATGGAGTCGTGGCGCCGGCGTGCACCGGTCACCCCATCTTCGAGCGCTGGTTCCGCGTGCAGCAGAACTCGCTCGAAATGCTCATCGCTTTCATTCCCGCCATCTGGCTGTTTGGGTGGTGGGTGAGCCAGACGTGGGCCACCGGCATCGGCATCGTGTTCCTGGCGGCGCGCATCATCTACGCCGTGCAGTACATCCGTGATCCCAAGACTCGTGAGGTTGGCGCCGGACTGTCGTTTCTCACCACGACGGTCCTCGTGGTCGGCGCTTTGTACGGATTGTTGAAGATCGGCCTGACGGGCTGACGGAGCTTCAGCCGGCGCGGCTGTACACCGCGGCCGAGGCGGAGGTCATCTCGGGCTGCGCCACATCGGAGTTGAAGCCAGCTGCGCGCCAGCCTTCGATGCCATCCGGAAACCAGTACACGTGCTGGTAACCGTAGCGGATGGCACGCTTCGCCGCATTCCAGCTGAGCCAGCAACGCTCGTGGCAGTAAACAACGATGGGGTGCGCAAAGTCTTGGGACGTCGCTTCAGCGAGGCGCCGGCGATAGAAGCCATCCGTCGTCGAATCGAGCGTGCCTGCGCCTACGCCTGCGAGCCACAGGCTGCCCGGGATCACCGCATGCGGTGGCGGTGACCACACGGCCAGCGGCGCAAGCTTCTGCGGCCGCGGGGGTGAGTTCGAAACGTCGATGATGACCACGCCGCCGCGTTTCAGCAGTGCGGCGAGATCCGGTGCGCGTATCACTGTGCCGCCAGTGAGCGTTTGCGGCACCGGTGAGTTGACAGGCCCGTTCCAAAAATCTTCAGGCTCGGCCACGGTTGCATCGGCGGTGGGCGCGGAGGAGGGCCCGGCGTCGGCCGGCGTTCCCGGCACATCGAAGCTCTGCGTGAAGGTCTTGTCCTCACTGTCCTGCACCGTGACCTTGAGCTGCCCTTTGCCGCGGGGAACGAAGCCGAAGGTGACGACCGGATCGGTGCTCATCGAGATGTCCGACTCGAGCTTGAACACGCTGCCGCCTTCGTAGGTCACCTCCGTGGTCTTCACGAAATGCGGCGCGGTGTAGAGGTGTGTGAGCTGATTCATCTGCATGCCGTTGAAGTTCGGGTGGCGGATCATCAGCTGCGCCTGCATCGGCCGCCCCGGCTCGAAGACACCGAGCAGTCGCACCTTCATGTGGCCCAGGTCGCGCAAGGCTTCGCTCTCGTCCGCGTCTGCCGGCGCCGAGCAGCCTCCCGCTGCTTTCACGAAGCGGGACACCCCGTAGAGCGTGCCGTCCTGAGTTTCCGCCACCGCATGGATCAGCGTGTACTCGTTCACGCGCACCCGCAGCTTCACGCTGCTCGGGTCGGCCTTGGGACCGAATGTCATGTGCCCCGCGAGCGGCGACGGGTTGTTGTCGATGACGAGATAGACGCCCTTGATGAGCTTGCCTCCCACCAGCGTCAGGTTCAGCGGCACGAGCGCCGCATCGAGCGCGCGCGCCGGCGCGTCGAGCTGGATGACAGCGGTGCCGTCCATGACCATGCGCTTACCGAAGATCGCCTCGCGCAGCGCGTTCCAGCGCTCGATGCGCGAGGGATCGTCGGCTGGCGCGGCGCCGTCGATGGACGCCTCGCCGATCGAGCGCATGGATTCGGGCGGAGAGAGTGTCTCTGCTGCGCCTGCCGCGGTGGTCGCAACCACGGCGGTTGCGCACAGAGCCAGCACGAACAGCAGCGCCGCGATGAGCCAGGACGGGTGCATGCGCCGACGGGACCGGTCATTCATTCCCATTCGAGCTCCTTGAACGCCTGAGTGACGTTACGCCCGTGGTAGTCGTCGAACAGCGCCCACTTACCGCGCTCGGACTGCCCGACGACGTTCACGGCTGCTTCGATCGGCACTCCCTTGCCAATGGCCGCGCGGGTGTCGCGGAGGAGCGTGCCGAGATAACGCTCGAGGTCCGCACAGCCCTGTGGCCAGTCTACGCCCGTCGGGCCGTGGCCAGGCACTGCACGGTGCGCGGGGCGGCCTTTCAGAGCCGCAAGCTCGGCGAGCCAGCCCCGCAAGCTGCCATCGAGAGCCGGAACGCGCCGCACGAACAACAGATCGGCGGCGAACAGCGTGCCGGTCTGGCGGTCGATGAGGGAGAGATCAGTGTACGTGTGCGCAGTCTTGTGCGCGGTGATTTCGAGTACTCGGCCGCCGAGGTCGATCTCCGCTCGATCCTCGATGAGCTGAGTCGGCATCACGACGGTGCCCGTCCGCTCCCGGCCCAGCACGGCCTCGAGACGCCTGCGGTAGTACTCGCCGCGTTGGGCGAGCGCGTTCGGAAGGCGCGCGTGGCCCACGAACGCGGGCTTGTCCTGCTCGAATGCGCTCGCGCCGAAGATGTGGTCCGGGTGTACGTGTGACATCACCACATGACGAATGGGCAACCGTGTTCGTTGGAGCACGCTTGCACGCAACCGTTCGCCGTCTGCGGCACTCCCGCCCGGGTCGAGCACGGCCACGGATTTGCGTCCGACGATGAACCCGATGTTCGCGATCGCGTCATCGTTCTGCGCAGTCACGTCTTCATCGATGCCTTGGCGGATGAAAATGCCTGGTGCCACTTCATCGAGTGCCAGCGGCGGCATATCCGTCGGGCGCGCGGAGCACGCGAAGCTGGGGAAGCAATACCCGCACAGCGCGCCGAGCAGGGCGTCGCGGCGGGAAAGAGGGGCGGGTGGTTCGCGTCGGATCAGTGCATCTGACATGATGCCAGCTCGCAATCCGAACCGAGTCGGTGCAGGTTCCGCTCTCATCTTTCGATGATGCGCTCGCGCACTCGAGAAAGCGCGCGTCACTCCCCTCGGGATTGTCATGTTGTTAGCGCATGTTTCACATCGTTCACACTCGATGCGCCCGAGAGTCACGGCAGTGGCACGCCGTTTGCTTTTTTCTGTGACCCGACGCGGAGCGACCGGAATGGACATGCACGTGGACCCCGCTGCCGCCCACCTTGAGGCGAGTCTCTCCCAACCGGCCCCGGAGGCCGAGCCCCTCGTGTGCTTGAGCGACAGCCGGCTCGATGAGCTCATGCGTTGGCACGGCACGGATGAACGCAATCTGCCGCCCGCGGCGACGTTGAAGAACCTGGCCCGCGACACCGTCGCGGCGCTCCATGAGCTGCAGCGAGCCCGCGCGATCATTCTGGAGTTGCGCTCGGCCATGGGTCGGGCCTTCTGGGCAACGGAATTCGACCAGGTGCACGCCATTCTCCTGCGCGGCCTCGGACCCCCGCCGGACGACCTCGACTCCTGAACTCGCCTCGCCCCGCCCGACCTCCTGTTCGGGCCCCTTCTTCGGCCCCCCTCTTCGACAAGTACCTACCGGGGCATGACCCATTCCACAGTTTCGGGCCCGCCCGGCACGGCCGTGATGCGGTAGACAGCGTTTCGAAAAGAAAACACGAGCCACATGTGATGGCGTGCCGCGGAGCCACCGCTGTGCCGCTGTTAGAGTCTGACCATTGTGGGGGTCCGGAGCGGTTGTGGCGCGCGATCTGGAAATAAGACGCCGGCTCGAGACGAGTCTCGAGCGGCTCGAGCTTGCGGCTGAGGCAGCGGGGATCGGATTCTGGGAGTGGAATCTGGTCGACGATCGTCTGACTGCGGACGCCCCCTCGGCGAAGCTGTTCGGATTGAGCGCGAGTGGCGCGCCCGCCGTCCCCCAGATCAAACAGTTCGTCCATCCTGACGATCTGCCGGCGTTCAACGCCGCCGTTGCTGCCGCCACGGCCTCGGGCGAGCGCACCCATCACCGCATTCGCAATGTTCAGTCCGATGGCAGCATTCGCTATCTCGACATCGAGATGAAGGCGAACCGCACCGCTGCCGGCGAAGCGACGCGCCTCCTCGCCATGGTCAGCGATGTCACCTTCAAGGTGGAACGCACCGCGCGACTCGAACGCCTGGTCGCCGCGGAGCACGCGCTGGTCGAACGCCTCAGCGTTGCGACGCAGGCTGCGGGCATTTTCGTGTGGCAGTTCGATTGGGCGACTCGCACCATTGCCTTCGATGAGAATCGGCTGAGCCAGAACTCCGCGAACCGGCACTTCGGTGCCGAGCTCGGCTCGGAGCTCTTCAAGTGGGTGCATCCCGATGACACGGCCATCGGCAGCACCGCCATGCGCGCCGCGCTCGCAAAGGGCGAGGCGGACGCATCCTTCCGCTATCGCATCCGGCTTCCGGATGGAGTCATCCGCCACATTCAGGCGTATGCGCGTACATCCGCGGACCGTGCCGGCAATCCGCTGCGTTCGGTCGGCGTGAGCTGGGATATCACGCGCGAAGTCGAAGCGGCGGAGCAGCTCGCCGCCAACGTGGGTCACGAGCGAGAGCTGCTGGAGCGGCTGAGCGTCGCCACGCAGGCCGCCGGACTCAATTGCTGGGAATTCTCGTACGCCAGCGACAGGTTCGTGTGGATCGACCAGCTGCCAGATGGCATCGATGCGCGCGGGCTCGACATCGAGGAAGCCAACCGGATTCTCGCGGGCTCGGTCGTACCCGAAGACGCTATTGCCGTGCGCGATGCCACGGCGAAGGCGTTGATGGCGGGCGAGCAGACGCTGTCTTCCCGCATGCGCCGTATCGGGGCAGACGGAAACATCCAGCACGTGCAGCTGTATCAGCGCTTCTTTCGTGACGCGGACGGCCGCCCGGTGCGCGCGCTCGGCGCGACACGCGACGTGACCGAGGAAGTGGCGGCGGCCGAGCGTCTGAAGCAGCAGGCCGAACAGCTGCAACAGGCGCAGCGCCGGCTCGAGCGCGCATCACTCTCGGTGCTGGAAGGACACTGGGAAATCGACCTCGTCGTGCGCAAGCACTGGGCCTCGTCGAACTACTACGCGCTGCTCGGCTACCAGCCCGGCGAGATCGAGCTCAGCACGATCGAGTCGATCAACGGCATCGTGCACCCGGACGATCTCGCGGAGGCGACGCACATCGCGCGAGCGCATGTGGACCACGGCACAGACCACGACGTCGAGCTGCGCATTCGCTGCAAAGATAGCAGCTACCGCTGGTTCCGTCTGCGTGGCAGCAGCGAGCGCGATGCGAGTGGCGTTGCAATCCGGCTGTCCGGCTCGATTCACGACATTCACAAGCAGAAGGTGGCCGAAGACGCGCTGCGCGAAGCGAAGGCGCGCTTCGAGCGGGCCATCCACGGCACGCAGGACGGGCTGTGGGAAGTGGACGTGGAGCGCGGCAAGCTCTGGATGTCCCCGCGCATGCACGAGCTGCTCGGCTTCGAAGAAGGCGAGCTGCCCGACAACTACGGGACGCTGCGCGAACGCATGCATCCCGAGGATCTGGTGGTGCGCGATGAAGCTGTGCGCGTGAACTTCGAGCAGAACGGCGCGACGGACATCGAGGTGCGCATGCGCACGAAGACCGGCGAGTATCGCTGGTACCGGCTCCGTGGCAACCCGGCGCACGACAGCAGCGGCGGCCTGCGCATCTCCGGCTCCACGCAGGATGTCACCGAGGCTCGCGAGGCGCGCGATGCCATCATCCGGGCCTCCGAAGCGGCGCAGGCCGCGAACAAGGCGAAGAGCGCATTCCTCGCGAACGTGAGTCACGAGATCCGCACGCCGATGAACGGCATCATCGGCATGACGACGCTCCTCCTCGACACACCGCTCGATCGCACTCAGCGGGACTACGCGGACACCATCCGCGCAAGCTCCGATTCGCTGCTCACGGTCATCAACGACATCCTCGATTTCTCGAAGATCGAGGCCGGCAAGCTCGACATCGAATCCATCGACATGGATCTGCCGGGCAATGTCGAAGACATCGGCGCCACGATGGCCTTCCAGGCGGCGGCGAAGGGCCTCGAGCTCATCATCAACGTGCACCCGGACGTTCCGGCGCGCGTGATGGGCGACCCGCAGCGCATCCGGCAGTGCCTCATCAACCTTCTTGGCAATGCCATCAAGTTCACGCGCGCAGGCGAAATTGCCGCCGAAGTGTCGGTAATAAAACGTGACGATGGCTGCGCGCTGACGCGCTTCGAAGTACGCGACAGCGGCATCGGCATCGCACCGGAGACGGTGAAGTCGCTCTTCCAACCGTTCGTGCAGGCAGATTCTTCAACCACGCGCCACTTCGGCGGCACGGGCCTCGGACTTTCGATCGTGCGCCGGCTCGTTGAAATGATGGGTGGCGAGGTCGGCGCGCAGAGCACGCTCGGCCACGGCTCGACATTCTGGTTCGTGCTGCCCATGACGCAGGTCAATGTGCCCGCGCAGCCGAAAGAGACGACGGCTCAGCGGTCCGGCCGGCGCGTGCTCATCGTCGATGACAACGAGACCAATCGCCGGGTGCTCGCCACGCATCTCGCTCACGCGGGCTATGACGTGAGTCTCGCCTCGGGCGGTCGCGAAGCCCTCACGGCCATGCGGCTCGCCATCGGCAATTCGCGGCCGGTAGACGTTGTGCTGGCGGACTTCCAGATGCCGGACATGGATGGCGCCATGCTCGGCGAACAGATCAATTCCGACCCGCATCTCTCGCGTGCGCGGGTGGTGCTGCTCACCTCGATGGATCGTCACGGCGATATCGGCCGCTTCGCCGCAATGGGATTCGCGGGTTATCTCTCGAAGCCGGTGAAGGCGCGCGAGCTGCTCGTCTGCCTCGACAAAGTGCTGGCGCGCGACGCGCAGGACTGGCACGCCCAGACGCAGCCCATCGTGACGTCGAACGCCTTTCACGAGCACTCGGCCACGCGGCGCTATGCCGGGTCGGTGCTGCTGGTGGAAGACAACCCCGTCAACCAGAAGGTGGCGCGACGTTTCCTCGAGCGCCTCGGATGTGACGTCACGCTCGCCGAGAATGGTGTGGAATGCCTCAAAGCGTGGGCGCAGAACGAGTTCAAGCTCGTGCTCATGGACGTGCAGATGCCCGTCATGGATGGATACACGGCCACGCGCCAGATTCGCGAACGCGAGCGCAGCAGCGGGCAACGCATGCCGATCGTCGCGTTGACCGCCAACGCCATGACCGGCCAGCTGGACCGCTGTCTCGAGGCGGGCATGGACGGGCTTCTCACCAAACCGCTTGCGGTCGAGCAGTTGCGCGAAGTGCTGGAGCGTTACGGCTTGAGCGCTGTCGAGCCGCAGATGAGCGAGGGCGCCGTGTCCGAGCTCGTCACGGCGCCGGCGCCGCTCGCGGCCATCGATTTCACGCAGCTGCAGGAGCTTGCGGCCGGCGATGACGATTTCATTCGCTCCGTGGCGGATAGTTTCGCGAACAGCAGCAAAGCGCTGCTCACGGCGATTCGCGCGGCCGCTGCACACGACGATCGGCGGCAACTCGCGCGTGCGGTACATCAGCTCAAGGGCGCAAGCGCGAATCTGTACGCCGAGGCGGCAAGCGCCCTCTGTGCCGAGCTGGAAGCGCAGGCCACCACGCTCACCGCAACGCAGATCTCCGAGAAAATCGCGCGCCTCAGCGCCGAGATCGAACGGGCCAGCACGGCTCTGAACAATCTCGTCTCCGATAAGACCCATCGCGCATCGGGTTGATGCTCGCTGCTACCCGCCGGTGGGTCCTTCCAAAGCTTCCCAGCGTGCGAATTTCGTGAGCAGCAAGGCCTCGATCGCTTCGAGCCGCTTGCCGTCGTCCCGGGCCTGGCCCGCTCCCTGACGGTGATACTCGGCGCTGCTCATGCGCTCGTTGATCTGCGTTTGCTCGAGCTCCAGCGCTTCGATCTCCTGAGGCAGCGCGGTGAGCTCGCGTTGCTCCTTGTAGCTGAGCTTCGCTTTCGCCTTCACGGGGCCGGGCTGCGCGGACTTCGCGGGTGTCGCCGCCGTGGCTCGCGCGGAGGAGGGCGAGCGCGGCCGCTGATGCAGCCAGTCGCTGTAACCGCCCACGTACTCGCGCCACGCACCATCGCCTTCGGCAGCGAGTGTCTGCGTGACCACGTTGTCGAGGAAGCGCCGATCGTGGCTCACCAGCAGCAGCGTTCCGGGATATTCCTGCAGCTTCTGCTCCAGCAGCTCGAGTGATTCGATGTCCAGATCGTTGGTGGGCTCATCGAGCACGATGAAGTTCGCCGGGCGCGCGAACAAGCGGGCGAGCAGCAGGCGATTGCGTTCGCCGCCCGAGAGCATCTTCACGGGAGACTTGGCACGCTGCGTGGGAAAGAGGAAGTCGGCAAGGTACGTCACCACGTGTTTCTTCTCGCCGGCGATCTCGACCCAATCGGAACCCGGGCTGATGGTTTCGGCGACCGTGCGCTCGGGATCGAGCTGCTCGCGCAGCTGGTCGAAATACGCCACCTGCAGGCTCGTACCCAGGCGGACCTTGCCGCTGTCCGGAACGAGTGTGCCGAGAATGATGCGGATGAGCGTGGACTTGCCCGCGCCGTTCGCACCGATGAGGCCGACGCGGTCGCCGCGCATGATGCGCGCCGACACGTTGCGGATGATCACGCGGTCGCCGAAGGCTTGCGTCACGTTCTCGAGCTCTGCGACGAGCCGGCCGGAGCGCTCCCCGCTATCGAGGCTCAACTTCACGTTGCCGATGCGCTCGCGCCGCTCGCCGCGCTCCACGCGCAGGTTCTCGAGACGCTTCACGCGCCCCTCGTTGCGCGTGCGGCGGGCTTCGACGCCCCTGCGAATCCAGACCTCTTCCTGCGCCCAGAATTTGTCGAAGCGGCGGTTGGCCACGTCTTCCGCGGCCAGCTCCTCGGTCTTGCGGGATTCGTACGCGGCAAAGTTGCCGGGGTAGGACCGCAGCACGCCGCGGTCGAGCTCGATGATGCGAGTGGTCACGCGGTCGAGGAAGGCACGGTCGTGCGTGATGACGAGGCTCGCCGGCACCTTGAGCAACAGCTCTTCGAGCTTGGCAATGCCGTCGATATCCAGGTGGTTCGTGGGCTCATCGAGCAGCAGCAGCTCGGGCTCGAGAGTGAGCGCCAGCGCGAGGGCGGCGCGTTTCTTCTCGCCGCCAGAGCTGTTGTGGGGGGATCGGTCCGGGTCGAGGTCGAAGCGGTGGAGGTATTCGGTAAGCCGGGAGGCGAAGCGCCAGTGCTCGCGATCGTCCCCATGATGGGCGCCCGGGGCGCCACGGGCGGCCGCCAGGATCATGAGACTGTCAGCCAGGGTGTCGCCCGGGGGCAGCTCCGGCTCCTGTTCGACGAACGCGATCCGCAGGCCGTCGCGACGCTGCAGCTCGCCGTCATCCAGCTGCAGCGAACCGGCAATTACCTTGAGCAGCGTGGACTTGCCCGTGCCGTTCCGGCCGATCAGGCCGACGCGCTCGCCCGCCTGCATCGAGAGTTTGGCTCCATCGAGGAGAGGCTTGTCGCCGTAGGCGAGATGACCATCGAGAAGTGTGATGAGTGACATGGGCGCGATTGTCGCGGTTGGACGCGACGGCGCAAAGCCTGTAGAGTTCGCGGCGCTCAATCAGTGGCGCGCGGTCAGCGCCCGTTTTGCTCGCCGCCAGGCCCTCCCAGGCCGGCTTCGATACTTTCAACTCCCCTCGCCCTGACCGCCTCAGCCCCGTGCTGCTGCGCGAGTTACTTACAAGGCTTTATTTAATGTCATTCGTTGATCTCGGGCTGTCGCCCGAGCTGGTGCGTGCTGTGTCCGAAAAGGGCTACACCACCCCGACCCCGATTCAATCCCAGGCCATTCCGGCCGTGCTGGCCGGCCGAGACGTGCTCGCTGGCGCCCAGACCGGAACCGGCAAGACCGCAGCCTTCGTGCTGCCCATTCTGCAGAAGCTTGGCGCTCCCGCAGGCAATCGCGCTCCGCGCGCGCTGGTGCTGACGCCCACGCGTGAGCTTGCGGCGCAGGTTGCCGAGAGTGCGCGCTCGTACGGCAAGTATGCCGGTCTGCGCACCGTCGTCGTTTTCGGCGGCGTTGGAATCAATCCTCAGATCGATGCGCTGCGCAGCGGCTGCGACATTCTCGTCGCGACGCCCGGGCGTCTGCTCGATCTGCACGAGCAGCGCGCGCTCGATCTGCGCAGCGTGCAGTGTTTCGTGCTCGATGAAGCGGACCGCATGCTCGACATGGGGTTCATCCACGCCATCAAACAGGTGGGCAGGCTCCTGCCGCCCGTGCGCCAGAACCTCATGTTCTCGGCCACGTATTCCGAGGACATTCGCGAGCTCGCGAACCGCTTCCTGAAGAACCCGACGACCGTTGAAGTCGCCGCGCGCAACGCCACGGCGGATCGCGTCGAGCAGCACGTGTACCGCGTTCCGAAGGATCACAAGCGACATCTGCTGGCCCATCTCATCACGGACGGCAACTGGCACCAGGTGCTCGTGTTCACGCGGACCAAGCACGGTGCGAACCGTCTTGCCCAGCAGCTGGAAGGCGCCGGAATTCCCTCCGCTGCCATTCACGGCAACAAGAGTCAGGCTGCACGCGTGCGTGCGCTGGCGGACTTCAAAGCGAACAAGGTCGTTGCGCTCGTGGCAACCGAAGTCGCTGCGCGCGGGCTCGATATCAAAGAGCTGCCGCAGGTCGTGAACTACGAGTTGCCGAACGTTCCCGAAGACTACGTCCACCGCATCGGCCGCACGGCCCGCGCGGGTGGCACGGGTTGCGCGGTGTCGCTGGTGTCGCCGGACGAAGGCTCACTGTTGAAGGACATCGAGCGGGTGCTGCGCAAGCAGATTGCAGTGGCAGCAACGCCGCAGTTCCCCATTCTCAACACGCCGGCAGGCTCGAGCGAGGGCAGCCAGCCGTCGCGAGACAATCGTGGGCGCGGTCATGGTGGCGGCGGACGCGACAGTCGCGGCCATCATCGCGGCCAGGGCTCCGGGCAGCCGGGGCAGCGTCGTGATGCGGGCGGCCAGGGTCAGCGCCATCGCGGCCCCGGTGGTGGACACGGTGCACGCAGTGGCGGCGGTGCTCGCCAGGGCGGCCCATCCCGGCAGCGTTCGGGCTCCGGACCGACTCGCGTCTACTAACTAACGCGCCTCAATTGAGCTGCGTCGGCAGGTTCAAGGCCTGGCGCAGCTCAGTCTTCGCGGCGGCGTAGTCCGCCTGGAATGCCGGTGAGCCGAACAGGGATGCGGCCAGCACCGAGCCCGCGAGCTTTCCCGCTTCGACATCGCTCGGGTAATGCACGCCCGCGACCGTCCGGTTGTGTCCGTACTCCGCGGCGCGCTCCAGAAGCTGGGCTCGGCGCTCCGGAATCATGTCTCCCAGCACCAGCGCCACGGTAAATGCCCAGGTGGTGTGGCCACTCGGGTAAGAGCCGATGGGCGCTGGCTTCGCGATGACCGGCGCCAGATGCGTCTCCAGAACGAACGGGCGCGGCCGGGCGAAGCCCTCTTTTCCAGCTCCCACGATGACGCCTTCATCCGCCAGAATCTTGCGGAAGAGAGCATCCGTGCGCGGAGCGTTCTTCGCCGTGAAGGCTGCCGGATCACCGAGCGCATCGGCGAAGCGGTATATCGACACCTGGTCGTCCGCCTTCGCCCGCGCCGACTCCGTGGCGTCGCGCGTCTGCTGAATCTTCATCATCAGATCGAGCTCCGCGCGGGTTTCGGCGGAGTCGTTTGCCGGCGGGCGGGACAGAAGATGCACGAGCTCGACGGACTTCGCATCGACGTAGTACGTCTGCCTTTCCGCATCCGCGTAGGCGAGCGAGGCGTTCGCTCCGGGCATGAGGGGTGCGCCGAAGAGAACGGCGGCGAGCACCGCGCGCTGAAGCGACCAGCGGACGAGGGCGCGTGAACCGGTGTCAGGCTTGATAGGCGTCATTGAAAAACTCGGAGTGCTCAGGCGGCGAGGGTCAGGAATTTCAGCACGGCTTCGCGGGCTTCGGGTGACTCATCGAGCGTCAGGTGTCCGGCCCCCTCCACGAGCTTGACCCGCGCATCCGGCAGCAGGCGCGCCCACTTTTCGTGCCGGCCGACGGGCGTCAGCCGATCCGTCTTCGACCAGACGACGAGCGTCGGCATCTTCAGCCGATGCAGCCACGTCTCGAGCTTTGGATTGACGGGCCCGGTTGGCGCGGCAAGGAAGCGGCCGGCGGCCTTGGAGTCGCGGTCCACCTGCGCCGCGTGCGCTGCGCGCTCTGCGGGCGTCGTGGGCAGATGGCGCTTCAGCGTGTCCAGATCTTCGACGAGGAAGCCGTACATCTCCTCGAGGGTCCATTTGCCGAGTCCGGGCGGCGGCGGATTCGCCGGGTCCGGCAGCCCTGCAGCGGCCACGAGCACGAGCTTGCGCACCCGTTCGGGATAGGTGACCGCAAACTCCGCGGCCATCCAGCCGCCCATCGAGGTGCCGATGAGGTCGAACTGCTTGAGTCCCATCGCATCGAACAGGTCGGCGTAGTGGAGTACGTAGTCCTGCATCGTGTTCATGTCGGGCGGCGCATCCGCAGACTCACCCCAACCCGGATGCGACGTCGCGATGACCTGGCAGTGCTCGAGCCAATCCGCGGCGAAATCGAAGCCGTGCCACGAGCCCGCGCCGTGCCAGTAAACCACCGGCCGCCCTTTGCCCCCGACGTACACCACAGTGCGCACGCCGTTGACGTCGTACTCCTGGCGAGTGAATCCTGCCGGCAGTTTCGGGCCGCGGCTCGCGCCGGGTTGTGCCACTTCAGCCATGTCGCACCCTCTGCGTTGCCTGATCCGTTTTCACTGCCTAGTCGATGGGCTCCGCGTCGAGCCGAACCACGACGCCTTCTAGTGATGCGAGCGGCGCGCGGTATCGGCTCATCACCAGCGGATCGTGCCCCGGCACCACGAAGCGTGGGTCGCTCGCGAGTGCACGCACTTTGCGCCAGCCATCCACCATTTCGGTGACGTTCGCCACCACCGGAAAGGGGCGGGCTTCGATCATGTTGGCGTAGTAGTGGCTCGCATCCGACGCAAGCACAACCCAACCGAGCCGCGTCCACACGCGCACGGCCTGCAGGCCCAGCGTGTGGCCGCCGATGTGATGCACGGAGATGCCCGGCGCGATTTCCGCATCGCCGTCGTGAAATTCCACGCGGCCCGCGTACACGTTGCGCACCATCGCCAGCACTTCGTCCAGCTCGTACGCGTACGAGAAAAACTCCGTGGCCATGTAGCGGCCCGTGGCGTAGGCCATCTCGCGATCCTGCAGATGGAAGCGAGCCTGCGGGAACAGATCGAAGTTGCCGACGTGGTCGTAGTGCAGATGCGTGAGGATCACGTCCTGCACCGTTGCCGCATCCACGCCCAGAAGCTGCAGGCCCTGCGCCGGTGAGCGCAGGAATTCGCGCTTGCGACGGGCAGCCGCGGCTTCGTTGAAACCTGTGTCGATGACGAACGTGTGGGAGGCGTTCCGTGCGAGCCACACGAAGTAGTCCATACGCGCGCCGGTTTCGTGCGCGTCGCCGCCGATGAAGTTCTCCACGCTTCGCCGCGCCACCGTGGCGTAGCGAATGGCGTAGACCTCGAACGGCGCTGGATCAGGCATTGCGATCCGGCACTCCAGCGGACACGAGCGACTCGAGGTACTTCACGACTTCAGTGTTGTCCGCCTTGCCGCCGAGCTGTTTCTCCGCCTGCGCCCAGATCTGCGCGCACGCTTCGAGCAGCCCTGTCGGCGCATTGCTCGAATGCGCCACTTCCAGTGCCAGGCGCAGGTCCTTCGCCATCAGCCCGAGTGCGAAGCCCGAGTTGAACGTGCGTGGCAGGACGTTGTTCGGAAACTTCGAGTCCGTGCCCGTGTTACGCCCGGTGGACGCGTTGAGAATCGAGATCATGGTGGCGGGGTCGAGCCCGAAGCCCTGGCCGGCAATCACGGCCTCGGCCGCCACGGCGAGATTCGCGGCGGAGAGAAAGTTGTTCAGGGACTTCATGGCGTGCCCGGAGCCCGACGCCCCGGTCGGGAACACTTTGCCCATCGCTTCGAGAAGCGCCCGAACGCGGGCCACCGGCTGCGCCTCGCCGCCCACCATGATGGCGAGGGTGCCGTCCGCCGCTTTCTTCACGCCGCCGGAAACGGGCGCGTCCACCAACGGAACGCCACGTTCGGCGAGATCCTTGGCGAGCTCACGCGTCCCCACGGGAGAGGAGGAGCTCATGTCGATGACCACCGCCCCGGGCGCGAGATGGGGCACCAGGCCGTTCGCGCCGAGCAGCACCTCGCGCACGATCTTCCCGTCTGGAAGCATGGTGATGATGACCGGGCAGCGTGCCGCCAGGCTCTGCGGGCTGGCGGCACGCTCGCACCTGGACTCCGCGGCAAAACGCTCGACTGCCGCGGGCAGCGCGTCCGTCACGACGAGCTCATAGCCTGCAGCGGCAATCCGGCGCGCCATGGGCGCACCCATGTTGCCGAGGCCGATGAAGCCGATGCGCTCCTTACTTTCCATGCTCTGCGATGACCTTGGCCGCGACCCGGAAGCTGTCCACCGCCGCCGGCACGCCGCAGTAGATGGCGGTCTGCAGCAGCACCTCGGCGATCTGTTGGGGGCTCAAGCCATTATTCAGCGCCCCGCGGGTGTGGGTTTCAACCTCGTGGGTGCGGCCCAGCGCCGTCAGCATGGCGAGATTGATCATGCTCCGTTCCTTGCGGGACAGTCCTTCGCGGCCCCAGCCAGCACCCCAGCAGTACTCGTTCAGCAGCTCCTGCAGGGGGCGGGTGAAGTCCGTGACATTGTTCATGGCGGCATCGACGTACTTGTCGCCGAGCACTTCGCGCCGGATCTCAAGCCCGCGTTCTCTGAGGTCTTTTCGGCTGTCACTGCTCATGATCGAAGGCTCCGGATGAGGGGATGGGAACGGTAAAGTATCGAAAGAGGGCTCATTCTACGCGGGGCGGCCGGGGAGCAGGTCCGCGCTACGGTTCCCGGTTCACGCACTGGCCCGGGGGTGCTTGCACCTGCGATGAACTGGGAGGAGGCTTAGCCCCGCTCCGGCAATGAATCCAAACATCGCGATCACGAATCGCGAGCGACCGATCCGCAGTGAAGGAGGACGTCATGTCCGATCGAATTCAGGGGCTGCATCACATCACGCTGTGCACGGGCACGGCGCAGGGTGATGTCGATTTCTTCGTCAAGACCCTGGGGTTGCGCCTCATGAAGCGCACCCTGCTGTACGACGGAGTGGAGCCGATCTATCACCTGTATTTCGGCGACGAGATGGGTAGCGCCGGCCACCTGACCACCTGTTTCCCCTGGCGCCGCACCGGCCGCAAGGCCCGCGCAGGCACCGGGCAGATCGGCCTCATCAGCTACACCGTGCCGAAGGGCTCGCACGAGTTCTGGGCCGAGCGCTTCAACAAGCACAAGGTCGAGATCAAGAAGCGCTACGAGCGTTTCGGTCAGCGCGTGATGCAGGTGGCGCACCCCGAGTGCGGCATCCTGTTCGAGCTGATCGAAGATGACACCGATACGCGCAAGCCGTGGGTCGACGAGAAATATGGCGTCCCTGAAAAGGCGGCCATTCGCGGCTTCCACAGCTGGACCGTGTCCTTGCGCGACATCGAGGACATGCACTTCTTCATGAACGAAGGCTGGAACCACGACAAGGTCGGCACGGATGGCGCGTTCACGCGCTACCAGGTCGGCAAGGGTGGCCCCTCCAAGACGGTGGACCTGCTGCTCGAGCCGGATCGCGCGCCGGGCAACTGGTCATACGGGGAAGGCATGGTCCATCACGGCGCGTTCGGCGTGCCGAACATGGACGTGCAGGACAAGGTGAAGGCCGAGGTCGAAGGGCTCGGGTTCACCGACGTGTCCGAGCGCAAGGACCGTACGTATTTCAAGTCCGTGTACGTTCGCACGCCTGCCGGTGCGCTCTTCGAGGCTGCCCATTCCATCGGCTTCCTCGTGGATGAGCCGCGGGAAACGCTCGGCACGGAGTTCATCGTGTCGCCGCAGTTCAGGGAGCAGCGGGACGAGCTGATCAAGCGGCTGAACGATCCGATCGATATATAAGAGTGCGATAAGTTAAGAGGCTGCACCGCAGGTCCCGGAAGTACGGGCCTGCGTGTGCCGCTTCGCTGTCGCCGGGTCGACTCTCGACCGTGAGTCTGAGCTTCACCTACGAAGGCCTGCCCTCGCGCATCGTGTTCCGCACGGGCGCGCTGGATGAGCTCGGCGTCGAGACGGCGCGCCTGGGCTCGCGTGCATTCATCATTTCGACGCGCGGGCAGCGGCACCTCGGTGAGCGCTGCGCCGATCTGCTGGGCGAAAAAGCCGTCGTCGTCTACGACAAGGCTGAGATGCATACACCCGGGGAGTCCGTGCGTGTGTCGCGCTCGGAAGCGATGCGGCTTCGGGTGGATTGCCTGGTCGCCATTGGTGGCGGCTCGACCATCGGCCTTGCGAAGGCCATCGCGTTCGAGCACAAGCTGCCGATTCTCGCAGTGCCCACGACGTATTCCGGCTCTGAGGTCACGCCCATCTGGGGTTTCACGGAAGATGGCATCAAGCACGTGGCGCGCCACGCGCACGTTCAGCCGCGCACCGTGTTGTATGACCCGTTGCTCACGCTCGGCCTGCCACCTGGGATTTCAGGACCGAGTGGCGTGAATGCGATCGCTCATTGCGTCGAGGCGCTGTACAGCGAAACCGCAAATCCGCTGGTGTCGTTGATGGCGGAAGAGGGCATTCGTGCGCTCAGCCGCAGCCTGCCGAAAATCGTAAACGATCCACGTGATGTGGGCGCGCGCTCCGATGCGCTCTATGGCGCGTGGCTTGGCGGCTGTGTGCTCGGCGCGGTCGGCATGGCGCTTCATCACAAGCTTTGTCACGTGCTCGGTGGCGCGTTCAACTTGCCGCATGCGGAAACGCACACCATCGTGCTGCCGCATGCAGTGGCCTATAACGCCGCTGCCGTGCCCGAAGTCATGAAGAAGATTGCCGATGCGCTCGGTGTGTCGGATGCCGCCCAGGGACTATTCGATCTCAACCTCGCCATCGGGGCGTGGGTTGCGCTGAAAGATATCGGCATGCCGCAAGAGGGCATCGCGCGCGCGGTTGAGCTGGCGACCGCGAATCCGTACTACAACCCGGCTCCGATCCGCCCCGAGGCGATCCGGCAGCTGCTTTCGAATGCGTGGGAAGGAAACAGACCATGAAGACGAGCGTCGATCGGATTCTCACCACTCACGTGGGCAGCTTGCCGCGTCCGGCACACGTGCTGGAGCAGCTGTTCCTGCAGGACCGGGGCCAGAGCTACGATCCGGAGAAGTTCGAGGACAGCATGCGGCGCGGCGTGGACGATGCCGTGCGCAACCAGGCGAACGCCGGCCTCGACATCCTGAACGATGGCGAGACGAGCAAGATCAGCTATGCCACGTACATCAAACATCGTCTGAACGGATTCGAGATTGGCGACGCGCCGCGCGCCACGCCGCAGGACCTCGACGACTATCCCGAGTATCGCGACAGGATCGCAGCCGAAGGCGCAACGCCGAAGTACACGCGGCCCATCTGTCGTGGGCCCATCTCGGTGAAGACGCTCGAGCCGCTGCATCAGGACATTGCGCGCCTGAAGACGGCGCTCGGTGCAGTGAAGTCGGTGGAAGGGTTCATGTCCGCCGTGTCGCCGGGAACCATCGCGGTGTTCCAGCCCAACGAGTACTACCCCTCGCATGAGGCCTATCTCGAAGCACTTGCCGAGGCGATGCGCCCCGAATATGAAACCATCGTGAATTCCGGGCTCATTCTGCAAGTGGACTGCCCGGACCTTGGCATGGGGCGGCACATCCGCTTCCGCGATGTGGATGACGATGAGTTCCTGCGCAATGCCGCCATGCAGGTGGAAGCACTGAATCATGCGCTTGCGAACGTGCCTGCGGACCGCGTGCGCCTGCACATCTGCTGGGGCAACTACGAGGGGCCGCACACGCGGGATATCCCGCTCACCAAGGTGCTGCCCACGCTCCTGAAGGTGAAGCCGATGGGCTTGCTGATCGAGGGCGCCAATCCGCGGCACGAGCACGAGTGGGAGGTCTTCAAGGACCACAAGCTGCCGGCGGACAAGGTGCTGGTGCCCGGCGTGCTCGATACCACCACCAACTTTGTCGAACACCCGGAGCTCGTGGCGCAACGTATCGTCCGCTACGCGCTGCTCGTCGGGCGAGAGCGCGTCATGGCCGGCACGGACTGTGGCTTTGGTCACTTCGCAGGCTTTGGGGCGGTCCACCCGCAGATCTGCTGGGCAAAAATGCAGTCCCTGGCCGAAGGGGCGCGGCTGGCCACGCGCAAGCTCTGGGGCTGAGCCGGGATCGACTGACGCGATTCGCCGACACTGTACGGCTGAGCTCGCGATCGCGTGCTCAATTCCTGCGGGGAAAGCCGCAGGAATTTGCGAGGAGTTGGTCTCGTTCACGTTTTTGCGCGCGCGGCCTCGCTACGCTTTGGCCCCATGTGCGAGCGTTATGTTGTGCCGACGCAAGACGAAGCCGAGCGTGAGTTCGAGCCCGCCGAGCGTTGGTGGAAATTCTCATCGAGCTTCAACGTACGCTGCCCTCAATACGTGCCCGTGGTCCGTGCGCACGCCGGTTCAACCGAAGGCGTGATGATGCGATGGGGGCTGGTGCCTGCCCTTGCCGAAGGCGTGCCGCCGGACGATGAATGCGCGGATTTCCCGGTCGAGCTGCTTGGCCAGCCGAACGAGTCCCGCGACCCGTGGCTGAACAGCCGGCGCTGCATCCTGCCGGTGGCGGGCTTCTACGTGTGGCAGCTCACCTCGGTGGGTTATCGCCAGCCGCACTTCGTCGGCGTGACGGATCGCGGAGTGTTTGGTGTCGCAGCGTTTTGGGATCGCTCGGAATCAGACGATGACGACGTGATCGAGAGTTGCGCCATCGTCACCGTGCCGGCGAACGAGCTACTGGCCGGCCTCGTGGGGAAACGGGCCCGGATGCCCGCCATTCTCCGGCGCAAGGACTACGGCAGGTGGTTGACCGGCACGCCGGTGCAATCGAAGGCGATGCTGGAAGCCTATCCCGACGAATGGATGCGTACGCACGCGGTGAGCCCGCGCGTGAATTCCCTCAAGCTCAACGACCCCACGCTGATCCGCCCGATCGCCTGAGCCGATCAGCCTTGCAGCGCGCGCAGCACTGCGACCGGGTCGTTGTGAATCGCCCGTAGCAATGCACGAGCAGGCCCGGTGGGTTGTCGGCGACCCTGTTCCCAGTTCCGCAGCGTCGCGACCTCGATTGACAGCAGGTCCGCGAACTTCGCCTGACTCAGCTTCGTGAGCTCGCGAATCTCGCGCACATCCACGTCATCCCGCGTGGTGACGCGCCCGCCCTTGGCCTTCTTGCCGCGCTGCTGCGCCTTCATCCAGCGCACGGAGCCGAGCAGCTCTTCGAATGCTTTCTCATCCATTTCCGGAATCAGAAGTCCAGCAGCGGAACGATCTGCGCGGTGGCTTGCGGCGTACCGAGGGTGCTGTCGTATTTGCCCGGAGCGTAACTCGCCTGCCGGATGATCACGCTGCCTCCTGCTTCGGCGACCACGACTTCGGACGCGGCGATGTCCCAACGCGCAAGTCGGAACTCGACGAGGGCATCGATGGAGCCGCGTGCCACCATTGCGTGAGCCCAGCAATCCGCGAAGCAGCGCAGATGAGGAGCTTGAGTGCGCAGTTGCGCGTGACTGTCGGCAATTCCGGCGAGACGGAAATGATGCTCTGCAGGCACGGAGACGATGCAGTCTCGCAGCGGCCGAGGCTGCGCGACATGGATGCGTTCGCCATTGCACCAGGCGCCGAGTCCCCGAGCCGCGGAGTACGTTTCACCCATCGCGGGCAGATGGATCACGCCGACGAGCGAGCGCTGCTCGACGACATCCTCGAATGCGAGGAGGGTGCCGAACGTGGGCAAGCCGCGCGAGAAAGCGAGCGTGCCGTCGATCGGATCGACGACCCAGCGATAGCGCGCAGCATCCGTGTCGCCACCGAGCTCCTCGCCGAGGACCGGCCAGTCCTGCGGCTGATGGCCGGCGATGAACGCGCGGATGAGGCGTTCGGCCTCGCGATCGAAGTACGTGACGGGCGAGCCGTCGGACTTGCGCTCCGTGCTGAGAGAGTCGCTGCGAAAGCCAGAGAGGATCAGCTCGCTGGGCTGTTTCGCAGCCTCCACCGCAAGTTCGAGCAGTGTGGG
>FTEO01000542.1_pt1 | contig 27257 bp, 22 predicted proteins | sample 1640211 | NCBI WGS metagenome assembly FTEO01 (sample SAMEA3914816, study PRJEB12502) | metagenome | biome: forest; material: soil | place: USA | collected 2011-09-16 | depth 0.3 m | reverse complement strand
GCTCTTCGACTGCGGTGGACTCCGTATGGAGGGTGTATTCGGTGCCGTCGAGGCCGAGCGCACGCACTCGCGAGCCCTCGCCAGCCAGAAGCGGCTTTCCGCCCACGTTCACCGCGGACAGAGGACCTGCCGCGCGCTTGCCCACCACGAATTGCGCGACGCCGGTGTCCACTTCGAATCGATCGCCGTGATCGGTAATCACGAGGGCGCTGCTGCTCCGAGCTTCATTCGCGGCAGCAGCCACTCGTGGCACGAGGTAAAGCAACGCCTGCTGGTTCGCACCAACCGAGACGAGCGCATCGACGAGAAGCCACTTGATGCTCTGGTCCGGCCAGAGCATGAGCGCGCGGGTCTGATGCGCAACCTTTCCGCCACCCGCGTCGATGACGACCGCGGCAGACGCATCGGCCAGCAGACCTTGCGGCAAGGGCACACCAATACGAACGGCGGCGCCCTCCCGCGGCAGTCCGCCAGACTCTTCGATGCCGATCGCAATCCGGAAATCGTTGACGTTCACGTGAGGCACGCCGCCCGGGGTACCGGCGCTTCGGGAGCCGGCAGCACCTCATCGAGAAGGCGAAGATTCTCCTCCCAGGAGTAGTTCCTCTCGACGCACAGCCTGGCGTTGCGCCCGATGCGAGCGGCCTCATCGGGATCGCGGAGCAAGCGGACGACGGCCGCGGCGAATGCCTCCTCGCCGTCGGCAACCAGGATGTCCCGATTCTCCTCGGCCCGCAGCCCCTCGAAAGCCTGCGATGTGCTCACGACCGCCTTGCCCATGGCCATGGCTTCGAGCACTTTGTTCTGCACACCCCGCGCGATCCGCAGCGGCACGATGCAGAGCGCCGCGGCGCTCAGATAGTCGCGTACGTCTTCAACGAAACCAGTAACCGTGACACCTTCCGTCGCGCCAAGGCGCCGCACGTCGGGGCCGGGCCGATTGCCGACGATGAACACCTTTGCATCCTGGACGCTGGCCCGTATGCGAGGAAAGATGCGCTCGACGAACCATTGCACACCTTCCGCGTTTGGCCAGTAGTCCATGACGCCGGTGAACACGAGCGCGCGCGCCGCGGCTTCATGGCGCTTGCCCTGCGCGGTGGCAAAGTAGTCCAGGTCCACGCCGTTCGACATCGCCGCAATGTTCTGAAGATGCTCCACGCCCGGAAAGCGGCGTTTCTCCTCCTCGCTCACCACGATGACTCGCCGGTATTCGCGGCTGATGCGCGTCTCGTAAGCCGCGAGATGGCGCGCTTCGTAACGATAGATCCACGCCTTCCATGCCGGGCTGACTTCCGCGTATTGGCTCCATTTCAGGGAATCCACGTCGATCAGATCCATGACCCGCGTGGCAGCGCGCAGGGCGCCCTGCGCATGGCGCGAGCGAAACACGTACTCCGCCATGGGCGAGGACGAACAGAACACCGCATCGATCCCACAGGCTTCGATCAAGTCATCTACCTGCTGCTGCAACCGGCTCGAATGAAAATAGGACACCGTGATCGACTGGGCCCGCAACATACCCGTCAGCGCCAGCGCCTTGCCCAGACGCGGACGCAGCCGATCGAACAGCACGCTCTTGACCACTGCCTCGAGCGGCTCCACCGACGCGATGTCCGCCGGGTCGTCGATGAGACAGGCCAGATGCACCTCGTGCCGCGCGGCAAGGTGCTTCAGGATGTTGTACGAGCGGATCTTGTCGCCCTTGTTGGGGGGGAACGGAATCCGGTGGGCGAGAAACAGAATTTTCATGTTTGCTGCACACGGACCCGCCGGCAAAGCGCGAGGCTAGCGCTCGAGATCGCTCCCCGGCCGGTCAGACAGAGCGGCGCGAACCTCCACCCTGGCCCCAAAGCACGGCAGGTCGCGAGGCTCGGCTCATGCACCCTTGTTGCGAAAGAATTATTTCGTTCCCCGACATTGTACCTACCGCCCACGGCAGTGGTCGGCTGGCCCGGTGCGCTTTGGACGCAGATTTCTCAGGCCGCCCGGATGGGGCTGCAGGACGCGCGGCCCCGGGGGCGGTGTCCGATCGCCACATCCGGAGGTTGGCGCTGCGGCATTGTCCCGTGGCGGGCGCGGACCAGGCCACGAACTGGCTCACAATCGGAGTCCCCGACCGGATCAGGCAACCCTTGCAGCGCGCTGTCCGGCCGCTGTCGGCACGCGCGCCGGCCGCCACGAATGTGCAATTTCCCGCAGGCGGTGGAGCGCGCGCAGCCAGCTTACGCGGATCACGTGACAGCAAATGAGGGGCGAGCGCTCCGTGAGCAAATCCTGCTTATAGTCGCGATGGCGCCCCTCTCCTGCCAGGAAGTCGAAGCGCGTCACGCCCGCCCGGCAGGCCTCCTCGATGGCATAACCGAAGTGGAGGTAGCCCAGCGAGAGCCCCTGCGAGGCCTGCGGATCGAAGGCCGACTGCAGGTAATACTCGGTGCTGCCCCGCCTTACCGAATACATCACCGAAATGGTGCGCCCGTCGGCCACCAGCCGCGTCAGGCGCAGCTCACCGGCTGCGGCCAGGAACGTGGCCAGGTCGCAATTGAAGGCGTACAGCCGGTCGCTCTTCGCGCCCCAGCGCTGGGCCTCGAAGGCTCGTAACGTCTCCATGGCGCCATCGACCTCGGGACCGGCGGCGGCAAGTAACACCGGCCCGCGCAGCTTGCGGCGCTGGTTCAGAAGCTTGCGACGGGCATTGGACGTGAGCCCTTGCGCGTATTCCTCGAACGTCCGGGGCAGCGCGGCGGCGTAGGCGGTCATGGGCTCCACCTCACGAACGCGCGCGAATCCGCGCAGACGTTCGTTGGCCAGCCGCCGCGCGAGGCTGCCCGCCTTGAGACACGGCAGCGCGAGATCATCCCAGTGCGACTCTTTCTCGAGCCAGCGGGCCACACGCGCCATGACGGCCTCGTCGTGCCCGCGCGCGACGATGAGATCGAGATACTCCGAGAACACGGCGTCGCCATCGCGCCAGGCAAGGCCGATGAGCTCCAGCCGCCGCAACGCCGGCCATCCCCGGCGGCGAACGCGTCGAGAATAGAAAGGAGCGATACCGACGAGCTCCCCCGCGCCATCGTAAAGTCCCAGGAGGCGAAGCGTCGCGCCCAGGTATTCCGCGTGATGAGTCCACCAGCGCCACTGCCAGTCCCAGGACATGAACAGCGGATCCGCATCCGACGTTGCAAGGACTCGCTGCCAAAGCTCACGCGAGTTCGCGAACTCGTCGCTCGTCCAGCTGCGTATCTGCAGGACTGCGCTCACTGCGGCTGCCGCAGTCCCAGGAAGTGCCCGAAACGACTGTGCGCGAGGCGGAAGGCGTCGCCGTCGACCAGCCGAAGCGCCCCGGCATAGATCACGGCGCCGATGACGATCGCACTGGCCAGAATCACGATCGAGGCGAGCCCGGTGGCGGCGAGTGCGATTTCCCACGCGCGCACGACCGCGAACATCAACGCCGCGGCAGTAGCAGGGCCGCGAATCACCCCCACCACGACACGATAGGGCAGCTCGGCCGCCCGGAGCACCAGCCGGAAGGCGAGCGCGTAGCACATCGGAAACGCGACGAGCCAAGCGAGGGCGGCACCGTTGATGCCGCCAAACCGGGCGCCGACGATCAGCGCGATCGTCATCACCGGGGCAATGATCAACTTGGTCTGCAGCAGCACTCCCGGCCGCCCAAGGCCCGTCATCGCGGGTGTTTCGACACTTCCTATCAACCGCAGCGGCGCCACGGCGCAGAGCGCCATGAGAGGCAGAATCGAGAGCTCCCACTTCGCCCCGAACAGCACAGGGACGGCGGTATTCGCAACGGCGGCGAGCCCCCAGAAGATCGGAAAGCCCACGGTCGCGTGCGTGCGGATCGTTTCGAGCATCAGCTGCGCAGCACCGCGCTTGTCTGCACTGAGCTCGGCGTACGCCGGAAGCGCAACGTCGTTGGCGATGGTCGAGATCTTCTCGAGGGGCATGTCCGCGAGCTGTTGCGCGACGCTGTAGTAGCCAAGCGAAGTCGCGCCGGACCAGCGTCCCAGCAGAAAGGTGTCCAGTGACACGTACCAGCGCCACAGGATGTTATCCACGAGCAGCACGCCGCCAAACCGCAGGTAGCTGAAGGCCTCACGAAGATGGCGCGTCGGCGCGAGGATGCACGGAGCGACGATATTCAGCGCAACCGCGCGAACCGCCATGCCGGCCACCATCGCGAGCACCATGGACCAGGGGCCCGCCCCCGAATACGCGAGGGCCACCGACGTGACCGTGGTGATGATGGCCTGCAGGCCCGAGATGATGGCAAGACGCGGGAACGCCATCTGCCGTATGAGCGTGGCGTGAGGCAGCACCGTGAGCGAGGTCAGCAGCAACGCACAGGAGAGGGTGCCGATGAGCGGCCCCACCCGGGGCTCGTTCATGAGAAACGCGACGGGTTCCGCGAGCGCCGCCATGACGCCCGTGGTGAGCACCCCGATGCCGAGCAACAGCGTGAACACCGAACGCCGTGCGGCGGCAGTGGCCGGGTAGCGCTGCACGATCGTCTCAGTCAGCGTCCCGTCATAGACCATGGAGACGTAGTTGAAGGCGACCAGCGAAATGCCGAACAGGCCGAACGCGTGACTGTCGAGCTTGCGCACGATATAGACCGTGCCGGCCCAGGACACCACTTGGGTGAGCAATCTCGCGGCCGCGTAGGATCGGAATCCCGCGAGCAATCTCTCGTAAAGCTGCACGGTCGAAGGCGTGTCCGTGATGTCCGGGTCGGGCAGGGCTCTGAGGCCTGTCCGGGCCATCGACCCGGACAAGCTCGTAGTATGCCGTGGCTGCACGCGGGCATCGAGACGAACGCATCCGGCAGCTCTTGTTCGGGCGAACGCGTTTCTGTCAAGCGACTGTTCGCGAGTTTCAGCGGGCTCAGCGCGAGCACGCGGTTGTGCGCGAGACCAGGCTCAGGTCGCGGGATTCCCACGCGCCGATCACGGCATAATCGGCTGCTGGTGCCAGCCGACCGCATCGGATCGACATGGAGTAGAACGATTCCTGGTTTCATGACCCAGCGCGCGACGCCAGCGCCGGCTGTAAAAAAAGGTAAGGCCCAGCGCCTGGTCGAAGCGGCCGAGCGCTTCGGCGTGGTCCGCGCCATGCGGCCCCTGCACGACCGCGGGCGCGCTTCGCTCACGGTGCTGGCCTATCACCGCGTCATGGAAGCGGGCGCCGCAGACGCCTATCCCTTCGACCTCGAGCTCATCAGCACGACGCCCGACGAGTTCGAGTGGCAGATGAGTCATATCCGTCGAGAGATGAATCCGGTGTCCCTGGCGCAGGTGGTTGCGCATCTGGACGGCGGCGCTCCCCTGCCCCCCAATGCGGTCGCAGTGACCTTCGATGACGGATTCAACGATACGTACCGCACGGTCTTTCCGATCGTGCGCCGCCACCAGATTCCGCTGGCCGTGTTCGTCACCACCGGCTACGTGGATAGTCACGAGCCCTTCTGGTTCGAGCTCGCGGCCTACCTCATGATGCGCGTACCGCCGGGCGCCATCGCAATCGCCGAATCGCAGCGAGCCCTGCCTTACGGCGCCTCGCCGCGGGAACGCCGCCGCAGCCTGAAGCACCTGCTCGCGATGCTGAAGAATCTGCCGAACGAGCGGCGCGCTGCGCTGATCCGGACGTGGACCGAGAAGTTCGCCGCACGGATCGACCCGACCGTGATCGAGCTCAGCCGCCCGCTCGACTGGAATCAAATTGCCGAAATGGCAGCGGCGGGCGTCGAGTTCGGATCGCATTCGGTGACTCACCCGAACCTCGCGCAGCTCGCCGACGAGGACTTGTCGTGGGAATTGAGTGAATCCAAGCGCGTGCTCGAACAGAGGCTGTCACGCGAAGTCAGTCTGCTGGCGTATCCCATCGGCACTCGCCGAGCCTATGACGCGCGCGTCATGCGCTCAGCGCGGGACTGTGGCTTTCGTCTCGCCGTGTCCTACGTCTCCGGCGTCAACTGGCAGGGCAAGGTCGATCGCTTCGAAGTGCGACGCCACGGTATCGGACTCGAAACCTCGCGAGAGTACTTTCGCGCGCTGACGAGTCTGCCGGCGTGGATCAGCTGAAGAGCGGCAGCGGCTACGGCAAATTGCGCACGATGAGCGGACCCAGCAGGTTCGCACACCACAACGGCATGTGCCGCCACAGATCTGCGGCGCGCGCGTACTTGGGATTCGACTGATTGAGCTTCGGAATGGGCGCGCCCGCCGGCAACCAGTAATACCAGTGCAACTGCACCGGCTGAGCGCCCCACTGCGCCTTGAAGCGATACGTGCCGCTGTCGACGGTCGAGCGGCCGAAGTCGAATGTATCCATGCCCTGCTCAACGGCGTAGCGCATCAGTTCCCAGTACATCTTCATGTTGACCGCGCCCCGCTTGGCGGCGGGCGTGGCCGCGGCCCAGGACACCTCCAGACGGCGGCCGTGACGGATCACGATGGCAGCAGCCTGCACGACACCCGCGACACGCACCACGAGAACGGCGCACAAGCCTTGCAGCGCCCGACAGACGACATCGAAGAAGCGCTGCGGATAAACCGGAGTGCCGAGCTCGTGCATCGCGGGCGCGAAGACGCGATAGAACTCGGGCACCCGCTCCGCACCGCCCCAGAGGATTTCGATCGGCTCGCGGTCGGCGCGGCGAATCTGCGAACGCAGCTTGGATCCGAGCTGCTTGCCCAGCGCCTCTTCGGAGGTCGGGAGCGGCAACATCATCGACACTTTATCGAGACGCTCGCTGAGCTTGATGCCGGCGACCGGCGCGATGTGTCGCAGCTCGACATGCGCGGCACGGCGCACCTGAGCGAGCGCGGCAGCACTCTCCGCGAGCTGCGCCGCGGCGTCATCACTCTCGGCGAGAATGCCGCCGTAGGTAAAGAACGGAACCGAGATCAGGAAGCGGCCGAATAGCAGGCTCGATTGCTCGACGAGCGGCAGCACACCGACGATGCGCCCGTCCTCACCATGCGCGGACAGAAACGTCGTGCGCAGGCCGAAAGCATCTGCACCGACACGGACCGCAGCGGCGCGGTGGTACGCACTCGCCTGCGGATGCGCACTTACGTAGTCGTCCCATCCACCGGGGGCGGTTGCGGCTGTCTCGATACGCACGATGAAAGTCTACAGCCGCGGGGGCCTATTGCCCGCGAAGCAACGCATACGTGAGCCGAAGCCCGGCGCGATTCTCGGTGTAGCCGAGCGGCGTGCCGGTGCCGACCTGTGAGCCGGTTCGGTCGTAGCGCTCGTAGCGCAGGGACACTCCGAGTCGCCCGAAGAGTTTCGCGAGCTCGGCCGTGAAATTCGTCTCGTCGTATTTGCCGAGTGCGTCGTAGTGACGGGAATCGCGGCGCGCGATCAAGGAGAGCGTGAGCGTCGGTTGCAGCCGGCGCTCGAAAGTGCCGCTGTAGGTCGTCCCCGTATTGTTGAGCGACACCTGACGTTCGTAGGTGTCCTCTACGTGAGAAACGAGCAGCGACACGTCCGTGCGCGAGCCGCTGAACCGCCAGCCGAGCTCATACGTACGCTCGCGGAAGGGATCCGCCGTCGCGGGCAGAACCGAGGCCCCGGCGACTCCTCCGGTGGCCGTCCCCCCTCGCAGCGATTGTCCGGCCGAGGAACGCTCGTCGCTCCCACGGATGTAAATGCTCGAGGACTGCGAAACCCGGCGCCCCAGGCGCAGACGCGCCAGCAGGCCGCTGTCGCTATGGCCCTGCTCGTGCAGCGTGGTGTAACCCAGATCGGTATCGATGGTCGTGCGCGCGCCTGCGGCCTCGTAGTGCACGAAGTACTGCTGCACGTCGTAGTCGGGGTTCGCGCTGTTGTCGAAGCTCGTGTGCTCGGTCGTCCCGTTCAGCGACAGCCGCGACGAAGATGACAGCTCGTGTCCGAAGGCGAGGCCTCCGAGCAGACTGTCCGAGTTGAAGTCCGACTGGGCATACGAGGACTTGGAATACAGCCCGAGGAGCTTCGTCCAGCCCACGTTGCCGAGCGGCAGCGTGAACGTCGGCCCGGTCGAGAAATAGTTGACGTTCTCGACGTTGTCCGGCGTCACGGCCGCCAGCGGGTCCCCCAGCAGCTGACCGAACGTCTCGCGCGCGACCCACTGAAAGAAATCGGTCGGCTCGCCCCACGTGGCATTGCCGTTGAAATAGCCGAACGCCTTGGAGCCGAAACTGTTGTCGAGATAGTCGATCCAGTCGAGATCACCGCGGGCGTCCACGTCGAGCTTGCGGCCGTCATGCCGAAAGTCGAGGCCGACCCCGAGCGAGCCGAGCGTGTCGCTCGTCTTGTTGCTCTCGGTCCGGAAAACGTTATCCGTGCGCGATACCGAAGAGCGCAGGTCGACGTAGGACTCGATGCTGCGGAAGGGCGCCACCGGTGCGTAGTCCGCTTCCTGTGCCTGTGCGGCGCCGGTGCCAGCAGCGATCAGCGCGACGAGCGCGGTGGCGCGGGCGGCAACCTGCGCGGACGCCCAGGACGGACTCACGATCAGCAGCGCTCGAGGCCGGATGCGGCTCCCGGATATCTTCTGCATGGACTTCCCCCGCACATGCGCGTGCGGCCCCCGACAAAGCTTATGGATGTTGATTTCGAACGATCAGGGCGCGGACTGAGGCCCCGAACGATTGCTGTCGCCATAACCGTAGTAGTAGTAACCCGAGGGCGAGGATGCCACGGCCTGATTGAGCACGAGTGACACCGAGCTGTGGCCACCGAGGTAGCTGATTGCATCGAGCAGCATCTGCTGCGACGTGACGCCTGCGCGCACGACCACCACGACCTGCCCAGCCACCTGCATGAGGGCGTGCGATTCCGTGGTGAGGAGCAGGGGCGGTGAATCGATCACCGCGATGCGTTGCTCGTCTCGGGCAAGGGCACGCACGACCTGCTCCATTCGAGCGCTCGCCAGCAATTCAGTCGCGTGCTCCGATCTCGTGCCTGCGGGCAGGATCGAGAGATTCGGCACGTCCGAAGGCAGGATGACGCTCTCGATATCAAGAGCCGGATCGCGCAGCACATCGAGCAGACCTGGCGCATCCGCAACGCCGAGTAATTTGCTGATGTGCGGTTTCGCCACGTCTGCGTCCACCAGCAGGATGTGGACGTCCTTCTCCATCGACATGCTGAGCGCGAGATTGATGGCGGTGAAGGTCTTGCCCTCACCCGGCATTGCACTGGCGAGCATGATGAGGTGCCCGTTCGGCACGCGCGGGGCGCCACGACCCAGAGCACTGGCCACGAGAGGACGTTTGATCTGCCGGTACTGCTGTGCGATCTGGCGTTCCTGATGCTCTGGTGGCATCAGACCCGCGCTTCGCAGCGCCGTGGGATTCAGGTGCACGACGCGCGCCGGTGCCAAGGGTGCACCGGGTGGGGCTGCGAGCGCGCGATGCGTGGCAGTGTCGCTTGCCTTGCTGGCGGTAGCGACATCCACGCGCGGACGCGTCTGCCCGAGCGCGTTGCCAGGCGCCGGAACCGGACGCGCTGCGGCTTCCTGCATTTTCTTCAGAGCTTGTTCGACGAGACTCATGCTATCAGCCCTCGGACGAGCTGCAGAATTTGACGCTGCATCAGCAGCACGACCGCGCCAACCATGATCAGAGCGACGGCTGCACCTGCGTACAGGGCGACGCCGCGCCGCTCAACGGCACGATACTTCTCGATCCACGTCATGCTGACGACGCCGAGTACCGGCAGGCCGGTCACCGCGCTCAGCTGACGGGCACTCGTGAAGATCGGCTTCAGCAAGTGCAGGAGATACGCCACCGCTGCGCCTGCGCCGAGCGCAAACACCATGGCGGCGGCAATGAGCATGCGACGATTCGGCGCAATCGGTGCGAACGCGGCGCTCGGCGGATCGATGACCTCGAACCGCACGATGCCGGTCGCTTCCGCTTCTTCTCCCAGGCGGGCCCGCTCGAGCCGTTCGAGCAGCGCATGGTACTGAGCGCGCGTCACGTCATAGTCGCGGTTCAGTTTCGCGAAGTTCGCCTCCACCTCGGGAGCGGTGTTCATGAGCGAGCGCAGGCTGGCGATCTTCTTCTGCCGGTCGGTGATGTCAGCCTGAATGCTGGCGATGTCGACCTGCGCCTGGTTGTGCTGCAGCTGGATGCTCTGGAACACCGGATTGGAGTTGAGGCCGATGCGCGCCGCAGCGCCGGCATCACCTCGCCTCGCGGCATCGATCTCGGACTGCTGCCGCTCCTGCAGCTCTTTCAACGTCGAACGCAATGAAATGACATCCGGGTGCTTGTCCGTGAATCGCAGCAGCAGCTCATCGAGCCGTGCCTGGGTTTCGCGAATGCGAGTTGCCGTGTCGCTTCCGGCTCCCGCCGGCGCGGTCGGGACCTGTCCGCCTCCCTGACCGGTTCCGACGAAGGGCTGCTCGCCTCGCAGCTGACGCTCCAATTCGTCGCGGCGGCGCTCCGCGACGGCGAGACCCGCCTGGGCCCTCGTCAACCCTTCCATCTCTGCCTGCAGCCGCGAGAAATAGTCACCCTGGGCGCCCGGCATGAGGCCGACGTTCTCTTTCTTGAAGTCGGCAAGCCGCTCTTCGGCGGCGGACAGGCGATGCTCCAGGTCCGCGATCTGGGTCACCAGGAACTGCTGCGCCTGGGCCGAGCCTTCGCGCTTGCCGCCGAGCGTGCCTTCCACGAACGTATTCAGCAGCCGCTCGACGACCTGCAGGCTCTTGTCGCGACTGCGGTTCTTGTACGAAATGACGAACACACCCGCCGTCGGGCTGTCGCGCGAGATGCCACCGGAGATATCGATGGAGCCCCGAAGGTTGTTGATGACGGCCTGCAGCGCGCTCGGTGTGACCGCGCCAGCGGACAGATCGGTGTCCGCCGCAACCTTCTGCAACTGCGGATTGCCGAGCAATGCCTGGCGGACGCGCTGAATCTGCGTGTCCACGTCGGAATCCATGCTGATGCCGCGGGTGACCTCGCTCAGCGCCGTCTTGGTATCGACGAAGACTCGCGCGGAGGCCTGATACGTATCCGGCATGAGAAAGATGCCGATCCAGGCGACCACGGCGATGCCCCACGCCACGAGCAGCGCGATCCGGCGATAACGCCACGCACCACGTACCTGGTCGAGGACATTCTCGAGCAGCGCACTGACATTCGGCCCAAGCATCATGCTCGCGCTCCTAAAACAGCGACTGGGGCACGATCAGAACGTCGCCCGGCTTGACGCGGACGTTCTGCTTCATGTCGCCCTTGTTGACGAGATCCGCGAGCTTCACGTGGATTTCCTGCTGCTTGCCGTTGTCGGCCCGGATGATCTTGGCGCGATTGCCCGATGCGAAGGGACCGAGGCCGCCGACCTGCAGCACGACGTCGAGCACCGTCATGCCCTCACGGAACGCCAGCGATTGCGGATGAGTCACCTGCCCGACCACCTTCACCTGACTGAAAGTGCTGACCGGCTGCGTGACGATGATGTTGACCTTCGGCGCCTTCACGAACTCGGCGAGCACGACCTCCATGTCGCGCGCGAGCTGGCTCGGGGTCTTGCCGACGGCCACCATGTTCTCGATCAGCGGCGTCGAGATCCTGCCGTCCGGCCGCACGGGTATCGTCTGCGAGAGCTCCGGATTACGCCACACGAAAACCTGCAGCATGTCGCCCGGGCCGATGAGGTAGGAGCTCGTTTCTTCCTGGGCTGGCGGAGGGGGTGCGGGAGCTGCGGGCGTGCCTTCGGCGGCATTCACCGAGCCTCCCGCGATTACCAGCGTAACTGCCAGCAATGCAAGGCTTTTCAGTGCGGTCTTGACACCCGGACGCGGCATGCGGCAAGCGTACCAGAAGGGTGCCGGGCATTCTGTGGACATTGTTCTCATACTTTCAGCTCGGCGAGTAACTGTTCGGCCTGACGGCGCTCGGGGAAATTGCGGGTGGTATCGAGCGTGCGCGCGAGCACCTTCCTCGCCTCCTCACGACGACCGGCCTGAGCCAGGACGTAAGCGTAGTGGTACTGCACTTCGGGCTCGCTCGGGCCGGCGCGCGCCGCCTGCTCGAGCAATACCAAGGCGCGCTCCGTAGTGCGTTTGCTGGCCAGTATCCAGCCCAGGGTGTCCGCAATGGCGCCCGAATTCGGGGCGCTCTGGTAGGCACGCTCGGCGACGGATTGGGCACGAACGTCCCCGAGCCTGAAGTAGGCCCACGCCAGGTTGTTCAGCATCACCGGGTTCGCGGGCATCTGCTGCACCACGAGCTCGAGCTCGCTCACCGAACCCTTGAAATCGTTCTGCGACAAGAGGTATTCCGCGAGCGCGCTACGCACGCGGAAGTCAGCGGGCTGCAGCGCAAGCCACTGACGGAGCGACTCCTCGGGCTTCGGCCGCCCACCCATCCGCCGCGCCTGAAAGAGTTTGACCGCTGTTGCCGCGTCAGGCCGGCGCCGCTGGGCCGTCGCGTACGAATCCTCCGCATCCCTGTGGGCGCCGGAGGCGAGCTGCACGTCCCCTTTCAGGACGAGCACGTCTGCGTCGTCCGGCCGTGCCGCTCGCAACGATTCGGCACGCGCCAGGGCGGCATCGAATTTTTTCGCGCGTACGTCGATGAGCGCGAGCGAAGCCACCGCGGGAACGGAATCGGGTTGCAGCGCCAGCGCCTTCTCGAACGATTCCCGAGCCGCGGCGGGATCATCCAGCGCCAGCTGCGCGCGCCCGGCGTTGATCCAGGACATTGCGCTCTTGGGTGACAGCTCCGCCGCTCGCCGAAAACGCGCGAGCGCCGCAGCATACTGATGGCCATCGAGCAGCAACTGTCCGATCTGGTTCACGAGCGGCGCGCGGTCAGGATTGGCGGCGATGACCCTATCGAAGATCGTGCCGGCCCCGGCGACATCCCCTCGCGCGAGATGCGCCTGCCCGAGGGCGAGCTGCAAATCCGGGCCTGGTGCGCGCGCCTGACCTGCCTCCAGCAGTTGCTGGGCATCGGCATAGGCACCGCGGCGCATAAGAAGGTCGGACAGCGCGATGCGCACTGCCACATTGCCCTCGTTTGCGGCCAATGCGTCCCGCAGCGCGGACTCCGCAGCCGTTCGATCCCCTGTCACGACGGCGATTCGCGCGAGGTTCGCAAGCGTTGGCACGTTGTGCGCGTCGATGCTCAATGCCTGACCCAAGAGACTGCGCGCGCGCTCGAATTCCCAGCGCGCCGCAAAGAACGCGGCAGCGAGGTTCAATGTGGGGATGCTCTTCGGCCGCGACGCGACGAGGCGCTCGATCTCGTCCCGCGCGGCGCGCAGCCCGCGGTCTGCGTTGAGCGAGGCAACGAACAACATGTCGTAGCGAGTTGCGTCTTCTGGCTCGGTCGCCCCATTGAGCAGCTCGAGTGCATCGTGCGCACGACCGGCCTTGAGGTACAGCTGCGCCAGATCGAGCTTGAGATCCGTGTTCGTCGGATTCGCACGCACCCCACGCTCGAGCGTCTCGACGGCAGCGCCGGCATCACCGGCACGTAGTCGCGCACCGCCGAGCAATGCGTACAGCTGCGGGTCCGCGACATCGGATTCGGCAGCTGGTGTCAGTGCGTGTAGCGCTGCATCAGGCTGATCCAGCTGCAGGCGGACGCGCGCCAAGAGTTTGCGCGCCTCGATATTGTCGCCAGCAAGCCGAACGACTGCGGAGAGCTGCGACTCCGCCTGCAGAAGGTTACCTTGAGTGAGATGCGCCGCTCCGAGCAGCATGCGCGCCTGAAGAAAGTCTGGGGAAGCCGCGACGATGCGTTGCAGATCCGCGATGCCGCCCGAGTAGTCACCCTGAACCAGCTTGATCCTCGCGCCGAGCAGCCGCGTAACACTCGCATCGGGCAGAAGCTGCGCAAGCTTGCCTTCGGTTTCGATCGCCTGCTGCAGGCGCCCCTGAGCGAGGCAGACGTCAGTGATCGCTGCGAGCGCAGCAGCGCGTTGCGCAACAGGCGCGGTCGGAGGCATGCGATCGAGGGCCGTGCGCAACGCGGGCTCCGCAAGCGCGAACTGGCCTCGCCGGGCGAGAAGCGTGCCCTTGTACAGCGGGGCTTCGAAGGACTGCTGGTCGGTCGCGATGGTCGCGTCCAGCTCGCGCAACGCGAGATCCAGATCGCCACGCAATGCCAGCGCTTCAGCGCGCACCAATCGGGCGGCAGTGGGGACCGAGCCGGAATTCAGCACACTCCCCAGCGCGTCGATCGCCTGATCCGGTTTGCCGAGTGCGTTGTAGGCGCGCGCGAGCACGAGGCTGCGCGCTGGCTCCGTGATCTCGACCGTCTTGTTCGCAATCGCATCGAGGAGTGATTGCGGCTGGTTGAGCGCAAACCACACCTGCACGCGGAGCGCGTCGACCTCCGGCCCGCGAGCGCCGAGCTTGATCGCGCGATCGATCTCTCTCTGCGCGTTCTGACTGTCTCCGGTGACCAGCGACAGGCGGGCGAGCAACACCCGTGCGGCTGCATTGTCCGGTTCGCGTTGAACTGCTTTCTGAAGCTCGATTCCGGCACGACCGTTGTCGCCGGAATCCAGCGCGGCGCGCGCCCGCTCGACTCGCTTCTCGGTTCCGACAAGCGCATCGCAACCCGCAAAAACCAGAAGTATCCCGACGAGGCACACCGTGCGGGAGAGTCTCATTGCCCGGCGCTCCCGGCATTCTGTCGCGGCCCGCCGAATACTGAAGAGGCAAAGGTGGCCGCGCGTGCACGCGCGCCTTCGCAGTCGTCCATACACGGGACGCGCAGGGCATCGAGGGATGACAGCGGCTGCGCCGCCAGCGCGGTCAATCCATACCAGAGCTGCGAAGCGAGGGGTCGCACGAAGATGTGCAATCCGATGTGATAGTGCGACCAGATGATGGATTTGGCGCCGCTCGCGTCCGTTACGAGCAGTTCCTGCCACGGGCCACTCGCTGAATGTACGACCCGCTCATCGATTACGCCCAGCGCGCTGCGCTCCTCATCACCCCCCAGGATCGAATTGTTGTACGCGACCAGCTCGGCCCCTTGCTGTTGGGTAGCGTACAGAGCGGTGAACAGCTCGATCTCACCGCCCTCCGCATCGACATACATGCGTTTGCCGACCGAGCTTGCGCCGTGAAATTCCGGAGCCCAGGAGGACGATTCGGCAGGCAGCGGACCTCGCCAGCCGGCTTGCGACTGTGGCCAGGCGATCGATAAGGCAGATGACGCGGGAGATGTTGAGCGATCCAGCCCATGAACGAGAGCGGGTAAGACTCCCATGCAAGCGAGCGCCGCCGCGTAGATCGACGGACTCACCGCGAGACCGGGTGCCCTGCTCGGCAGGGCTGCCGGCTCGCGGGCGACAGCGACGCGGGTCGGGCGGTCCATGCGGGCAGCGATCCAGAAGAAGAGCGCTATGGCGACCGCGAACACTCCCCAGCCGAACCAGTAGTGGTCGACCGTGACGAGGAACGTCTTCATGTCGGTCGCATAGCCTGCGACGATGATCGTAAAGACCCGTACCCAGTTTGCACCAACCGCAACCGCGGTCATGAGTCCAAGTCCGGCGAGCCGCTTTGCGATCGAATGCTCCATGAGCTCGCCATAGAGCGCCGCCAACGCGAGGCCGACGATCAGATAGTGCAGACCGCTGCATCCATGGGCGATCTCGAAGACACCGGCCGGAACGTGAACGAGGTTGCCCGTCGTGTAGGCCGGCAGGCCGATGAGCCAGATGAGAATGCCCATGACCTTCACGGTGAGGTTTTGCAGGAAGCCATTCATCTGTCCCCAGAACGGCAGCGCGAAGTACAGATAGGCGACCGGAAAGAGACAGAGCCGTGCCGCGCGCCAGCCGAGCACGGCGAGAATCGCCATGAAGGCAATGGGCGGAAGGAGCATCAGATGCAGATCCTGCAGACCCGCCTTCCAGAAGACGAGCCAGATCGCGCTGAGAAGAACGAGCGCAGCGAGCGCTCGCAGATCGCTCCGCACGGGCGCCTGCGCCAGGCGGGCGGATGAAGAGACGATGAGCCACAGCGACGCGGCGAGGATCACGGGGCCATGCGTGTAGGTATGCGCGTCCGTGTCGCTCCACAGACCGGCGAGCGCTCGCGCGCTCGGCCAATAGACGAGCGCGACGGCCAGCAGCAGCCCGGCAATGAGCAGAAAGCGCCCCGCCAGCAAAACTTCAGCGACACGCCGAACGGCGGGTGCGGCGATGGATCTGGAAATGCTGGGCGGGTCGCGCGAAACCGTTGGAATTGTTGTATCGGTCATCGTGATACGCGCCAGCCAACGAGTCTATAGAGAGAGGTGTGGGGCAAACGTGAGGCGCATCACGAACCCAATGTCATCGCCGCCGCGGTGTACCTGGATCAACAAGGCTGCGTAAGTCACTGCGATTACGGTAAACGCGGAAGTGCGACCGCCTCACAACCATACGAATCGTCTCCAAAAACAGACGCTTGCGTGTATTGAGCACGTGCCCGACGCCGCCTAAGCTTCGGCTCGGAGTTTTCGTGAAACAAGGCAAACCCACCGCGAGGTGGGGGCGCAAAGCTACCGATCTCGAGGCTTGGTCGCATCGAGACGGCGGGGTTGCCACGCATGCTGAACGTTCCTGCTTCGTTCTCGTGGATCAATGAGCGCGTCTGCGCACGCGCCCTGCTCGTCACCACGGTGGTGGCGCTCCTGCAGGGCTGCGGAGGCGGCGGTTCCGATGGAACGGCTGCCACGGGTTCGGCAACGAGCTCCGGCTCGGGAACGACGCCGCCGCCGGTCGCGAACCACGCACCGACCATCAGCGGGACGCCTGGTGCACAGGTCCAGGCCGACACCAGTTACACCTTCACACCGCAAGCCTCCGATGCGGATGGCGATACCCTCACGTTCAGCATCGCCGGCAAGCCTGCCTGGGCCACCTTCGACGCCGCCACGGGCCGCCTCAGCGGAACGCCAACGGCTGCGAACGTCGGCTCGTTTTCAGGTGTGATCATCACTGTAAGTGACGGATCGGCCTCGGCAAGTCTCGGCTCGTTTTCGGTCGCGGTGAATGCCGCGCCTGTCGTGACAGGCAGCGTGACGCTCTCCTGGACGCCGCCCACCGCCCGCACCGACGGCACCGCGCTCACGAATCTCGCGGGCTACGTCATCCACTACGGAACCGCGCCCTCCGCATTCACCTCCACGATTTCGGTGAACACCGCGGGAGTTGCCTCGTACACGGTCGACAACCTGTCGAGTGGCACGTACTACTTCGTGGTTTCGGCAGTGGACTCGACCGGGCAGGAAAGTCAGTTCTCGAACGCCGTGTCGAAAACCATCGGCTAGCACGCCTCGCCAGCCCTCGAACGAGGGCCGGCACATTTGATCTCCGACGAGCCGATTGGCGTCCCCAAGGGGATTCGAACCCCTGTTACCGCCGTGAAAGGGCGATGTCCTAGGCCGGCTAGACGATGGGGACGACGCTGAAACGACCCACGATGAAGTGATGGTGGAGCCAGGCGGGATCGAACCGCCGACCTCTTGCATGCCATGCAAGCGCTCTCCCAGCTGAGCTATGGCCCCTCAAAAAAACGACGCACCGTACGCACTGAACACCGCTTAGTCAAGCTTGGCTTCGGAGTGTCGCCGATACCCTACGTCGGAATCGCCAGACATTTTCCCCGATTAAGTACCTCGCGGTCTACTCGCATCTGAACGTCGGGGTTGTTTCGTTCCGAATGACCAGTTCGGGACATGCGGGTAGTGGGGGTTCTCGTGCAGCGGGTGGGCGCTGCGCGCGTTTCTCAATTCTCCGTTCAAGCGCGACCCGGCGTTCGCAAAACGAACCATTCGATAGCTTGAAGGTGGGGAACCATGCATAACGCTCACGCGCTTCGCGCACCGCTTGTCTGCGCGCTGGCGCTTACTGCGATTTCGATGATGACTATACCGCTCGCCAACGCCGCCGCGCCCAAAATCAGCGGCACGCCCGTCACGAGCATCGTCGTAGGCCAGGCCTGGGCGTTCCAGCCCACGGCGAGCGACGCGGACAACAACACCCTGACGTTCTCGATCGTCAACAAGCCGGGCTTCGCAAGTTTCTCGGCGACCACGGGTCGCGTCTCCGGCACACCGTTCGCCGAGCACGCGCGCACCTGGAGCAACATCGTCATCTCCGTCAGCGACGGAACGACGAAGGTATCGCTGCCGGCCTTCTCGCTCGTGGTCGCGCCGAACGCGAACAAGTCGCCCACGGTCACGGGCACTCCGCCAAGTACCGCAACCGTAGGAGTCGCATACGCCTTCCAGCCCACGGCGAAGGATCCGGAAGGCAAGGCCGTCACGTGCGGCGTCAACAACAAGCCATCATGGGCCACACTCACGACGAGTGGTACGAGCGCGGGTCGCCTCAGTGGCACTCCGACTTCCTCCAACGTCGGCACTTACAGCGGAATCCTCATCTATTGCTCGGATGGAGTGAGCTCCGCATCGCTGACGCCTTCCTTCAGCATCACGGTCGCGGCGGCCTCGGGGGGCACATCGAATTCCGCGCCGACGATCAGCGGCACACCGCTCAGCTCCGTCGCTGTGGGCACGGCGTACGCGTTCCAGCCGACCGCGAGCGATGCGAACAAGGACACGCTCACCTTCAGCATCACGAACAAGCCCTCGTGGGCGTCGTTCAGCACATCCACGGGCAAGCTTTCGGGCACACCGACAGCATCGAACGTGGGTTCGACGAGCAACATCGTGATCAACGTCACGGATGGGAAAGCCACCGCGTCGTTGCCGGCGTTCTCGCTCGCCGTGACGCAGATCGGGACGGGCGCGGCGACGCTCAACTGGACGCCGCCGACGCGTAACACCGATGGCAGCACGCTCACGAATCTTGCGGGCTATCGCGTGAATTATGGTCAGAGCGCGAGCTCGATGACACAAGCGGTGCAAATCAGCAATCCGGGCATGTCCAGTTATGTGATCGAGAACTTGTCTCCGGGGACCTGGTACTTCGGCATCAAGGCCTACACGAGCGCCGGATCAGAGAGCCCGCTTTCGAATGTTGCGAGCAAAACCGTGAAGTAACAGCACCTTTCGCAGGTGTCGCTGCAAGCGGCCCGGCCTCGTGCATCGAATTCGATGCGCGGCCGGGCCGCTCTTTTTCTGTCGCCAAACACAAACGTCTTCGAGTGCAGACACGTTGCAACTCGAACGTGGCAACGATTAACTCGCGCACGTACACGCAAGGGCAAACCCGTCGTAAGGCGGGGACGCAAAGCCTCCGGTCTCGGGCTTACGGGAGTAAGGCTCGATGAGCTTCAGATAGCGGGGTTGCCGACACACGCTGCGAAATGCGCAGTGCATGTCGTCATATGCGAAGCGATCGAGGCTGTGCGCCGCCCTGCGCCGTGTGAGTGCTTGCTTGTTTCTACAGGGTGGCGAAAGCGATGAGTGATCACAGGTCTCGTGCGGCACTGCTGAGTCGCGTGGCGTTGTGCGCTGTTACCGCGTTTACGCTTGCAGCGTGCGGTGGCGAAAGCGGCTCGGGCAGCGACCCCACGGCGCCCATCACGGATCCGACACCTGCGCCTGATACACCCGTCACGCCAACCAACACAGCGCCCGTCATCGACGGCTCGCCTTCTCTCACCGCGAAAGCCGGCACCGCGTATTCGTTCGTCCCCACCGCAAGCGATGCGGATCACGATGCGCTGACCTTCAGCATTACCGGCATGCCCGCGTGGGCAGCCTTCGACGCCTCGACCGGCCAGTTGAGCGGCACGCCCGCCGATGCAAACGTCGGCCAGAGCGGTGACATCGAGATCACGGTGTCGGACAGCAAGGCGCAGGACTCCATCGGCCCGTTCCGTATCCAGGTTGCCGCGCGCGATGCGACGCCCACCCCGTCGAACTCCGCGCCGACCATCACGGGCTCGCCCTCGACCATGGTGATTGCCGGCAGCGCATACATCTTCATTCCGACCGCGACCGATGCAGACGCGGACGCTCTCACGTTCTCGATCAGCAACCGCCCGCAGTGGAGCACGTTCAGCACGTCCACCGGTCAGCTCTCGGGCACACCGACGGCCGCCAACGTCGGCACGGTGTCGAACATCCGTATCAGCGTGAGCGATGGCAAAGCGACGACGTCGCTTGCCGCATTCTCGATCCAGGTGCAGGCCCCGCCGAACGGCGCGCCCACGATTTCCGGTACGCCCGCAACGAGCGTTCAGGCCGGCACCGCGTATTCATTCAAGCCGACGGCAAGCGATGCGGAAAACGACACGCTCACCTATTCGATTCAGAACAAGCCGGCCTGGGCGAGCTTCAGCACCACCACCGGCCTGCTGAGCGGGACGCCTGCGGCGGCCAACGTGGGCGCGTTTGCGAACATCCGCATCAGCGTATCCGACAGCAAACTCAGTGCCGCGCTTGCGGCGTTCACCATCACCGTGACGGCGGCGGCCAACAAGCCGCCGACGATCTCCGGCACGCCGGCAATCGCCGCCGTCGTGGGTTCGCCCTATTCGTTCACCCCGACAGCTGCGGATGCGGATAAGGACACCCTCACCTTCTCGATCCAGAACAAGCCTTCGTGGGCAACGTTCAGCACTTCCTCCGGCCAGCTGACGGGAACCCCCGCGGCCGCGGGCACCTTCGCGAACATCGTGATCAGCGTGAGTGATGGCAAGGTGTCCACAGCGCTTGCGGCGTTCACCATCACCGTGACGGCGGCGGCCAACAAGGCCCCGACGATCTCCGGCACGCCTGCGACCTCGGTCACGGCCGGAAGCGCGTACGGTTTCACGCCCACCGCCTCGGACGCGGACACCGGCGACACTCTGACGTTCAGCATCGCGAACAAGCCTTCATGGGCCACATTCAGCACGAGCACGGGCCAGCTCTCGGGAACACCGGCAACGGCAAATGCAGGCACCACGTCCAACATCGTGATCTCGGTGACCGATGGAAAGGCCACGGTCTCGCTCGCGGCGTTTGCGATCACCGTGACGTCGCCGACGGCGACGGGCTCGGCTTCCTTGAGCTGGACGCCGCCGACGCAGAATTCGGACGGCACGGCGCTGACGAACCTCGCCGGGTACCACGTCTACTACGGCACCTCCGCGAGCAATCTCGATCAGACGGTGCAGATCACGAACCCGGGTGTGGCCTCTTACGTGATCGAGAATCTGACTTCCGGCACGTGGTACTTCACGGTCAAGGCCTACACGAGCACCGGAGTGGAGAGCGGCGACTCCAACATCGCCTCCAAGACCATCCCGTAGCGGAGGATTGCGCTCAGGACGGCACGATCTGCTGGAGCGCAGTGTCCACCCGTCTCAGGGTTTGCTCACGGCCGAGGAGCGCGAGCGTGGCATCGATGGGCGGCGACACCGTGCCACCCGAGATCGCAACGCGAATGGGCTGCACGATCTTTCCCAGCCCCACGCCCTGCTCCGTGGCAAGGCCATTGAGGGCGTCGTGAATCGCGGGCGCAGTCCATTCCGGTAGCGCGGCCAGGCGATCCCGAGCCTCGGCCAGTGAGCCTGCCGCCTCGCCGACGAGGTGCTTTGCCGCCGCCTTGGGGTCGATCTGAATGTCCTGCACGAAGAAGAAGCGGCTGTTCTCCGCCATTTCCCTGAGCGTCTTCGCGCGCTCGCGTTGAGCAACGATGATGCCCTCGAGCATCTGCGTGTCCTCGCACACCAGACCCAGGCGCCCGAGCTGATACTGCAGATGAGGCACCAGGGCCGCAGGGCTCATGCGCACCATGTGCTGCTGGTTGAGCCACAGGAGCTTCTCCGGATTGAACGCGGAGGCGGCCTTGTTCACGTCGTGAATGTCGAACGCGGCGATCATCTCCTCACGCGTAAAGACTTCCTGATCGCCATGTGACCAGCCCAGACGGACCAGATAGTTCAGCAGTGCGTCCGGAAGGAACCCCTCCTCCTGATACTGCAGCACGCTGACCGCGCCATGACGCTTCGACAGCTTCGCACCATCCGGGCCAAGGATCATGGGCACGTGCGCGTACACGGGCAGCGGGCTGCCCAAGGCGCGCAGCATGTTCATCTGCCGCGGGGTGTTGTTCAGATGGTCGTCGCCCCGGATCACGTGCGTGACGCCCATGTCCATGTCGTCCACGACCACGCAGAAGTTATATGTGGGCGTGCCGTCCGAGCGGGCGATGATGAGATCGTCCAGCTCCGTGTTCTGGAACGTGACGCTGCCGTGGACGAGATCCTCGACCACGACGGGCCCGTCGAGCGGATTCTTGAAACGGATCACCGGCTCGACGCCGGGGCGGGCGTCCGTGCGGTCCCGCCAGATGCCGGTGTAACGCGGCTTTTCCTTGCGCGCGACCTGCTGCTCCCGCATCTCGTCGAGCTCTTGCTTAGTGCAATAGCAGCGGTACGCAGTCCCGGCCGCGAGCATGCCGGCGATGACTTCCTTGTAGCGATCGAACCGCTGGCTCTGGTAGTACGGCCCGGCGTCGTGGTTCAGCCCAAGCCAGCTCATGCCCTCGAGGATCACGCGCACGGCCTCGTCAGTAGAACGCTCGCGATCCGTGTCTTCCACCCTCAGGATGAATTTTCCGCCGGTCCGGCGGGCATACAGCCAGCTGAACAACGCCGTCCGCACCCCCCCCACATGCAGCAGGCCCGTAGGGCTCGGGGCGAAACGTGTGACGACGGTCATGATCGAAGCTACCTGGGAGCGAGGGGGCGCGCATGTTAGCAAGGGTACGGGGGGTGCGCCGACCGGGGGCGGCGGCAGGACGAGGACCCCTTCAGCCACTCACTCGACGCATTGATCGAACGCAACGAGGGCCTTAGACTGCGCGTCCTCTTTTTGGGGGGACGGTTAGCTCAGCGGTAGAGCACTGCTTTCACACGGCAGGGGTCACTGGTTCAATCCCAGTACCGTCCACCATGATTCAAGTAGTTACGGACCTGCTCGGCGTGTCTCGCGCGCTGCGGTCGGCGCCGTAACGTCGCGCTTCTTTACAGACAGACATCGTGCGTGGCACGACATAACGACGCAACCCGTTGGACCCTGACGCAATTGCCATTTCGGCACACGCTGTGCATCTCGTAGCGCAACAAGCAATCAACCCCACAGGGACGGTGCCCATGCGTAGCGCGCTCGCGGTCTTCGGAATCGGACTCCTCTTTCACAGCACCGGTGCTCTCGCCAACTACATCGACAACGAAGGGCGCGAGTGGCTGACACCGGACGTCACAGTCGGCACAAGCTGGACGAACATCGCCTCGACATGCAGCGCCGCCACGGGCAAGTGCACCGGCGTCTTTACTCCTGGTGACGGCCAGCCCGCGATCGATCTGACCGGATACACATGGGCGACGCGCGACGACGTCCGGGATCTCTACTACGAAGCCGCCGCCCTCAGCCCAGGCTCGCTCGATTCCTACAATGCGGCGTTCAGCGGACCCGCGACCGCCTTGGCGTTCTTCTCGAACTTCGGATACACGTTCAGCACCGACAATCTCGGCGTGATGGCGGCCTTCACTCGCACCCTCGACTATTCCCCCGAGCAGGGCATCTTCGCGTATCTGGGTACGGTGTTCGGACCCAATCCGCTGAACCCGTCCGGGCGAGACAGCTTCTTCGGATTTGCAGCATGGCCCATCAATGTGCCCGACATCACCTACGCGGCCTATGTTTACCGTGAGGTTCCTGAGCCGGGCACGTTGGCGCTGGCCGCTCTCGGAATCGTATTCGTCTGGCTCAAGCGGCGGCGAGATCGCATGCCCGGCTGATCGCATGACTTCGCCTCGGTCGTCTTTCCAAACTTCCGAGTGTCGGTGATTCGCGACCTCTTCTGGAGTTCCGTCAAGTAGTGGAGACTACGCACCCAACCGCGACCTTAAGCTTGACATTATGTCCGCGATCGTCCGTCCCGCGCGAGCGCTCACCGTTCTCGTCGGCCTCGTTTCGATTTCGATCGCAGGTTGCGGCGGCGGCGCCGAGACGGTAGTCAACGAGGTCACGCAGCCCGCGCCGACCCTCACCTTCATCGCAAGCCCGGACAGCATCAGCTCGTCGAACAGTGCGTCTCTTTCCTGGAGCGCCACTGCGACGGACAGCTGCTCCGCGTCGGGCGCCTGGGCGGGCAGCAAGACGGCATCCGGAACGGAATCGACAGGCGCTCTCGATGCCACCCGCACCTACAGCCTCACGTGCACCGGCGCGGGTGGCTCGATCACCCGATCTGTCACCGTGACCGTGACGGCTCCTCCAGCAGCGCCCACCTTATCGTTTACTGCAAATCCAGAGAGCGTGGCGACGGGCGCAGCGAGCACCCTGTCGTGGTCCGCTGCAAATGCCACGCAGTGCACTGCAAGCGGAGCTTGGTCAGGTACCAGGGCGAGCAGCGGTTCCGAATCTACAGGCGCTTTGTCCGCACCCAGTTCGTACTCACTCATCTGCAGTGGGGCTGGCGGCGATATCCAGAGCTCGGTCTCGGTCGCCGTAGCCAACGCGCCCGCCCCACCCACGATCACATTGTCCGCAAGTCCCACAGTCGTGGTCAGCGGCGGCAGCTCAACGCTTACCTGGAGCAGCACGAACGCCACGAGCTGCACCGCCTCCGGCGCGTGGTCCGGCACGACCGCAATCAACGGTACGCAATCAACAGGCTCGTTGATAGCGAACAGCGTTTACACCCTCACATGTTCAGGCGCCGGCGGAAGCACTTCGGTATCTGCGTCGATCACGGTCATTCCACCTGCGGCTCCTACGCTCGTACTCACAGCGACTCCTGCATTCGTCACCAACGGAGGCAGTTCCACGCTGATATGGAGTACGACGAACGCCACGAGCTGCACCGCTTCCGGCGCTTGGTTCGGCACGAAAGCGACGAGCGGCACGTCATCGACGGGCGCACTCAAGATCACGAGTACATACGGACTGAGCTGCAGCGGCAGCGGTGGCAGCACTTCCGCATCGGCGACGATCACCGTGGATGCGGCGGCGCCCACCGTCTCGCTCACAGCGAGTCCCGCATCAGTGGCCAGCGGCGGCAACTCAACGCTCACATGGACCAGCACGAACGCCACGAGTTGCGCCGCCTCCGGCGCATGGTCCGGCACGAAGGCCACAAGCGGCTCGGTGTCGACGGGCACGCTTACCACTACGCGCAACTACACGTTGACGTGTACGGGCACAGGTGGCACCGGCTCGGCATCGGCAACAGTCACTGTGACTGCGCCGGCGCCCACCGTCACTCTCACGGCGAGCCCCACAACGGTCAACAGCGGCGGCAGCTCTACACTGACATGGACGAGCACGAACGCCACGAGCTGCGCCGCCTCTGGCTCATGGTCCGGCACGCAGGCCACGAGCGGCTCGACAGCGACAGCGGCCCTCACAGCCACGAGCCTCTACACGCTGACGTGTACGGGCACAGGCGGCAGCGGCTCAGCGTCGGCAACCGTCGCGGTAAACGGTACACCGCCGACCGTCACTCTCACGGCCAATCCCACTTCAGTCACCAGCGGCGGCATCTCCACCCTCACGTGGAGCAGCACGAACGCTACAAGCTGCGTCGCCTCCGGTGCATGGTCCGGCACGCAGGCCACGAGCGGTTCCGCAACCACGACGGCTCTCACCACCACGAGCACGTATACGGTCGCTTGCACCGGCGCCGCCGGCAGCGCCTCCGCGTCGGCAACGGTCACAGTGACTGCTCCTCCTGCGCCCACAGTTACTTTGATCGCCACACCAACGCCGATCATTAGTGGGAACAGCTCCACGCTGACGTGGAGCAGCACCGACGCCACCACCTGCACCGCCTCCGGCGCTTGGTCCGGAACGAAAGTCACGAGCGGCACAGCCTCGACCGGCCCGCTGACCGCGACCAGCACCTACACGTTGCTGTGCACGGGCAGCGGTGGCAGCGCTTCCGCGTCGGCGACAGTCGCCGTGACTGTTCCTTCTGCGCCCACGGTCACCTTGACCGCCAACCCCACATCTATCACCAGCGGTAGCGGCTCCACGCTCACCTGGAGCAGCACGAACGCGACCAGTTGCACCGCCTCCGGCATCTGGTCGGGCACCAAAGCCACGAGCGGCACAGCGTCGACGGGGGGGCTGACCGCGACCAGCACGTACACGTTGCTGTGCACGGGCAGCGGTGGCAGCGCTTCCGCGTCGGCAACGGTCACAGTGACTGCTCCTCCTGTGCCCACGGTCACCTTGACCGCCAGCCCTACATCTATCACAAGCGGCAACAGCGCCACACTCACGTGGAGCAGCACGAACGCAACCAGTTGCACGGCAACCGGCGATTGGAGCGGCGCGAAACTAACATCCGGAAGCGCGAGCACCGGTGTTCTGTCGAGCAGCACCAGTTACACGCTGAGTTGCACGGGCGCAGGAGGCACGGCAAGCGCGACGGCATCGGTCACTGTGACACCCGCCGCGGACACTACCGCGCCCACGCAACCCCAGTCTTTGTCGGCATTGGTGAACAGCAGCACGAGCATCACGCTCAGCTGGACGGCCTCGACAGACACCGGAGGATCCGGCCTTGGCGGCTACTACATCTACCGAAACGGATCTTCGACGGCGCTCGCCACCCTATCCAGCCCTGGGTACACGGACACCGGGCTGACGCCAGCCACTCTGTACAGCTACTCGGTGCTCGCCTACGACAATGCCGGCAATCAATCGACCGCGGCAGTTGCCCAGGCGACGACGAGCGGTTCAGGCTCGATCGACACGAGTCGCTACCTGAAGGACGAAAGCGGCCAGCCGTTCCCGATACTCGGTCGTGCGTCGTGGTACGTGCTGTCGCTTTCCGTAGCGGCGTATCAGTCGTACCTGACCGATACGCTCGGGAAGGGATTCAACTCGATCGAGATCAAAGGGATCACCCACGATCCCGGCGCGAATAACGCGCCCTTTGCAGGCAATGGCGCGGCGCCATTCACGAGCACCCTGAGTGGCGGCACATGGAGCGGCGCGCTCACGTACTCGAACATCAACAACGATGCGCCGGACTTCACCACACCGAACGAGACTTACTGGTCGTACGTGGACACGTTCATCGACTATTGCGCTTCGAAGGGCATCAAGGTGTTCATGTTCCCGTCCTACGTCGGATACCTCGGCATTCAGCAGGGCTGGATGAACGAGATGGTCGCGAACGGCTCGAGTCGCATGCAGACCTACGGCGCCTGGATCGCGAATCGCTACAAGAACCGCACCAACATCGTGTGGATGCTGGGGGGCGATGCTGGCACGGGCTCCAACAGCTTCAACAGCTCGCAGACCGCG
>FTEO01001406.1_pt1 | contig 29058 bp, 20 predicted proteins | sample 1640211 | NCBI WGS metagenome assembly FTEO01 (sample SAMEA3914816, study PRJEB12502) | metagenome | biome: forest; material: soil | place: USA | collected 2011-09-16 | depth 0.3 m | reverse complement strand
CTTCCGCTTCGTCCGAGCCTCTGGGCGGAATGAGTTTCGAGGCGGCCAGTCGGCCCATGTCGCGGATCGGAAGGCGAATCGTGGTGAGCGCGGGTGTCAGACGCGATGCCATCGGGCTGTCGTCGAAACCGACGACGGACAACTCATCGGGAATCAGGACCTTCATCCGGTGCGCTGCCTTGTAGACGCCCGCAGCCATCTCGTCGTTGCTCGCAAAAATGGCCGTGGGACGCGGCCGGCGCGCAAGGAGCGCTTCGGCGCACGCCACTCCCGACTCGAACGTGTAGGCGCCCTCGACGATCATGTCCGCGGGAACCACGACGCCGTGCTTCTCGAGCGCGCCGACGAAGCCGCTCTGCCTTTCGTGCGCCGAGCGGTGCTGGGCCGGGCCCGCGATGACTGCGATGCGTCGATGGCCCAGGGATTCCAGGTGGTTCGCCGCCTCTGCCGTGCCTTCGCGATCATTGGAGACGATCATCCTGGGGGTGTTGTCCAGCCGCACGGAGGCTATGCGGACGTACTGGCACTCCGCCTCCTGCATCGCCCGTGCGAGCGACTGATCTTCCGAGACCGGGGGAAGCAGTATTACGCCATGCAGCTTCTGGCGTTCGACGAAGCGGCGCACGCCCGGCACGAAATCCTCGCTGAGACGGTCGCACGGATGCACGACGAGCTCGAATCCCGAGCCGCGCAGGGCATCGAGCGCTCCGTCCTGGATGTTGACGATGTACTGTGCGTTGGGGTTGTCGTACACGAGCCCGATGAGAAACGAGCGCCGAAAAGCAAGCCCGCGCGCCTGAGGATCCGGGGCGTAGCCGATCTGCTGGATGACGGCGTCGATCCTGGCACGCGTCTCATCCTTCACGAACGGCGACTGGTTGATGACTCGCGAGACCGTTTTCTTCGAGACGTCGGCCAGACGCGCGATGTCGTTGATGGTGGCCCGCCTGCCGCGCGGCGCCTGGATGCGAGGCTGCGCCGGCGTGCCCGTCAGTGCGACTGCGGGAACCTTGGCGGCACCGGACAATTTTGTCTTCGGCATGACAGGGTGTCGTCCGTTCGTAAGCGGCACGCTCGAAACACGGGAGCGGCAGTCTACGAGACGGCGGGGCTGGACAAAAGCGCCGCGGCACCCTTAAATGACACCGGTTTCGCGCGGCAAAACTGCTAACCCGTGGTCCATGACCGAGTTTCTCTCGCCGGCCGCCTTGCAGTGCCTCGCAGCGCAAGTGCGGCTGCCGGCTTATGATCGAAACCGCATCGGCATCGGCATCGTGCATTTCGGCCCCGGCGCCTTTCATCGGGTCCACCAGGCTTGGTATGTCGAAAAACTGCTGAGTTCGGCGCCGCGTTGGGGAATTTGTGCGGTCTCGCTTCGCAATTCCGGCGTGCGCGATGCGCTGGCGCCCCAGCAGGGGTTGTACACGCTGGTGACCCTGGACGAAGAGATTTCGTACCAGGTGATCGGCGCCCTGAAGGAAGTGCTCGTCGCGCCCGAAGATCCGGAGCGCGTGTTGGGACGGCTGACCTCACCTGCCACCGGCGCCGTGACCGTTACCGTCACAGAGAAGGGCTACTGTCTCGCCGCGGATGGAACTCTCGACGACGCACACCCGGACATCGTCCGTGACAAGCGCAATCCGCACGCGCCGTCCAGTCTTGTCGGTTATCTCGTCGAGGCTCTGGATCGCAGACGCCTCGCGGGGTGCGACCCACTGACGATCATCAGTTGCGACAACCTCGTGGACAACGGAACCCGGCTCGGTAGCGCAGTCATCCAGCTTGCCGGATCGCGGGACCCGCGCCTGGCCGACTGGATCAGGGAAAAGGTTCCGTTCCCGCGGACCATGGTCGACAGCATCGCGCCGGAGACCAGCGAGGCCTTGCGCCGTCGCGTCGCGGCGGCCATCGGAGTCGAAGATCGTTGGCCCGTACAGCGTGAGAGCTTCGTACAGTGGGTCATGGAAGCTCGCGCGGTGCCCGCGGGTCCCGATTGGGAAAGCGCCGGGGTCATTATGACCGACAACGTGGCGGCCTACGATCGGGCCAAGTTGCGCCTGTTGAACGGCGCGCATTCCACTCTGGCCTACCTGGGACTGCTCGCGGGTTACGAAACCGTCGACACGGCGATGAACGGCGCGGACCTGTCGAAATTCGTCACCACCTTGATGACGCAGGACATCCGTCCGACGCTCGTGGCGCCGCGCGGCATGGACCTGGAGCAATACATCGCAGCCATACTGAAGCGCTTCCGCAATCCCGCTCTGCGCCACGCGCTCGCGCAGATCGCGTGGGACGGCTCGCAAAAGCTGCCGTTCCGGCTGCTCGGAACGATCAGCGACACGCTGGCCGCCAGGCGTTCCATCGATCGTCTCTGCCTGCCCGTCGCCGCCTGGATGCACTTCGTCCGCCGCAAGGCGGTGCTCGGTGAGCGGGTCGTGGACCCGCTCGCAGGTCAGCTGCTCGACATCGGCCACGCGTGCCAGAACCGAGCGTATACCGACGTTCCGGCCTTCCTGACACTGGACTCCGTGTTCTCCCGCAGCCTCGCCTCCGATGAGCGTTTTCGAAGCGCGCTCAGTCGTGCTTACGACGAGCTGGCCGCACGCTCCTAACTGGTCCTGCAGCCCGCCACTTCACGTCATGGAAGTTGTAAGCGATTGTGGGAGCGAAGGCGCGTGCGGGTCGTGAGCCCCGTGCAGGCTCTGAGCCCGCATGGGGCTTCCCTGCCGGAGGATCGAGCGACGGATCTCTTGTAAGGCGAAGCTCACATCGGTAGCTTCAAAACGTCTGATCCACAGGTACCTGCATGTTGCGAAATGGACACATCACGACACTGGGTGTCGCGTGCTACGGGGAGGTCCTCGTACGGTTGAGTGCGCCGCGGAACGAGGTGTTGCTTCAAACCCCCACGCTCGACCTTCACGTGGGTGGCGCCGAGGCGAACGTGGCCGTTTCGCTGGCCCGATTTGGCCATCCGGCGTCGCTCGTGACCGTGCTGCCGGACAATTCTCTTGGACGCGCGGCGCTGGCGGAGCTTCGGCGGCACGGAGTAGGGACCGAAGCGGTGCAAATGCGCACCGGCCGCATGGGTCTTTATTTTCTCACGGCGGGGGCCGGACATCGACCTTCGGAAGTCCTGTACGACCGGAGCGATTCCGCCTTTGCGCTGGCCCCTTCCGACCTCATCGATTGGGAGAAGGCGCTTGCCGGCTCGAGTTGGCTGCACGTGTCGGGAATCACTCCCGCGGTGAGCGCGACTGCGGCCGAGTCCGCACTGCGCGCCGTACGTGCCGCGCGCGGGCACGGGCTGTCGATTTCGTTCGATTGCAACTATCGCGCCAAGCTCTGGGAGCGCTGGCACGGGAGTGCGCGCACCATCCTGCGCGATCTGGTGAACGAAGCGGACCTGTTGTTTGCCGAGCAGCGCGACATCGCGTTGATACTCGATCGAGACTACGAGTCCATGCCGCCGGAGCAACGCTTTCACACCGCCGCATCGGAGGCGCTCGCGCAGTTCCCGCGCCTGCAGCGAATTGCTGCAACGGTGCGGGTGCAGCGAAACGTGGACGATCATGACCTGTCCGCCGTACTGGGGAGCCGCAGCGGAATCCGGACGACTCGCCGGTATTCGATCGGACGGATCGTCGATCGCATCGGCAGCGGAGATGCATTTGCAGCGGGCCTCCTGCACGGCCTCCTGACGGGTCTCGATGACCAGGGCACCCTCGACTTCGCTCTGGCGGCGGCCTGCCTGAAGCACTCGATCCCGGGCGACTTCAATCTGATCGGCATCGCGGACGTGCAGAATCTGCTGCAAGATACCGGTTTCACGGTGAGGCGCTAGCGGACATGACCCATAACGAAACGGCCACGCGCGCTCAGCTCGTCGAAGAGACTCTGCGGCTGTCGCCGGTCATGCCCGTCGTGACCATTCACGATGCACAGACCGCTGCAGACCTGGCACGGGCGTTCGTGCGAGGCGGGATTCGCGTCATTGAAGTCACCTTGCGTACACCCGCCGCGTTGCAGGCGATCGAAAAGATTGCAGCGGCCGTGCCCGAGATCAGCGTGGGCGCAGGCACCGTGCTGTCGATTGCGGATCTGCATGCAGCCGCGAGTGCGGGCGCAACGTTTGCTATCTCCCCCGGTGCCACTCCGACATTGCTCGCGGCCGGACCTACCGGACCGATTCCCTACATACCAGCGATTGCGACCGCGTCCGAGCTGATGGCAGGCGTCGCGGCCGGCTACCGCTCGTTCAAGTTCTTTCCTGCCGGTGCCGCGGGAGGCATTCCGATGCTCAAGGCCCTTGCGGGTCCCTTCCCGGAGATACGGTTCTGTCCGACGGGCGGCATCACTCAGGAGACGGCCCGCGCTTACCTGGATCTGCCGAACGTGTTGTGTGTGGGCGGATCGTGGCTCACGCCCTCCGACGCGCTGATCTCCCGGGATTGGGGACGCATCGAGCTGCTGGCTGCGAAGGCCGCGGCCTCGCGAATGTGACGAGCGCGATCGCTTGCGCCAAGGTGTCGGTCTCACGTCCCTGAAGAACCGTCTAAGATAGGGCAGTGTCGGTTATCGTCCCCAAGCAGAGTATCGCCGGTCCCATCCGCATCGCCGTACGCGTTGTCGCGCTTCTTTTCGTTCAGGTTGCGGCGCTCACCGGCTGCAGCGGTGTCGGCAGTCTCGCGCCCGAGCCCTCCCCGGGGGCAAGCCTTGCCGGCGTCTGGCGGCTGAACCCCGCGGCGAGCGACGACTCGCGCAAGGTGTTGGAAGGCTTTCGATTGCGCTCTTCTGGACCTTCTTCCACGACCGAACGCCCCGCGCGACGCTCGCGCCGCGACGGCCGGGATCCCTCACAAGGCTCAGGACAGGCCGGCTCATCGACGCCCGAAGAATCTTATCCGGACGAGTTCCCGATGCGCAGATCGGCCTTGGGGCTGGTCCCGAATGCGGATCAGTTTCGCAACGAAGTGCTGGCTATCAAACAGGCCCCGGATGCGTTCGTGCTCGACTATGGGACCTCCGTCCGGCGCCTGACCCCCGGGGGGCACAGCGTCGTATCGGTACCGGGCGGTGTCGGCGACCAGAGCACCGGCTGGCGAGGTAAGGAATACGTCGTGGAGATTCGCTCGCAGATCGGTCTTGATGTCATCGAACGTTATTCCCTTTCCGACAAGAACGGCAAACAGCTCGTCGTCAAGGTGCACTTGAGCGGCCCTGGCCTTCCGACCATCAATCTGACACGCGTGTATGACCCCGCGGGTAACGCGGCTCCCCGCGCATTCCCTTCGATCGACTGAGCGGCATCGCCCGCAAACAACACCGGCACGCAACCCACCTCGAGACCCTCCGGCAGGTGCACGACCTGTTTGCGGCCGAGAACGGCGAAATGACGTCGCACATCCAGTGCATTTTCTTGTCCGCCATGTTGAGACTCCCCTAGATTCGAATCCGCTGCCATGCGCGTGAGCGCCAGCGGATGAACAGCACCGAGCCGAGCATGATCACGTAGAGATTCACGGCGATCCAGCCACCCACCGGGCCCAAGCCGAATTGGGGCAGGAAGTCGAACCAGCCCTGGCCGGGCGCAAAGGTCAGGGAATGCGCCAGGGGCACGAAGAACAGCCATGACATGGGCAACACGAGCGCCGCCGGCACTTTGGCGTCCCCGGCGCCGCGCAACGACATGCTGCTGCCGAGATTGAGTCCATCGAAGAATTGATAGGGCGCGGCGAACCATAACAACCGCGCACCCAGCCTCACCGCCGTCGCCGCGTAGGCATCGTCCGCGCCCGTGAAGAACGGCAGGATCCAAGGGCCTGCGAGTGCGATCACCACTCCGATGCCGCCCATGTACAGCGCCGCAAGAAGGATGACGCGCGTTCCGACCCGCATCGCCCAATCGCGATCTCCCGAACCGATCGACTGGCCGACGAGAGTGGTACCTGCCAACGCGATCCCATATCCCGGCATATAAGCAAGCGAGGTCAGCACGATCACGAGCTGAGAGGCGGCTCCGCCGGCGGTGCCCAGGCGTACCTGCATCATCTGGAAGAGCGAGAACCCGAGAATGTCCGCCGCCGGCAAGGCACCCATCGGAAACCCGATCCGCATCTGCTCGCGCAGCCGGCCCCAGTGCGGTCGCCAGGTCAGGCGCGATTGGTAGCGGCTGCGGTAGGGCTCTCGCAGGAAGACTGCCAGCGCGATCAGAAGGCCCAGTGCCTGCGCAACCGTCGTGGCCCATCCGGAGCCGGCAATGCCCCAGCCCAGATTGAAGATGAAGACCTGGTTCAGGACGACGTTCGCAATGGCCGTCACGCCCGACACCACCAGGGTCAGCCGCGGGCGGCCGATCCCGTTGAAAAAGCCGAGCATCGCCCAAACTGCGGCGCCGAAGGCGGAGCCCGCGACGCGCGGAAACCAGAACTGCGAGGCCAGATCTTCGATCGGCGGCGCGAATCCGAACGGCGCCAGCAGGAGATGACTCGCAGCACCGACGGCGACGAACAACGGCGCCGCACACAGGCACGCCCACATCGCCGTCCACACGGCCTGACCCGCCCGGCGGTAGCGGCGCGATCCGAACGACTGGGCGACTATCGTCTGCACGGCCTGGCCCGGGCCGCCCAGCACCAACACGATCACGAGTATGAGCCACTGTACGGCACCGACGGCGGCTATCGCTTGCGTCGAGATGCGGCCCGTAAACCACATGTCCGTGAGATTCAGAACTATTTGCACCGCGCTGTTGGCCATGAGCGGTAACGCGAGCGCGAGCACGGCGCGCTGGTCCACGTGCGCGCGTCCAGAGGAATCGATGCGTTGTGCCGGCAGCACTCGTCCCGTACCGCGGGCGGTGACAGATCGTGTGGAGATATCCATGAAGCCGCCATCACGAGTCGGCGGAAGACCTCGAGTCCCAGCGAGCTGATAATTCTCTCACATTGTCCTTTACGCCGAGACGGCGGCGCGGCACCTTACGAATCATGGCGACCCGAAAGAAAAGCGCGACCGCTGGCGCCAAAGCAGTGGGAAAGGCAAAGGCCGGAAAGAAGTCGCGTGGCAAGCTCGCGCCTGGGAGCAAAGCCCGGGGACTCGAAGCCGCCGAAGTGGCGATTCCTCTGGACAGTGCCGACGTTGCCGAAGTGTCCGCGCTCGTTCGCAACGCGGGCGGTGCTGCGATCGGCGCCTATCGCGACCCGTTGGGCGGTCGGGCCATCCTGGTCGCCTCGCTCCCGCTGGGAGCCGTGCAACCCACGCCCTTTCAGCGCGACCTGTCGCCGACGCATGCCAAGCGGCTCGCGCAGAAGATCGACGAGACGGGAGCGTTTTTGGATCCGCTCATCGTCGTCCGCGGCGAAGACGGAAGGCTCTGGACGCCCAATGGCAGACATCGGCTCGCCGCGGCAAGAGTCCTGGGGCTGCGGCAGATCACGGCACTCATCTCGGCTGACGACCAGCTTGCCTATCGTATCCTCGCTCTGAACACGGAAAAGGCGCACAACCTGCGGGATCGCAGTCTCGAGGTGATCCGCATGGCCCGCAGTCTCGCCAAACGGCAAGCCCAGACACGTGAAGCGCAGTTCAGCGCTCAGTTCGAGGCGCCGGAGCTGCTCACTCTCGGAGTCGTGTACGAGAAATCGCCGCGCTTCGCGGGAGGAGCCTACAGTTCGTTCCTGAAGAAGGTGGACCGCTTCAGCGACCGGACGCTGCCCGCAACGTTGCGCGAGCGCGAAGGGTTCGCGTCACGCCTGGTGGAGATCGACTCGCAGGTGAAGCGAATCGTGGCGACTCTGCAGACGCGCGGTTTCAAATCCCCCTACCTGCGTAACTACGTCGTCGCCCGGATCAACCCGGTTCGCTTCCACAAGGTCAAGAAAGGCGACACCAAGCCACCCATGCCGATCGCTCAGGCACTGGTGCGCATGGCTGCGGCGGCGAAGGGTTTTAACGTGGGCTCCGTTTCCAACGCGGACCTCGCGTGGGTGGCCGTTGGTGCGGGCGCACAGGAGTGAGGCGAGGCGCAGTCAACGTCGGCCGGTCACGCCTTCACCGGGCCCGTGGATTCCCGCACGATCAGCCTGTAAGGCAGGCGCGCGGACCGGGGGCCGTTCCCATTCTTCAAGGCCTGTAGCAACAAATCGGTCGCGGACCACGCCAGGTCGTAGCTCGGCTGGTGCACGGTCGTAAGCCGCGGCCACATGATCCGCGCGATATACGTATCGTCGTAACCGGCCACCGACAGCCCCTGAGGCACCTGGATTCCCATTTCGTGCGCGGCCATGAGAACGCCGGCCGCCATATCATCGTTGGAAGCGAATATCGCGGTGGGCCGCCTCGGAAGCGTGAGCAGCTCACGGCCGGCGCCCAGCCCGGACTCGAACACGAAGTGCCCCGGCTTCACATAGCCGGGCTCGAACGGGATTCGATGGGCCTTCAAGGCGGCCCGGTAGCCGCTCAACCTTTGAGCGCTCGCGTAGTGAGTCGGATGACCGGTGACGAAGCCGATTCGGTGATGTCCGAGATCGATCAGATGCTCGGTCATCTCACGGGCGGCGCCCGCGTCGTCCATGTCCACGTAGGGTGAGCGATGATCGAGGTTGCTGGGAGAGATGCGAACGAACGGCAACTTGCGCCTGTCGAGAGCGCGTATCAGATCCACGGATTGAGATAACGGCGCGCACACCACAAGGCCGTCGACGTGTGTCTGGTCCACGAGGCCGATGACGTCACGTATCAGCTCCTCGTCGCGCCCGCTGCACTGGTGCACGAACAGGCGGAACTTCTCCTGCCGGCAGCGCGCCATCGCGCCGTGTTGCACGTCGACGATGTAGTTGGCGCTCGGATTCTCGTAGACCAGACCGATGAGGTATGACCGCCGGCCGGCAAGACTTCTCGCCGACAGACTCGGAAAGTAGCTGAGAGCCTCGACTGCGGCGAGCACGCGCGCCCGCGTCTCCGCCCGGACGTTGGGCTCGTCGTTGAGAACTCGCGAGACCGTTTTGATCGCAACGCCGGCCGCCTTCGCGACATCATCGATGGTCTTGCGGCTCATCCCACGGGCAGCCGGCGACGATCGTTCAGTGGGGGCAAGCCATCAGGCCGTCGGTCCCGGTTTCCAACCGGATGCTCGCCACACTCAGCTCGAGCTCCCCGCCCGTTGCCAGGTAGAACGGCGCGCTGATCCGGCTCATGTCCGCCCCGCGGCCGACGAAGCAGGCCAGCGGTATTTTCAAATGACGCCACTGCCCTATCGGGGCCGCTGCCAGCTCCCGCGTTACGGGTAAGGAGCCCCGGCACCCGGCGCCACACTCCATCAGCAGCTGGACATCCGCAGTGGCCGCCTTGTCGACCCGATAGTCGAATCCGAGCGACAGCTGACCATTCGCCTCCCGTTGCAGATCGATCGGCGACTTTCCGGCGAGCCCCACGATGGCAGGACCGCCCCCACCCCAGCTCAGGCGCCGCGCATCTTCCTGGGCGGTATGGTCGGTCGCCGCCAGACGCAAGCGCCCCTCGCTCGCCATGCCGACCCCACCGGCCAGCTCCCGAGCCTGCCCGGAGTCCATGCCGGTGCCGGCGGACCAGTGCCAGCCGCTCCCGGGACGACCCGCGGCGAAGAAAGTCCGAGGATCGATCTGCGCCGAAGAGGCCGTGCCGGGATCCTCCGACAGCGGCTTCAGGTCTCCGTCCCTCGCAAACGTGAGGCCGTACCCGTACGCAAACAGCGGCAGTGCCCCCGGCTGTCCGCGATTGACGGCGGTCTGTTGAGGCGTTCGCGGCCATGAGAAAGACAGTTTGCCACGAAAATCGTGGCGCACCGCACCCTCGGGTGTCTTGAAGAGAACGTCGGCCACTCCCGCGCCCTCGCTGCCGGGCAGCCAGGCTGCGACAAACGCATCGGAGGCGTTGATCTCCGGATTCACCCAGAGCGGCCGGCCGGACAGGAACACGACCACCACCGGCACTCCACGCGCGCGCAGACGGCGAAGCAACTGGAGGTCCGGTTTGTCTCCGGGACTGTATTCGACGGTGCCGATGTCGCCCTGGAACTCCGCGTACGGATTCTCACCGAAGACGACGATCGCCACGTCCGGCTGGTCTTTGAACTCGCCCGTCGGACTGAGCTCGGCCGTCCCGCCGCCGGAGCGCACGGCCTCCTGCACTCCCGCAAAAATAGACTCGCCGTGCGGAAACTGCTTATCGGTGAGTCCCGTGCCCTGCCACGTGATCGTCCAACCGCCGCTTTGCTTGGAAATGTTGTTTGCGCCGTCTCCGGCGACCAGCACATGTGATCGCGGGCTCAGGGGCAGGAGATGGTGGGCGTTCTTGAGCAGAACGAGGGATTCCCGGACCGCCTGGCGCGCGACCGCACGGTGCTCCGGCGAGCCCAGCAGCTCGAAGTGCCCGGCAAGCGGCCGGGACGAAGGTCGGCCCTCCTCAAACAGGTGCGCGCGCAGCTTTACCCGCAGAATGCGCCGCACGGCGTCATCCAGCCGTGCGACGGGGATCTGGCCGGACCTCACCTGTTCCACGGTATTCGGGAACAGCGGTTTCCAGCTGTCGGGAGCCATCAGGACATCGATTCCGGCGTTGATTGCCGCGGCACAACTCGAGTTGCTGCAACCCGAGAGCTGCCCGTGGGCGTTCCAGTCACCGACGACGAGTCCGTCAAACTGCATCCGGCCCTTCAGAACATCGGTGAGGAGTGCATGGTTGCCATGCATCTTCAGGCCTTGCCAACTCGAGAACGAGGCCATGATCGCCTGAGCGCCGGCGGCGACGGCCGCGGCGTACCCGGCAGCATGAATCTCGCGCAACTCGGTTTCGCTCGCGCGGTTGTCTCCCTGGTCGCGGCCACCGGTGCCGCCATCACCGACGAAATGCTTCGGCGTGGCGATCACGTGCGACGAATCCAGGAACTGGGCGGTTCCCACGGCGCCTTGCAGTCCCGTGACCATCGCCGCGGCATACGCCCGAACGATTTCGGGATCCTCCGAATAGCTTTCGTACGTACGTCCCCAGCGATCGTCCCGGACTACGGCCAGGGTGGGCCCGAACGTCCAGTCCAGGCCCGTCGCGCGGACTTCGATGGCGGTCACCTCGCCGATCCGCTTGATCAACTCAGGATCATGGGCCGCCCCGAGTCCGATGTTGTGGGGGAAGAGCGTGGCCCCGATTATATTGTTATGCCCGTGCACCGCGTCCGTGCCCCACATCGTCGGGATCGCATGTCTGCCATGCGCCGGATCCATCGACGCATCATAGAACCTGTCTGCCGCAGCCAACCACTCACTTGCCGGAGCGAGATCGTTGTTGCCCGGACCGGAGTTGCCGCCGTTCAGGATCGAACCGAGGGGATAGTGGCGAAGATCTTCAGGAGTGATGCTGTCGATATCGGCCTGGATCAGCTGGCCGACCTTTTGCTCGACGGTCATGTCGGCCAACAGCGCCCCGATGCGCGCTTCGACGGCCGGATCGGGCCGCAAGGCCGTAGGAACGACGGGCCATTGGTCGGGGTGCACGGTGCCCCCGGGTTGACCCGGCGGTCCGCCGGCCGGGGCGTGATCGCCCCCACCGAAGACGGGTGCGGCGCCGAGGAGGCACGCTCCCAGAATGACCGGCGCCCCGGTGAGCCGAACAATGGCGTTTCGCATGAATTTGAACGCGCGGCGGCGATGCCGCCCGTGGCCTTGCATGAGTTGTCGTCAGCATCACACCTGATGACAGCGCTGTCAACGTAACGAAAGGTCGACCCCATGTTTGAGCCCATGACCGAATCGCGCAATTCCGAGATGTCCGCGAACCCGGGGAAACGCCCGGCCGAGGCCCCGACCCTGGGCGATCTACCCGATCTGCTCCTCGTCGAGCGGGCTCGCGGGCGGGACTCCCGTGCCTTCGAGGCCCTCATGCGTCGCTACAACCGGCGGCTGTTCCGGATCGCGCGGAGCATCCTGCGTGACAGCGGGGCGGCCGAAGAGGCCGTTCAGGAAGCCCACTTCCGCGCCTTCACGAACCTCGACCGTTACGAGCCCACAGGCAAGTTCGGCGCGTGGCTCGCACGTCTTGCATTCAACGAAGCGCTGACGATTCGCCGTCGGACGCGGGCCGATGCCCTCGATGCGCACCACGGCGATGCGGCTGCCGCGGCTGTCCTCAACGCAACCCGTGAAAGCGGACAGCCGGACGCCGTTCAGACGAGAGAGCTCCTCGAGCAGGCGATCGACTCGTTGCCTGAAGTGTTTCGGACGGTGTTCGTGCTGCGCGTCGTGGAGCAGCTCAGCGGGGTGGAAACGGCTGCGTGTCTCGGTCTGAACGAGACGACGGTGCGGACGCGACTGTTCCGAGCGCAGCAACGTCTGAGATCGGACCTGGCCAGACGCCTGCGCGCGGAGCGGGCTGACGTCTTCGAGTTCGAGACGGCCCAATGTGAGCGCATCGTAACCCGCGTGCTCGAGCGAATGGGTACGGCGAACCCGCGGCAGGAAACGCTCTAGCCCGCAGCAGTGCGCGGAAAGCGGCCGGGTGGCGCGTTATCATGCGCGCCCATGAAAACCGCTCTCCGCGATTACACGCGATCATTCTGCTCGCTGCTCGTCCTCATCGCGCTCGCGCCGGCGTGCGCGCAGGCGGATGCGGGCCCCAACGCCGATCTCGCCACCCTGGCGGAGCGATCCGGGTTCCAGCGTACCGGTCGCTATGATGAGGTCGAGCGTCTGTGTGCCGCTTACGCCAACAGGTGGAAGGACGCTGTTCGCTGCCTGGAGTTCGGTCGTACACCGGAGGGACGGCCGATGCTTGCGCTCGCCGTTTCCAGAACCGGGGCGCTGACCGCCACCGCTGCGCGCCAACGCAACCTGCCGGTGCTGCTGATGCAAGGCGGAATCCACGCGGGTGAGATAGACGGCAAGGATGCCGGATTTCTGGCGATCAGAGAGCTCCTTGAAGGCGCGGCGGCTCCCGATGCGCTCAAGTCGTTCGTTCTGGTCTTCGTGCCGGTGTTCAACGTGGATGGACACGAGCGCTTCGGCCGCTGGAATCGTCCGAACCAAAACGGACCCGAGGAGATGGGCTGGCGCTCGACCGCGCAGAACTTCAACCTCAATCGGGACTACACCAAGGCCGACGCGCCCGAGATGCAAGCGATGCTGCGGCTTCTAGGCACGTGGGATCCGGTGCTGTACGTGGATCTGCACGTAACCGACGGCGCCGAATTCCAGCACGATGTGTCCAACACGCTGGAGCCCATCTACGCAGGGGACCCCCAACTGCATCCGGCAGGTGCCGCCCTCCTCTCCGAGCTGAACGGCAAGCTCGCCTCGATGGGCTCCCTGCCACTTGATTTCTACCCGGACTTCGTTCAGGCAGACGACCCCGCATCGGGGTTCGCGGTCGGCGCTAACCCGCCGCGCTTCTCGACGGGCTACTGGCCGCTTCACAACCGGTTCGCGCTCCTGGTGGAGACTCATTCGTGGAAGGACTATCCGACGCGCGTGCGAGTCACTCGGAACACGATTGTGACGCTTGCCGAAATGATCTCGAAGGAAGGAGCGCAGTGGCGCGCCCAGGCGCTTGCAGCCGACAAACGCGCCGAGGATCTCGGTGGTAAGGATATAGCGGTCGACTTCGGCAACGGACCCCACGTGTCGGTAATCGACTTTCGCGGCTACGCGTACACCCGCGAACCCTCCGCGGTCTCGGGCGGCCTCGCGACCCGTTACGACCCCACGACGCCCGAAATCTGGCACGTGCCGCTCAAAGACACCGTGGAGCCGACGATTATTGTGAAGGCCCCGAAGGGCGGCTACGTAGTCCCGGCAGCGCGAGCGGCGTGGGTGGCCGAGAAACTCTCGCTCCACGGGATCCGGTTCGAGCACCTCGGGACTGCCCGGGACAACATCGAGGTCGAGACCTTTCACGCGACCAAAGTGACCTATTCCAGCGCTACGTTCGAGGGTCATACGACCCTGACGTTCGAAGGCGGCTGGGCGCCGCAGCGTCGCCCGATCCCTGCCGGCTCACTCTTCGTTCCGATCGCACAACCGAACGCACGTCTGGCCATCGCGCTGCTCGAGCCGCAGTCGCCCGATTCCTTTGCAGCCTGGGGCTTCTTCGACACGGCGTTCGAAGAGAAAGAGTACCTGGAGCCGTATGTTGCGGAGAGAGTCGGCGCAGAAATGCTCGCGCGTGATCCGCAGATCGCGCGGGAGTTCAAGGACCGTCTCGCCGCGGATCCAAAGTTCGCGGCCAGCCCGAGCGCGCGGCTCGACTTCTTCTATCGCCGGACGCCCTCGTGGGACGAGCGCCTGAACCTGTACCCCGTATACCGCATCTCCGCGCCGCATCCTTGAGAGGGGGCTCTGGCAGAAAGCGTGCACTGTTCAGGTGCGTCGACGCCGCAGTCGGGGTCCTTCCTGGTGCACTGGTACGGTTTGGGCTACCGTGCGCTTCGCTGAGTGGCGCTTCGATTCGCGTAAGTGGCTGAACTCCTTCAAGGTTGCGTATGCGAATCCGCCGCGCCCGCGATTTCGCGGATCTGCACGGAACTTGCAGACCCATTCTTGGAAGCCTCGCCCCAGGCCGGTGACACATGAACGTGCGTGCTCTGACTGCGTCCTCGGATGATTCCGCGGAGGACGACCGCGTCGCGCTGAGCAAGGACGCCTTCAAGCACGCGTTTCTGGACAATCTTTTTTGTGTTCAGGGCAAGACACCGGCGCTGGCGACGCAGCACGACTACTACATGGCTCTCGCCTACACGGTGCGAGACCGGATGCTGCACCGCTGGATAAGCACCGCTTCCGCCTACACCACGCTGGGCTCGCGCACCGTCGCGTATCTCTCGGCCGAGTTCCTGATGGGACCCCATCTCGGCAACAACCTGGTGAACCTCGGAATCGATGAGCAGGTGCGCCAGGCCGTGACCGAGCTCGGCCTCGATTTCAACGGGATGCTCGCGTGTGAGGACGAGCCCGGCTTGGGAAACGGCGGCCTCGGCCGCCTGGCCGCGTGCTTTCTCGACTCCATGGCGACTCTGCAGATTCCCTCGCTCGGTTACGGCATACGGTACGAGTTCGGCATCTTCCAACAGGAGATCGTCGACGGCTGGCAGGTGGAGAAAACGGACAAGTGGCTACGCTACGGCAACGCCTGGGAGATGGCGCGGCCCGAGTGGGCTGTCGAAGTCAAACTGGGCGGATACACGGAGCGGTACGCGGACCACAACGGAGCGATCTGTGTCCGCTGGATCCCACACAGGATCGTCAACGGCGTACCGTACGACACGCCGATCCTGGGCTATCGCGTCAATACGGCCAACACGCTGCGTCTGTGGCGCGCGGAGGCGCCCGAGTCGTTTGACTTCGAGATCTTCAACCGCGGCGACTACTACGGCGCCGTCAACCAGAAGGTCGTCTCCGAGAATCTGAGCAAAGTGCTGTATCCGAACGATGAGGCCGTCCAAGGCAAGGAGCTGCGGCTCGAACAGCAGTACTTCTTCGTGAGCTGCTCACTGAAGGACATGATGCGCATCCTGCGCGTGCAGCAGATCCCGTTGACGCGCTTTCACGAGAAATTCGCGGTCCAGCTCAACGACACTCATCCCGCGATCGCGGTGGCCGAGCTGATGCGGTTGCTGGTCGATGAGAACGGCGTGAACTGGGAAGATGCCTGGTCGATCACGACCCGCACGTTCGCGTACACGAACCACACGCTGCTCCCGGAAGCGCTGGAGCGCTGGTCACTGCCGGTGTTCGGCAAGATCCTGCCGCGGCATCTGGAGATCGTGTACGAAATCAACGCGCGTTTCCTGGACGAAGTACGGCTGCGCTTCTTCGGAGATGACGAGCGGATCGCGCGCATGTCGCTGATCGACGAGAGCGGACCGCGCTATGTGCGCATGGCGAACCTCGCGTGCGTGGGAAGCCACGCGGTCAATGGTGTCGCGGCCCTGCATTCGCAGCTGCTGAAACAGGACGTGCTGAAGGATTTCAACGACCTGACTCCCGAGAAATTCAGCAACAAGACCAACGGCGTCACCCCGCGACGCTGGCTCGCTCTGACCAATCCCCGCCTCTCCAGCCTCATCTGCGATGCGATCGGCGAGGGCTGGGTGCGCGACCTCGAGCGGCTGCGCGAGCTGGAGCGGTTCGCCGACGACAGTGCGTTTCAGGAGCGCTGGAGACACATCAAGCGCGCGAACAAGTGCGACCTGGCGGCGGTCGCGCGCGAGCGCACGGGCATCGTGCTGGATCCGGACTCGATGTTCGATGTACAGGTGAAGCGCATTCACGAATACAAGCGGCAACACCTGAACATCCTGCACGTGATTGCGCTGTATCACCGCTTGAAGTCGGATCCTGACGCAGACATGCCGCCCCGCACGTTCATCTTCGGCGGCAAGGCGGCCCCCGGGTACACGATGGCGAAGCTCATCATCAAGCTGATCAACTCGGTCGGTGAGGTGGTGAACCGCGATCCGCAGGTACGCAATCGACTGAAGGTACTGTTCCTGCCGAACTTCAACGTGAAGAACGGACAGCTCGTGTATCCGGCCGCGGAGCTGTCCGAACAAATCTCCACCGCGGGCAAGGAGGCCTCGGGCACCGGCAACATGAAGTTCTGCATGAACGGCGCACTGACGATCGGCACCCAGGACGGCGCCAACATCGAGATCTGCAGCGAGACGGGACCGGAGAACTGCTTCATGTTCGGCCTCACCGCCGAGGAGGTGCATGCACTGCGCACCCACGGCTACCGACCCGCGGCCTACTACGAGAGCAATCCCGAGCTGCGCGCGGTGGTGGACTTGATCCGCGAAGGCTTCTTCTCGCGCGGCGATGTCGCCCGTTTCCGACCTCTGATCGACAGCCTCCTTCACTGGGACACCTACATGCTGTTCGCCGACTTCAAGCCCTACGTAGACGCGCAGGCGGAGGTGAGCCGCGCGTACGCGGACGCGCGCAAGTGGAGCCGCATGTCCATTCTCAACGTCGCCCGCTCGGGTTTCTTCTCGTCGGACCGGACCATTCGCGAGTACACGGAGGAGATCTGGCACGTCCCTTCGGTGCCGATTCGCCTTCTGTCGCAGAGGGATTTGAACTTCGGACCGTCTCAGTAAAACCGTCGCGTAATCCGCGGCCGCAACACGCGCCCGCGAGCGTGCGGCAGTTGCATCGATCGCCTCCCGCTTGACGCTATCGGCGACCGCAGCCACAGTGTGCCGCCGCAACGTGCGGACGTTCCCAGAGGTTACCGAAGTCGTGCGCGCCGCCGTTTTCTACGGTCGAGAGGACCTGCGTCTCGAGGAAGTCCCGGAGCCTTCACCTGGTGTCGGTGAAGTCAAATTGCGGGTGCTGTTCAACGGCATCTGCGGGAGTGATCTGCACGAGTACTATGATGGACCGATTACGACCCGGGTCACCCCACACCCGCTGACCGGCGTCCACAATCCCGTGATCCTCGGACATGAGCTGTGCGGCGAGATCACCGCCCTGGGTCCGGGCGTCGAGGATCTGGAAATCGGAGACCGGATTGCCGTCGAGCCCGTGGAGACCTGCGGCCATTGCCTGCATTGCACATCCGGCCACTACAACCATTGCGGCCTCCTGGCATTCCATGGATACAACCGTGGAGGCGGCGGACTGTCCCAATACACGGTAGTACGCCGATCGATGGCGCACCGGCTCCCGCGAGAGCTCACTCCCCAGCAGGGTGCACTCATCGAGCCGATGGCGATCGCGTGGCGCACCGCGGAGCGCTGCAAAGTGGAATCCGGTCAAACGGTGGTCATCCACGGCGGAGGTCCCATCGGCATTGGCACGTTCTTCACGCTGCGTCGCCGTGGCCTCCGGGTGATCATGAGCGACCCCTCACCCGCACGCCGCGCCGTCCTGCAAGCTCTAGGCGTGGGAGCCGTGCTGGATCCGCAGGAGCGGGATGTCGTCAGCGCGATCAAGGATCTCACGGGCGGCCGCGGCGCCGATGCTTCGATCGATGCCGCCGGCGTGCCGGTAGCCTTTCAGGCCGCACTCCACGGCACGGCAGTGGATGGAACCGTAGTCGTAGTCGCGATACACACCCGGCCGCTCGAAATCGCCCCGATGGATATCCTGATGTCGGAAGCCCGGATCACCGGCGTCGCACTCTCCTGCAATGCGTTTCCGAGCGTGATCTCCGAGATGGCCGCCGGGGCTTACCCGGCGGACGGCTGGGTGGAATCGATTCCCTTCGATGGGTTGATCAGCGAGGGCTTCGAGCGACTGCATCGCCAGGAAGGGACCAAGATCCTGGTCGACGTCACGAGATCCTGACGTTGATCTCTATCTTCACGCCATTCGGATCCGACAGGAACAGCTGCTTCAGAAACCCGCCGGGTGGGTCGTTCTTCTGCGCCTCCACGCCACTGCGCTGCAGGCGCGCGAGGACATCGTCGTAATCGTGCGCGTTGAACGCGATGTGATCCACCGGTCCGGTCCCGGCGGCCCGCGAAGACACTGGAACACCCAGTCCGTGGGAGTGCTCGGTATACGTCCGCCACTCGGCGATGTGGATGCAGGGCGTGTCCCCGACGTAAACCCAATATCCGGGGAAGCCCAGGGGCGGGCGGGGGCCGAGCCGCATGCCGAGCGCCTCGACATAGAAATCCCGGGTTGCCTCGATGTCGTCCGTCAGGACCAGATAGTGTTCGATCTTATCGAGCGGCATGGGCGTAAAGATACCGTGCGGCCGGCATGAACGCACTGATCCTGATCGCCGCGTGCTTTGCGCTCGGCATCCTGGTCGCCCGCTTCGGGCGTACCCCACCGGGCCTCACGCCGGCTCTGAACTGGTGGGTGCTGAACGTCGCACTGCCGGCTCTCGTGCTCAACCTCATTCCGCGCCTGCACTTCGATCCACAGTTGTGGTTTCTGGCAGCGGCGATGTGGTTCGTCTTTCTCGGCGCCTGGGCATTGACCGCCGGCGTGGGGCGCTGGCGGGGCTGGTCGCGCGCCCGCATCGGATCGCTGACCCTGGTCGCGGGACTGGGCAACACCGCCTTCACCGGGTACGCGATCATCGAGGCGCTTCGCGGTCAGGAAGGGGTCACGCTGGCCGTGGTTGCCGATCAGCTTGGATGCTTTCTCGCGCTCGCCATCGGCGGAATCACCGTCGCAGCCGGGTACTCGGGCAGTTCGAGCCGTCCGCGAGCCATCGCAAGACGCATCCTCACATTCCCGCCCTTTGTGTCGCTGATCGTCGCGATCGTCGCCAGCACCCTGGGGGGCTGGCCCTTGGCACTGCAGAGCGTGTTCGACCGCGTGGGATCCACATTGACGCCCCTCGCCGTATTCTCGGTCGGTCTGCAATTCAGCCTGAAACTGAGCCGTTCCGAGGTGGGGGGCGTTGCGTTCGCCCTGGGATGGAAGCTGATTGCCGCCCCACTGCTCGTGTACCTGTTCGGACTTACAGTCGGCATCCGCGGCCTCGTGCTGGCCGTGGCGGTGCTGCAGGCAGGTATGGCCCCGATGATCTCAGCGGCCATTCTGGCCGAGCAGCACGGGCTGGAGCCCAAGGTGGCCAATGCGACTCTAGGTGTCGGCGTCCTCATATCGCTGGTGACGCTCTCCCTGCTGAACACGCTGGTCTAGAGCGGCAGGCGCGACCCTTCTTTCTTTGCGCGCGAGAGCGGTTGTCCTATAGTTCAGCGGTCATGTGCGCGCTAGGGGCGCACGGAAAAAACCGAAGTTCGAAACGGGGGACTTATGCCCAATGGAAGCAACCGGGAAGGCCGTGAGCATTGCCCTTCCGCCGGTCGTGCCTCGACCGATTCTTCCGTGACTCGACCGCCGCAGATCATGATCACCGTCGCCACCGCGGCGGCCGTCGGCAGACTCATCGGAGCACTGATCGGCGCGCAGCCGGCACGCTGAGCGGCCGGCGGCGCACGCCGAGCCTTCAATGCGCAATCTCGATGAAGCCGACATCGCGCGCATCGTTGCCCGCGCCTATGAGCTAGGGCCCCGAGAGCGGCCGAACTACCTCAAGGCCGCCTGCGCCGACGACACGGGCGCGCTGGAGCGCATTCTGCGGGACCACAGGTTTGGCGCCGCGGATGATTTCGACCACGAATGGGCGATCGACCGTTGCGGGCAGGAGTTGTGGCCCTGGCGACTCCTGCGGCGGCTGGGTGGCGGCGGGATGAGCGACGTCTACCTCGCCGAGCGCTGCGACGATTACCAACAGCAGGTTGCGGTCAAGCTCGTCAGACCCGGACTCGTGTCCCGCGCAGATCACAATCGTCTGAAAGCCGAACGACAGATTCTGGCGAGACTCAATCACCGCAACATTGCCCGGCTGCTCGACGGCGGAACGACCGACGACGGTATCCCCTACCTGGTGATGGAGTATGTGGATGGCGTGCCGATCGACGAATACTGCGAACGGAACAAGCTTCCTATCCGTGAGCGCCTCGCACTGTTTCGTGGGGTCTGCGCGGCAGTGCACGCCGCGCACCAGAACCTCGTCATTCACCGGGATCTGAAGCCTTCAAACATTCTGGTCACGCGCGAGCGCACGCTCAAGCTCCTGGACTTCGGCATCGCGAAGCTCCTGGGCGTGCCGGACCTGACGCACACGGTAGCAGTGACTCACGCGAGCGTCCGCCTCTTCACGCCGGGCAGCGCAAGTCCTGAGCAGGTGCGAGGCGAGCCGGTCACGACCGCGACCGACGTTTACTTGTTGGGATTGCTGCTCTACGAGCTCTTATGCGGCTCGCGGCCCTTGCGGCTGAAGGATCTGCGGCTCAGCGAGATCGAGCGCGTGATCTGCAACGAGTTACCACCGTCACCGAGCGCAACGCTCGATCCGCGCGGCAGCCCCCAGGAGCTCGCGCGAATTGGCGCCATCGCCCGCGCCAGACAGACACCGGTCGGCCGGCTGCGCCGCGAGCTCGCGGGCGATCTCGACACGATCGTCATGATGGCCATCCGCAAGGAACCCACGCGTCGCTACGCCTCCGTCGATGAGCTTGCGGCGGACATCAAGCGGTATGACAGCGGGGCGCCTGTCATCGCGTGCCGCGATACCTGGCGCTATCGCGCGGAGAAATTCGTGCGCCGCCATGCGTTGAGCGTCACGACCGGCACGGTTATGGCCGTGCTGCTCGCTGCGTTTGCGGTCACCACGGCCATTCAAGTGAGGCGGGTGGCCCAGAGCCAGGCCATGGCCGAGGAAGAGCGTCATCGCACCGGCGAGATGGCTCGGTTCCTCGTCGGACTGTTCGACGATTCCGATCCCAGTGAAGCCCGGGGAGAAAGAATGACCGCACGTGAAATTCTGGAGCGCGGCGCACAGCGCATCGCCAGTCTGAAAAACCAGCCCGAGGAACAGGCCACGCTGATGGAGACCATCGGCAGGACGTACCTGAGCCTCGGATCCTCCGATAAGGCTCGCCCGCAGCTCGAAGCGGCGCTGGCGGCGCGCCGCAGGCTCTTTCACGGCGACCACGCGGCCACCGCTTCCAGCCTGGCGGCGCTCGGCCGCCTCGAGCTGGCCGATGGCAGGCTCGATGAGGCACAGCGGTACTACGGCGAGGCGCTTGGAATGAACGAGCGGCTGTTCGGCGACAGCCACGCCGAGGTCGCCCAATCGCTGCAGGATCTGGGAGAGCTGGACAAGATGAAAGGCGACCTGCCGGCGGCGGAGGCGACCTTGCGGCGCAGCCTGGCGCTGTTCTCCAAGTTGTCGGGAGCCCAAAGCACCGTCGCATCCTCGGTGATGAACGAGTTGGCGCAAGTCCTGGAGCGGCGCGGGGACTACCCGGCGGCGGAGGAGCTCTATCGCAGCGCAATCACCATCGATCGCGCGACTCTGGGTACGGACCATCCCCAAGTCGCCCACAACCTGCACAACCTTGCCGTCGTACTGCAGGAGCGTGGCGACTTCGCCGGCGCCCGGCCCCTGTTCGAGCAGTCGCTCCTCATGTTTCGCAAGGTGCTGGGCGAGAATCATCCGGACACCATCGAAGCGCTCGGCAATTACGGACGCTACCTCCAGGATCGCGGCGAGCTCGTGGAGGCGGAAAAGGTGTTGCGGGAAGCACTGACGCTCGACGAGCAGGCCCGTGGGAAGGACCACGTCCAGGTGGGTTACGACCACGTGAATCTCGGATACGTTCTCGACCGGAGGAACAGCTACCCCGAAGCGGAAAGGGAATTTCGCGAGGCCTTGCGGATCTATGCGGCCGCCTTGCCCGCGCAGCACGTATACATCGCGTCCGCGAAGACGGGCCTCGCCGACACGCTCATCGGGCTCGGGCAGGTGGACGCGGGCTACAGCGAGGCCCAACAGGCTCTCGAGATCTGGCGCAGGAATGTGCCGGCGGACGATGCGCATATCGCCAACACGCAGGCAGTGGTAGCTCACGCGCTCGCGCTTCAGGGACACTTCGAGCAGGCCGAACCCCTGCTCTCGGCAAGCTATGAGCGGATGCGCGCCGCGCTCGGTCCAACAGATGCGCGTACGCAACGCGCATCGGCCTGGCTTGCGGATGTATACCGCAGCACCAACCGTCCCGAGCTCGAAGCGAAGCTCGTTGCCGAGGCAAAATAGAACGGCCTCACTTTTCCAACTCCCCGAGGCTCTGCCGAAGCAAGCGTGCAGGCACGCCGGCTGAGACCTGCTCGCGCAACCACGCGTTCACCGCCTCGATGAACGGCGCATCCTTGGGCATGAGAATCGCCTTGTCCGCGGTAGTCAGAATTCCGGAATAAGCCCGGCACAAGTCCGGGTGACGGTGGGTTTGCAGGTCAACCTCCGTGTCATCCGTGATCATTACGTCGGCCCGGTCCGCGCGAATCTCATCGAAAATCGTTCGGTTGTCGGGATAGACGCGAATCCGCGCTTTGTGTACGTTCGCGCGCACGTACCGCTCGTTGGTTCCACCGGGATTCACGATGACGCGCACCTGCGCGCGATCGATGGCGGCGAGATCATGATAGCGGGCCGCATCCCTGCAGCGCGCAATGATAGTCTTGCCGCCGGAAGCGTAGGGAAGCGAGAAGGCGGCTTGCGCCTGTCGCTCGGGAGTCACCGAAACGCCTCCCATCGCGAGGTCGAACTCGTTTGCACGCAGATCGTCGAGCACCGCGTCCCAACTCGTTCGAATGAAGACGGGTTGCGCGTGAAGATGTCCGGCAAGCTCGCGCGCCAGCTCGATGTCAGCGCCGGCGAGTGTCCCGCCCGACTCGAGGCTGAACGGCGCGTAATCGCCCGTAACGCCCACTCGCAATACCCCCGTAGCCGTGATCCTCTGCAGTGCGGGTGTAGGCATCTGTTCGATTCCCGCCAGCGCGGCGAGCAGCTCGCGGCGGTTCTCGCTCGACCAGCCATCGCGGCGCAGATGTTGCCGTGCGAGCCCGGCATACAGGTTGATGAATTCGGGCTTGCGCAGTGCGGGGGCCGCCTGATAAAGCGCGCGCAACATGCGGCCTGTCAACGCATCGAGCTGCGGACGCACTTGGGTCGCCAGATCCGGGATCGGGCCGGCGAACCGGAATCCTTGCGCGGACCACTGTTCAGTCAGATGCGATTCAAGCTCCCGTGCGAGACGCACCTGGATCTCGAAGAAGCGTTCCACCGGCTTCGCGGACAGACCGAGGGGGGCTGCCTGCTCACCCGCGCGCTGGATCACGATTCGCTCCCGTTCGGGATCGAGAATCGAAGCATGGGTCTGCCACTTCGAGGCGGCCACTCCCGGCATGAGCGCGAGACGCTCGTCGGCGGTGTCGAGAACGCGAACGACAGCGGCTTCGGGTGTGAGAAATCGCTCTTCCGCGACCCCTGAAACGGGGCCCGCGCCACAGAAGACGACGCAGATTGCAGTCAGGACTCTGACGGCCGTCCCGCGAGCCTGCCGCACCGTTAGCACGAGCTTCACTGGATCTCCTGCTCGAGTGGATGGCGGCGTAAGACGCCTCCTACAAGAGGTATCGGCGGAACCGCCTACACGGCCCGGGCGGTCATCTGCCGGCTGATGTATTCCGCCTGGCGCAGTGCGAGGGCGACGATGGTCAGCGTTGGATTCGCGGAGCCCGGCGAGCTGAACGCGCTTCCGTCGGAAATGAAGAGATTCTGGATGTCGTGCGTTTGGCCATGAGCGTTGCTCACTCCATCGCGCGGATGGGTGCTCATTCTCGCCGTACACATGTTGTGAGTCGCCGGCGGTGTGGCGCTGCGGACGATGCGCCTGGCACCGACGGATTCATACATCTTTGCCATCTGATCCTGCGCATGCTTGCGCATGGCTTTGTCGTTGGCGTGCTCATCCACGTGCACGTGCGCGACCGGTAGCCCGTACGCGTCCTTGACCTTCGGGTCCAGGGTGACACCATTGCCGGGCTGGCCCAGGTCTTCACCGCAGATGAACATTCCGGCCATGTTGCGATACCCCTCGACGATCGATGCGAAGTCCCGACCCCAACCGTAGGGCAACCCGACTGACGGCAGCGTGGGCAGGTCGAGCGCGATCAACTCCATGTGATACCCACCGACGAAGCCGCGCTTCGGCTCATTGATCGTCTCGTCTTCCACGATCCCGGCTAGCGTGGTGCCGCGATAAAAGTGCACCGGCTGATCGAAGATCGCCCAGACGAAACCGCTGATGTGGTGACAGTAGTTGCGGCCGACCTGGCCGGCCGAGTTGGCCAGACCCTGCGGAAATTTCGAGGATTCCGACAACAACAGCAGCCGCGGGGTCTCGATCGAGTTTCCGGCAACGCACACCAGGCGCGCCTTCTGTCTCTGTTCCTTGCCTTCGCTGTCGCGGTAAACGACCGCTGTCACCCGGCCGTCCGCGCCATGCTCGATGCGCGTGGCCTGGCACTGCACCCGAAGATCCAGATTGCCGGTAGCTTCGGCGCGCGGGATTTCCGTGTAGAGCGTGCTCCATTTTGCTCCCGTCTTGCAGCCCTGAACGCAAAATCCCTGTTGAATGCACACCCCGCGCTCGTCCGCCGGCCGGGTGTTGATCGCCATGTGGTTCGTATGAACCTGCTTATAGCCGACCTTCTTTGCGGCGGCGTACATGACCTTGAAGTTGTTGGAGGCCGGCAGACCCGGATTGCCGTTGCGGCGCGTGACGACCAGACGCCGCTCCGCCAACTGGTAGTAGCGCTTCAGCTCCTCGTACGGGATGGGCCAGTCGGTCAGAGATGTGCCGGGAACCTCACCGTACGTCGTACGGACTTTGATTTCCCACGGACGAAGCCGTGGAGTGGCGCCGGTCCAATGCACCGTAGTCCCGCCGACCGTCTTGCAGATCCAGACCGGCAGTGTCGGGGAGTCCTTTGTCACACCCCAGGTGCCGGAGGTGGTCCGAGGATCCAGCCATGTCAGCTGCCCGAAAGCGGCCCCCGGATCCTGTGAGAAGGTCGCGAGCGACTGGCGGCGGCCGGCCTCGAGAAGCACGACTTTGATGCCACGACGCGTCAATTCGTGCGCGAGGGTCCCGCCCCCGGCACCGGACCCGACGATGACGACGGCGCCGTCGTCGCTGTGTTCGATGGTTGCCATGACTGGCCTCGCCTTCAGCCGGAAGCGGCGGCGCCGGGCACCGGACCGCTGTCGGCAGCGGGAACTTCCGGGAGCCAGCGAAGATCGTTGAAGCCGCGCGTCAGGTAGCCGCCCTTCGAGAAGGCTTCGCCTTCGTAGCCGAAGAGTTTGGCGGCCATGGGGGTTGCGTAGAGGACCTGCAGGGTCTGCACGCGCAGGCTTTGAAAAAACGCAGTGGGCTCGACGCGCTTCAAGGCCGCGACACGGGCGTTCTCCGTAGCCGTGGCAAAGTCCGAGCCGAGACTCGCGAGGCCCTCTTTGAGCTGCCTGCGCAGCGCCTCATCTTTCGCCGCGGCGGCATTCACCGAACGTACAACGAGCGCGTAAGCGGCATCCTCGAGCTTGTCGTGGGGTGCGATCGTCCGGGTCGCCGCCAAGAGGGTCGTACCCTCCGGCGTTGTGAGTGCCGTGAGGTCCACGGCCCATGCCCGCGAAGGAGCAAAGAGCATCCACGGGCTGCCCACGGCGAGCACTCCGGTCAAAACGCCCGTGGCGTGCAGGAATTCCCGTCGGCCCCCGGCAATAGGTTGTTTCACCGTCTGTTCCCCTCGAGCGCGCGAAAGTCGCGCCTTTTGCGCGCGGCAGAAAGGCTGGCCCATCCGGGGCTGGCCCGGTCGGGGCTGGCCCGGTCGGGGCTGGCCCGGTCGTGGCTGGCCCCCCGTCCCGTCCGGAGGCCTGGCCCACCCGGGGCCGCAGACCCCTTTCTGCGTTAGAAGTTACGAAGAGTGAATGTGCGCCAGTTGCCAAGCTTTTGGCAATGCGCCCTCGCCCCTGAGGGAATTCGCACTGTGCCGACAGTGCATCCAGCTTCCGGCTGGGCGCCCGGCAGGCTACCCTGCCGGGGGAACGGACCCGCACGGAGCCGCGCGATGGGAGTGTTGATCGACGGTGAATGGCGCGACGAGCCGCCCACGTCCGGCGGATCAGGGGAGTTCGTGCGGCAGCCGAGCGCCTTCCGCGATCGAATCACCGCAGACGGCAGCTCGGGCTTCAAGGCGGCAGTCGGCCGCTACCACCTGTTCGTCGCGCGCGCCTGCCCGTGGTCCCATCGGACGATGATCATGCGAGTGCTGAAGAGATTGGAAAATGCCGTCTCCATCAGCTTCGTCGAGCCGGCGATGCTCGAGCACGGATGGACGTTTGCGAAGCCCGATCCGCTCACCGGCGCACGCTATGTATACGAGATCTACCAGCAAGCGGATCCGCTGTTCTCGGGACGCGCCACGGTCCCGGTGCTGTGGGACAAGGAAACGCACGCGATCGTGAGTAACGAGTCATCCGACATCCTGCGGATGTTCAGCTCCGAGTTCGACGAGCTGACTCACGAGCTCACCAACTACTACCCCGACGCGCTCGCCGCAGAGATAGACGAGATCAATTCCCGCATCTACGAGACGGTGAACAACGGAGTCTACCGTGCCGGGTTCGCGACGACTCAGAGCGCGTACGAGGCGGCGGTGACCGCGCTCTTTGCGAGCCTCGAGTGGATCGAGCGGCGGCTGCAGTACCAGCGTTATCTCGTGGGAGATCTGCTCACCGAGGCGGACTGGCGCCTGTTCCCGACGCTCGTCCGCTTCGACGCGGTCTACTACGGACACTTCAAGTGCAACCTGCGGCACGTGTACGAATATCCCGCGTTGTGGGGTTATACGCGTGATCTGTACCAGCTTCCGGGCATCGCGCAGACCGTGTCCATCGACGAATACAAGGCCCATTATTACGGCAGTCACCGCAAACTGAATCCCTCGGGCATCGTTCCCAGGGGACCGCAGCTGGACTTCACGACAGCGCACGGGCGCCTGGTGGCCCCACCCCCCCGCGCGGAGGCGTACCTGGAGCATCCTGAACAGCAGACCGAGGACAACTCGCCGACGGGACCGGTGCCGATTCTGACCGATCCGGACGACTGAAGCGGCGGATTCCCCGACCACGCCTCGATCAACCCCCGCACACACCTTGACCGGCCATCGCGAAACCCCGTTAATGCCCCGGCCGTGAGCGACCAGCGAGAAAAGTATATGAAACGCAGCGGATCCTACGAAACGTGGATGATCTTCCTCCTGAGCATCGCGTTCGGCGTGGTGTTCTTCGACCGCAATGCCACCAACTATCTCGGCCCCTACCTGGTGCGCGACCTGGGGTTGAACAACACGCAGCTCGGCATGATCTCCTCGGGCTTCTCGGCAGCGTGGGCGATTGCCGGGTTGTTGGGAGGCCGGCTGTCGGATGCCTCCGGCAAGCGCAAGCCGTTGTTGGTCGTCGCCTTCGTCATCTTCTCACTGTGCTCTTTTCTGACGGGCATGGCCGGCTCCCTCGGGATCCTGATGCTGTCGCGCATCCTCATGGGTCTGTCGGAAGGCCCGATCCTGCCGATCTCGCAGTCACTGGTCGCGCTGGAATCCAGTGAGTCGCGCCGCGGGCTGAACATGGGCTTCATGCAGAATTTCGGCAGCAATCTGCTGGGCTCGTTCGTCGCTCCGATCGTGCTCGTCTGGCTCGCCGAGGCGTACGGATGGCGCAACGCGTTTTACATCGCGGGCGTGCCGGGGCTGGTGCTCGCGCTGCTGATCTGGAAATACATCCGCGAGCCGCAGACGCACGAGGTCAAGACCACGGGTGCGGCATCTGAGGCAGCCCGGATGCGGGTCGGGGAAATGTTGAGATTCCGCAATCTGTGGCTGAGCATCCTGATGTGCATTTGCATGGTGCCGTGGATGATTCTGGCGTGGGTGTTCCTGCCGCAGTACTACGCGAGCGTGCGCCACATTCCCGCCACCGAAGCCAGCTATCTCATGGGCGTCCTCGGAATCTCCGCGGCGGTCTTCAGCTTCATCGTCCCCGGCCTGTCGGACAAGATCGGGCGCAAGCCCGTGATGATCGTGTTTTCGGCGATCGGCGTCCTCGTGCCGCTCGCGGTGATCTTCTATTCAGGATCGCTCGTGATGCTCGGCACGCTGATATTCATCGGATGGTCGGCGAGCGGAGTCATGCCTCTGATCATGGGAACCGTTCCCTCGGAGACGATACCCGTCAAGTACATCGCCACGACGCTCGGCCTCGTCATGGGGCTCGGAGAGCTGATCGGAGGCGCGGTGACTCCGACTCTCGCGGGCATGGCGGCCGACGCTTACGGCCTGAACGCGACTCTGTTCATCGAAGCAGGGCTTGCGCTGGTGACTGCCGTCCTGGCGATGTTCCTGATCGAGACGGCACCCGTGAAAGTCGGTCAGCGAGCGGCCGCACCGGCTGCACAGCCCGCCGTCTGATTTAACGCCACGGATAACAAAAGACCCGCCCCTCGCCTTGCGCCAGGGGCGGGCCCACTTCGGACCGCTCAACGCGCGATTGTTCTCATATTGTCGGCTCGTTCGACCCTACTTGAAGTTACGCGTGACCGACAAATACCACTCGCGCGGCGGCGCGACCTGCGCCTCGATGGTCGGCTCCCCGAACGGCGTCAGG